>Ga0209702_10009600_pt1 | contig 10720 bp, 10 predicted proteins | sample FRY01_FD_187210 | JGI IMG/M metagenome (GOLD analysis project Ga0209702, IMG submission 187210) | Freshwater microbial communities from Lake Fryxell liftoff mats and glacier meltwater in Antarctica - FRY-01 (SPAdes) (version 2) | ecosystem: Environmental > Aquatic > Freshwater > Ice > Glacier... | reverse complement strand
TGCGCCGCCGATGCAAATGACTCCGTCGCGTCCTTGAGATTTCCAGCCCGATACTGGGCGACTCCTTGATTGAAGTATGCCCGAGCATTCGATGGATCGGCCTCAATCGCTTTGGCATATTCCTTCTGGGCTTCTGCAAAGTCGCCACGGTCCATCGCAGCGCGAGCCTCATTGACTGCATCACGAAATGCCGCAGAATTGACAGCCTTTCGTGGTTCAACAAGGCGTTTGGTTTCTGCGACCGATGCGGGCGCGGCGGCCGTTGGCGTGGCAGGGGACTGCGCATACAGATTCATACTCAAGAGTGCGCTCAGCGCTGGCAGCGCAACAATTCGTGCGAGTGTGCTTGATCGAGAGTTCACGCGGAGCCTTTCTGCAGTGCAAGTCCAACCGTCTCATCGCTGCGAATTCTTTTGGGATGAGATTTTCGATCTGGGATCAAGCATTCCACAATCAGCAAGAGCAGTGCAAGTCCTGCGGGCCATTGAAAGCGGGGGATGCCACGGCGAATGGTCGATGTCTCGAACTCGCCCCGCTCCAAATCCGCCAAGGACCGCTGAAGAATTTCACCGAGGTCAACTTGCGCAGTACCAGCAGGAATAAAGATTCCACTGCCTCCTTGGGCGATATCGCGCAATGTGTTGGCGTCCATCCGTGACCAAACCTCTTGCCCATCGTGGATGAGCCATGTCGATTTGCCATTGAGCTCGACTGGAATGCGCCCTCCATCGCGTGTGTCGCCAAGTCCGACCGTGAAAATTCGAATGCCTTGCTTGTCATGAATTTCCTTCGCAACAGCGACAGGATCACTGCCCATATCCTCGCCGTCACTGAGCACCACGATGGCTCGACCGGCAGTTGCATCGGATGAAAAACTCTCGCTGGCAGTGCGGATGGCATCGCCGAGCATCGAGCCCCCGCGCGCGGAATCCTTGGGCGAAAGATCATTCACGCTGGTCATGAAAGCCCCGTAATTCAGCGTCAGGGGAGTTCGCATCGCGGCAACTCCCGCAAAGTCGACCAAGCCCACTCGATCACCGGCCATCTGGCGAATCGCATCATCAATAAATGTCTTGGCACGAGTGAGACGATTCGGCGTCGCATCCTCGGCAAGCATCGATCGACTGACATCGACGACAAACATGATGTCCGCACCGCGACGCTTGATCTCTTCGGTTTCGCTGCCCACGCGTGGATCAATCAAGCCACCAACGATGGCAACCATCGCGAACACAAGTAATCCCGTGCGTACCGCTGGTCGCCATATCGAAAACCCAGGCGCCATGCGCCCGACAAGTTTCGCATCGATCAGCATGCGCATCGCGCGCCGCCGCCACGCAAGGGCCAGAATCGCAATCACCGCAATGGCCGCAACAAGCCAGAGCCAGTTCAGTGCAGCGAGATTGTTGAATTGGACTTGCATGGTTTCCTCAGTTCACACTACGAAAGCGGGTGCTCGAGAGAATAAGTTCCCCGCACAGCAGCAAGAGCACGCCGCCAAGCAGCGCAGGAATTGTGACGCCACCAAACCGCGCCGACTGCACAGCGAGATCGGTGTAGTGCATCGATTGTCGTTGTTCCGTCTTGGTCTTCTCTAACTTGTCGATTTGTTCATAGATCCCACGCAAGCTGTTGGTGTCAGTGGCCCGGAAATATTCTCCGCCAGTTCGTTTGGCGAGATCCTTGAGAAGTTCCTCATCAATGGTCACGGGAATGTTGCGAATGACTGGCCGTCCAAATGGGTCAGTTCCCATTGGAAATGGCGCAGTTCCATGCGTTCCGACGCCGATGGCGTAAATCTTGATGCCATAGGTTGCTGCGAGATCGGCTGCGACCCGCGGATCGATATCGCCCGCATTATTTTCACCGTCGGTCAGCAGGATCATCGCCGCACTTTGTATCGGTTGTCGTCCCTTGTCCTTCGGCGCGTTTTTCATTGCATCGCGCAATCGGTCGACGCCAAGAGCCACGGCTTCGCCGATCGCAGTTCCGTCCTCAGACTGTTCGCTTGCGGGCTGAACCTTTTTCAGTACATCAACAAGATATCCATGGTCAAGAGTCAGTGGCGACAGACTGTCAGCGTAACGGGCGAATGTGATCAGACCCACGAGATCGTCGGGCCTGCCTGCGAGCTCTGCGCCGCCTTGAATGAATGCAGTCGCAACGCTCTTGACAGCATCGAGTCGATTGGTGGTTTGTCCATCGAGTCGAAAGTCCAGCGCACGCATCGAACCAGATCGATCAACAACCAATTGCAATGCCGCGCCTTCGACGAAGACTTTCGTCTGTTGATTGGCAATCACTGGTCGAGCAAGGCATAGCACCAGCAGCGTGATCGCAGCTGCGCGCAAGGCTGGAACAATCCAGCGCAGCCGAACAACGAAGGATGTTCCTGCCGCAGCGGCGATGGCGGCCGATGAGTATCCAATGCGCACTCGTCGGCGCGGCGCGAGAAAACGCAGCGCCGCCAGTGGTGCCAGCAAGATCAGCGGCAGGAACCACGGCACCAATGTTTGCAGCGTTGTCATGATTTCACCATCATTTCTTCGCTCACATGAGCGGCGATCTGCGCAGTATCCCGCACGAATCCGCGCGCGGCATCCAATCCAGCGGCGCAGTCCTGATTCGCCGGCCGATGCGCGGCAAACTTGACCATATCCGCAGCCCGCAGGAAATCTGTCAACAGATGGCGATGTTCCGCGCCGATCAGCGGATGATTGCGCGCCTCGGCGAGGAACTCTTTGGTGGTCTGCTCGGTGGCGGCAATTTCAAAACGGTTCTCGACATACTGGCGAACCGTTCCAGAGAGTCGCACCCAAAATTCGTGCAATTCGCCGCGCTTGATCAAACCGTCGCGTTCAAGATGGTCCAGTTCCAAGAGGGCGATTTCATGCGCAGAGAGTCGTGTCGCCGCAGCCGCTTTCTGGCGCACTCTCAGCGCCCACACCAGCCCGGCCACGATCGCAACCGCAGATGCAGCGACGATCCACCACCATGGTCCACCGAGATCGATGTCGACTGCGCCTTTGATGTCCTGATATTTATTGGCGTCAAAGTCTGCGCCGATCAGGCTGACGACTTCGATCGCCGTTGGTCCAACCTCAATGGAATGCGCCTCATCCTGCATGTCAGTCCATTTCAATTCGAGCGGTGGAAACTCAAGCTGACCACTCTCATATGTTCGAGCGTTGAATGTCAGCGTCCACGAGCGTAGCGAGCCTTCACGCTTAAAATCGCGGCGTATATCGCTGATGTCAAAGCCGCGACTGGTCTTGTCAATCTCGGGCATGGTCACCTTCGATTCGTCGTCTGTCCGCACTTGGAGCGTGAATGGCAACGCTTGCCCGACTTCAATCACATCGTTTGGCGCGCTCCAAGTCGCATGAACCGACCCATCCGCAAACTGCATGTGCACAGGACGACTCGGCCGTGATGCGACTTTCGATGGCGGCGCGATGGGGTCGGTCGCAGGCGTTGCGGCAGGCGTGATTGCTGGCGCGGTTGCATTCGCATGCGCAGGCAGCACAGGCGCAACCTGCTGCGAGGGATCTGGCGCAAGCACCTGAGCTTGCGCGCTGATCGTCACGAAAGCGCAGATCAAGCCCCAAGATATGCAACGACCAATGCTGTTCATCGACTTCTCCGTGCCTCTCGCTTACGAAAATAGGTCGTGATCGGTTCTACATAGTCGACTCCGGTCTCGAGCATGAGTGGATCCATCTTCAATCGCCGCACGGCCAATTCAAACTGTAACGCGCGCAATTCACCCTGCCGGCGAAAATTCTCGCGCACCTTGCGGCTCGATGTATCGACGATCACACTCTTGCCAGTCTCTTCGTCAGTCAATTCGACGAGTCCCATCGCGGGCAACTCGCGCTCGCGACGATCAAAGATCAAAACTGGAATGACATCGTGACGGCGACGCGCAATGGCCAGCGGCCTCTCCCAGCCCTCATCGAGAAAATCACTCACGACAAAGACAACGGCTCGCCGCTTCTGAATGCGATTCATTTCATCGATCGCGCTGGCGATATCAGTGCCCCGACTGGTTGGCTGGTGCGCCAAGAGATCGCGCACGATGCGCAGAACATGGCTTCGTCCCTTGCGTGGCGGCACATATCGCTCGATTTCATCGCTGAAGAGCAGGAGTCCAACTTTGTCATTGTTGCGGGTCGCGCTGAAGGCCAGCGTCGCTGCAACTTCGGCGACCAATTCGCGTTTGGTCTGAGCATTCGATCCAAACGAGAGCGATCCCGAAAGATCGATCGCCAATATGACCGTCAGTTCTCGTTCTTCGCGGAAGAGCTTGACATGCGGACTTCCAACGCGCGCGGAGACATTCCAGTCAATCGTCCGCGCATCGTCGCCGTCGGCGTATGGTCGCACTTCCTCAAATTCCATACCGCGTCCCTTGAATGCCGAGACATACCGGCCCGCCACGGCTTCTTGGACGATGCGAGATGTGCGAATCTCGATGCGCCGAATTTTTCGAATCATTTCACTGGTCAACATGGCATTGGTCCCTCGTGCAGTCGCATTCGTACCGTCGAATCAGCAGCGCGCAATCGATTGGTTCATTCATCAGGGCACTGGCACATGATCAAGCAACAGTCGCACGATGTCGTCGGCAGTTTTTTCTTCAGCCTCTGCTTCATAGGAAAGACCGAGTCGATGTCGCAAGACATTGGGCGCAATATCTTTCACATCTTGCGGCACGACATACCCGCGACCGTCGAGGAACGCCTTGGCCTTGGCCACAAGTGTGAGCGCGATCGTTGCGCGCGGCGAACAGCCATATTGCACCAGTCCATCGATTGGAACTTTGTGTCGCGTGGGATCACGGGTTGAAAGAACCAATTCGACGATGTAATCCTTCATACGATCATCCATGAAAATCTGATCAACCAGCGTGCGCGCAGCCTTGATATCGGCTGGGTTCATCACAGCATCGACGGTCAGATTGTTGTGCGTGTTGGCCATACGGTCAAGAATCTGCCGCTCTTCCTTGGGCGTTGGATATTTCACAACCAACTTCATGGCGAAGCGATCGACTTGCGCCTCGGGCAGTGGATAGGTTCCCTCTTGTTCGATTGGATTTTGCGTGGCAAGCACCAAGAATGGATCTGGAAGTTGATAGCTTGTTTCACCAATCGTCACTTGTCGCTCCTGCATCGCCTCGAGCAGAGCCGACTGAACTTTCGCGGGCGCTCGGTTGATCTCGTCTGCAAGAATCAAGTTGGAAAAAATCGGTCCTTGTTTGACCTCAAACTCGCCCGTGTGCTGTCGATAGATCATCGTGCCAATTAAGTCAGCAGGCAGAAGATCTGGCGTGAACTGAATGCGTCGAAATCCAGTGTTGATTCCTTTGGCGAGCGTGCTAATGGCCAATGTCTTGGCCAGGCCGGGAACTCCTTCGATCAAGATGTGCCCGTTCACCAGCAGCCCGCAGAGCAGACCCTCAATCATGGAATCTTGTCCAACGATGACACGCTGAATTTGATCGACAAGGTGGCGGAAGGGACGACTTGCCAGTTCAACCTGGCGTTCAAGTTCGACGATATCTCGTTGTGATGTGGACATAGCGTTGGTCATTTCTGTCGTACTCCCGAGCGACACGGTCGGTTCGGTTGAGTACCAGTGAGAATAATCCAAGCGTACCCTGCTGCCGTATGCCACCATCAATGCGAATCGGCTGGATCGGAAGTGGAGTTATGGGAAACTCAATGGCAGGTCATCTGCTGGCGGCTGGGCACGCCGTGACGGTGCATTCTCGAACCCGCGCCCGCGCCGCCGCATTGCTCGAGCTGGGGGCTCAGTGGGCGGATACGCCAGCCGAGGCCGCACATGGACAAGATTTTGTCTTTTCGATGGTGTCGATGCCGCCCGATGTTGAGGCCGTTCATCTTGGTCCACACGGCACACTCGCAGCGGCGACTCTTCCAAAAATAATCGTCGATATGACGAGCAGTCGTCCATCTATTGCTCGCACAATCGCCACCGCTGCGCGCGCGCGTGGTTGTTGGGCTCTCGATGCGCCCGTGACTGGCGGCGATATTGGAGCGCGCAACGCGACGCTTTCCATTCTCGTTGGTGGCGACGAGCAACCATTCGCTCAAGCGCTTCCGTTGCTGCAACTCATGGGTAAAACCGTCATTCGCCAAGGCGGCGCTGGTTGCGGTCAACAAGCAAAGGTCGTCAATCAAATTCTCATCGCATCCACGATGGTGGGTCTGTGCGAAGCGATGCTGTATGCGCGCACGATTGGTCTCGACCCGCACCGTGTGCTCGAATCCGTTTCCGCTGGCGCCGCGGGAAGTTGGTCGCTCTCGAATCTCGCTCCGCGCATTCTTAAGGGAGATTTCGAGCCTGGTTTTTTTATCGATCATTTCATCAAGGATCTTGGGATTGCAATCGAAGAATGCGCAGCAAGTGGCATCGATGTTCCTGGGCTCAAGCTCGCCGAAAATCTTTACCGCAAAGCTCAGCGGGCCAATCATGGGAGCAAGGGAACGCACGGACTCTTCCTGCTGTACGAGGCGGAAATGGTGGCCGAGGGCGCATTCGGCGCGGTCGGCGGCTCGATGAAGCAAGCGCAACCGCCCCAAGGTTTCTAAAGAGATCCACTCCGCCACGGTCATGAACGCGCCGCTTGCAAATCAAGTCGTCTGCCTGTACGCTTCCCAACCCTCATCGGAGCCTAAATATGTCATCTCTCATCGCCGGCACGACCGTCACAATTTCAGTCATTAAAGTCCCTGCGGTGGCAAAGCACCGCAAGACGATTGAGCGTCTGATGCGTCTTCAGCCCGCTGTTCAGCGGACGCTCACTCGCGTTGCACGCAAGCGCGGTCGCGACAATCCTGAGAATCAGCGAGGTGGTCGTATGTGGATTTCGCGCATTCCAGCAACTCGTTGCGTCGGCGCGGAACTCGGTGCGACATTCACGCTGCGAGTGACTCCCAAGATCATTCCAGATGTGATGGCCGTTTCGCGCTTCATCAAGATCGCCTGAACCGGTCTCTGGCGGTCTCTGGCGGTCTCTGGCGGTCTCTGGCGGTCTCGTGGTTGGGGGGCCCGTGGCGGACCCGTGAATTTCGCCGGCTCACGGCGACCAAAGCAATATTCGTTCAGCCAATTTTCAGCCGTGCGTGATCGCATTGGTGCGCGCGTGCTTCGCACATTGGCGCCGCCAATGCGCAAACGAGTGCGATGCAATTACCTCGCACCAATCGCTTGTCGAATTGGTACGACGAGATGCGGTATCGCCCGCTGTTCGGCCAATCGTTCCGCATGACCGCAGAGAGTCGCGAAGATCGTCGGCAGTTCCTCGAGTGCGCGCAGTGGTCCGTTACGCCGCACCGTGAGATAGACACTAATGGGTTCACTGATCGCCATGGGAGGTGAATCTGCCCCTCGGGGTCTCGTCTTTACTTCGAACGACGCTTGCAATTCCCGACCAGGAGTCAGTGAAATTCCAACAAACGGTTGAATATCAATCGGCTCATCGTGATCGCAGTCAAGCAGTGATCCCAGCGGTGAATTGGCCAAGAGCGCTTCATAGACCACGCCGTCGCGCTGGGAATCGGTTTCGATGTCAAATCCAAAGACCAGCTCAATGTGATCAATATCCAGCGGGCTGATGGAGAGAAACCACGGCGCAGTATCCAGAACCGCACGGTGAATCTTGTACGCCTCATCCATCGATGGGGGATTGACATGGCCACTTCGAATCGAGGTCTGGCGCAGCGCGAGCCACAGAAAGTCCTGCTCGTCATGCGAAGATTCCAGCGCGACCTCACCTTCAACTCTGCGCACGCGTGTCAGTCGGGGAAAGTGTCGGCGCAGGCGGTCAAAGAGTTCAAGTGTGGGTTCACGCGATTCCGGCAAGTCCATCTTCAAAGCGATTTTCTGATTGACGCAGAAGTCGCTGCAGAATGTGCCGAATGCGGACATGCGTTACAGGCTATTGCCCGTCACGAGCGCACGAAAGTTATCGACTGGTAATCCACGAAAGAATTTCTTGCCAGTTCTCAAGGCTGGAAACGAGCAGATCAGGGTTGTGCTCGCGCAATTCGCCCTCTGGATGCGCCCCGGTTGCAACGGCGATCACTTGGCAGCCGTTGAAATGGGCGCAGTCGATATCCAGCGGCGTGTCCCCGAGAATCACAATCCGTGAGGGATCAATCTCGCGCCCGTGCGATGCGGCGTGGCGACGCAGCGCAATCGGCGGCAAGTCCCGACGATGCACTCCATCATCGGCCCACGCATTGAATTGAAATGGCTCGAGTGAGAAGCCCGCTTGCACAACTTTCAGACGACCGGTGTGCTCGTAATTTCCCGTCAGCAATCCCAAGTCGCATTCCTCGTGCGCATGCAGCGCGGCCACGAGTGTGCGGGCCCCTGGCAATGCATGCGAGCGCGAGTTGGCATCAAATCCCACTTGCAAATAATGTCCATATCGCGCCCGAAAGACGGCATGCATCTCTGGCGACGCATCGATACCCGCGCTGGTCATCAAATCTTTCCAGATGAGTGGGTCGAGTCGTCCAGAGAGGGAAATCTTCTCAAAGGAAAAGGCATTGGCGGGAAAGAGCTCGCGCGCCGCGTTGAGCATTGCCGAAATGCCTGCGCCTTCGGTGCGCAGCAGGGTTCCGTCGATGTCAAACAAGATCAACATCGGCTTACGCGTGTGTGCAGACCGCGTCGACAATTTTCTTCGCAGCGTCGCTGAGGTCGGTGGCAGTTTGCATCGAAGGAATATTCGCCCGAGCAGCTTCGAGAATCTTGCGTGCCTCAGCAACATTGGTTCCCTCGAGCCGAACAACCAGCGGCACGCGGAATCCAATCGTCTGCGCCGCACCAACGATGGCGCGAGCGATTCGATCACACTGCATGATGCCTCCAAAGATGTTCACCAGTACGCCCTGCACGCGACCATCACTGAGAATGATGCGGAAGGCCTCGGTGACGGCTTCCTCGGTTGCGCTTCCACCCACATCGAGAAAATTTGCTGGTTCGCCGCCGTGCAACTTGATGATGTCCATCGTGCTCATCGCCAGTCCTGCGCCATTGACCAAGCAACCGATGTTGCCATCGAGCGCCACATACGAGAGTCCAAATTCCTGCGCGCGAATCTCAGCAGGATTTTCTTCTGCGGGATCGTGCATCGCCGCAATGTCGGGATGTCGAAAGAGCGCGTTGTCATCGAAGGCAAATTTGGCGTCAATCGCCATGACTTGGCCGTCGGGATGGATATCACTTGGCGGCGTCAGCACCAGCGGATTCACTTCCACCAGGCTGGCATCGGTCATGTGCTGAAGTGCGCAGAGTTTGCTCAAGACCGACACGGCTTGCCCAAGCGCCTTGCCACGAAAACCCAGTGCCAGTGCGACGGCGCGCGCTTGGAATGGTCGCAGTCCCGCGATGGGATCGAGCGCAACGCGGATGATCGCATCGGGGCGGGTCGCTGCGACCTTCTCGATTTCCACGCCACCCTCGGCACTTGCGATGAGCGTGTTGGTTCCCTGAGTGCGATCAACAAGCACCGCTGCGTAATACTCGTGAGCGATCTCGACAGCATCCGCGATCAACAATCGTCCGACTGCGAGTCCATCTGGTGGAGTTTGCGGACTCACCATGCGATGAGAGAGCATGAACTTCGCAGCTGCCACCGCATCGTCGATCGATTTGACGACTTTTACAAATCCAGCTTTGCCTCGACCGCCTGCGTGGACTTGCGCCTTGACCACCGCCATCTTCGAACCGCCCGCAAAGAGCGCACGAGCCGCGGTGTGCGCCTCCTCGACCGTCGTGACCATTGTTCCATGCGGCACGGGGATGCCTGCGGATGCCAACAACTGTCGAGCTTGAAATTCGTGGATTTTCATCGAGTTTCAATCCTATCGTCATCGAGCTCAATTTGGCGCTTCAACAACTGCACGGCACTCGTCCAATCGATCCGAGAGATTCTCTTCGCGCACAACAGCGCAAAAAAACGGACAGGGCGGGATTCGAACCCGCGATAGAGGTATAAGCCTCTATACCGGTTTAGCAAACCGACGCCTTCAACCACTCGGCCACCTGTCCAGCGGATCGGAAGTGTAGCAATCGGCGGCGATTCGACCGACGCCGCGGGCGAATTAAAAATAGTTTCGCAGTTCTGCGCCTTCAAGCGGGGCTCGCGATGCTGGCCAGCATGCGAAGCTTGTTGTGGGGTTCGCGGCGGTGGCTTGCAAATTTCGTATCGCCAATCGTGCACGGTGGATTGGTATCAATGCACTGCGGGGAGATTCCCGCCCGTTCAAGCAGAATGCGGGTTGCAAGTGCGCAGTCGGCGTACGCCTTGCCGGGAAGTGGACTTGGCAGAATCGCCCGATTGAGATCGCACCGCGAAAACGAATCGATGACATCCATCCCAACTTCATATCGCTCGCCGCTGGCGCAGGGACCGATCGCACAGACCATCTGCCGAGGTTCCGCACCGAAGCGCTCGCACATCGCCCGCACGCTCGAGCCAACGATATCCATGGTAATCCCGCGCCACCCAGCGTGGATTGCAGCGCACGATTTCGACGACATGCATGCCACAAGCACCGGACAACAGTCGGCCGTGGCGATCACTGGAACAAGCAGGGGAGTATTGGAAATGATCGCATCCGCATCTTCGCTTTGATCGACGCACTCCTGCGCCGTCACCCACCGAGCGCCGTGCACTTGTCGA
>Ga0209702_10009599_pt1 | contig 10720 bp, 10 predicted proteins | sample FRY01_FD_187210 | JGI IMG/M metagenome (GOLD analysis project Ga0209702, IMG submission 187210) | Freshwater microbial communities from Lake Fryxell liftoff mats and glacier meltwater in Antarctica - FRY-01 (SPAdes) (version 2) | ecosystem: Environmental > Aquatic > Freshwater > Ice > Glacier... | reverse complement strand
GTCTGAGACTTAAGGTAGTCTGACGGCTTACCAATAAGGGGATCGGAAAAGAGCAGGGTGGAGAGTGAGAGCGGGAAGGTTGAATCAAAGACAAATCTTTTCACTGAATTAAGCTCCGCGCCGGATGGGGCATCTTGGCGCGGAAGATAAAACAGAATAAATCCTACTCGTAGTCCCTGGCTCCGATATAGCTTGGGAAACGTGGAACATTTCCATCAGTTAGTTCCTGATAGGAAATGGTGATCCATGATCCGACAGCAGGAGGGTTCTCACGTTCGGCATCAGACAGACCTGTTCCGACCGAGAACTCAATACCACTATCCATCTTTACATTCAAAGCGCCTACACGACCTTTATGCTTTCCTTGGCCTTTTTCATAACCAGTTACGATCACTTCCATGTCTTTAAAAGATTTTACTTTAAGAAGAGTGTGTGAACGACCATTGACGTAAAGACTTTTTGGATCACGAAGCATGATGCCTTCAAAGCCTTTGAGTTCGGCACCATAAAGAAATTGTTCTTTCACTGAATCTGTTTTCATTACAAGGCTATGCTGGACTAAGCAAACGAAAGCCTCGGGGTCATTGGATGCACCAAATATACCCCAGAGCGCAGTCATGCGTTTATTAAAGTCTCCTTGCTCTTTTGGGGCATCAAACACCATGTATTTGATTTGTTTCCATTCGGAATCTACCGCATTTCGCTTTCGAACAATGCTGACGGTTTTTTGGAATTGCTTATTTCCACCAAATAGTTCGCCGTCGAGACAAACACCTTTAGGCATTTTGTCTTTGAACCACTGAGGAGCAAAATATTCATTTCCTAGACGACTCCAAAAGCGCTCACCATCCCACCACGCGCGCACGCCGTCAAACTTGTGAGAACACAGCCAGCCGGATACGTCAGATTCGCCGTCCCATGATTGGGCCAGCAAGCAAGGCGGAACATTTTTTGGAATTGCGGGAGGTGGCTTGGCAGTTCCATTGACTACGGAACCGCTTTGAACTGACGGAGAAGCGCCATTGCTGACGTTTGCAACAATGTGCTTACAAGTCCGTAGATCGATGGATAGGGATTGATTGCGCCAAGCAGGACAGCTACACGAAATAACGCCACCGACGTTTTTGATTTCGTAAGGTTTTTTACCGGAACCTTGGACGAGAATGATTTCGCCATTTTCTAGATGTTTCTTCATGCATTGGAGTCTACATCATCCTTCGTATCATTCAACTCTGGCGTGATGTTATATTTTTCAACAGTTTTCATTTTCATTTGGCGAACATGCCCTTCAATTTCATCAAATGTACAAACGACGCGATCTGTAGATAACAAAAAAGAATACTCGATATAGCCAGAAGATTTTTTATCCATCCAATGATCTATTTCAAATGTCTTAAAAGATAGTTTAAATCGATTGAAACGATGTTTTGCTTTTGACTCTTCTACTCTGCCTGCAAACCCATCGGTAAAATTCTTTTCATTAAACCAATCATTTTTGCTAATGTAGCCATCATGATTGTTCTCAGAGTAATAAATCATAGTTAACCCATGAGGGTTGTCGGTGTGAAACACCTCGGCCATTATTCCATAATAGAATTTAATGAGATATGGCAACCCAACGTTATCCACCAAAAGAGATTTTATGTTTTTCATTATTTCCTAGTTCAACCAGAGCAATATTTTTTGATGATGCCGCCAACTAAGAGATCGAGATTGAACGGTTCCATATTTGTTTTATGCTTTTTTTAATTTTGCGACTAGCTAGATAGCTTTCGTCGATGACGACAACCGGAATGCACACTGTTATCAACCAAAAAATGCTTCCCGCTTTTGATAGTATTTTGCTCATTGTACAATTTCTAGTAAGCGAAGATAAACTGAATATGTCATTTCGCAATCGCCTCGGGCGGTGTGAGCGCCTGACTGATCAATACAAAAATATTCTGCTAAAGAAGTTAGGGCACAAGTAATAGTAGGAGGCAATTTTCCAGCTTCCTGAAGAAAAACAGCCGTCGTCTGAGTATCAATGGGCCTACGACTAAAATAATTTTCCCATTCTGTGATAGGCAGAAATTTTGTTTGCAACCAATTCTTGTCAAAAGCCGTGTTGTGTGAAATCAGTTTTAATTTATTCGATTGAAATTGAGAGTGCTTGGAAAGAAAATCTAAAAATTTTGTTTTTGCTTCTGACTGTTTAATTGCTTTTTTGTCATGCTCGACTAGATCAATTTTATTCACACTCAAGGCGCCTACTGTGACTGAGTATACACCATCATCAGGTTTAATAATAAGATCAAGTTTATCAACAATAAGACGATTTTCATCAAGTGCAAAAGCAAACATAGTTAAAAGACTTAGGTTTGGCTCTAAGCCACCCGTTTCAGTGTCCAGAAGAATGTATTTCGTGTACGACATTCCCGCATAATCAGAAGTCAGGGCAAAAAAGCCTAATAGATTTTATTTCCTTATTTTTTTCGAAAATTCAATTACCATACTTGGAGAAAAAGTTTCCGTAGAGCCTAGAAAAATTTCATCAGGTTTTTTAGCCCCGACTGCAATCAATAAATGATTAGCAATTTGTACTATTTGTTCGCGACTCAACCAAAATACAGAACCTTCTTCGAATGCTGACCCTCTAGCCATAGTCGTTTCATCACAAACAAGCAACTCAAAAGAGTCATCACCAATGTCATAAAGCGTGATTTGCCCGCCACCTACAACTATTTGTTTGATAATTTTCATTTCATCCATAACTTACCTTTTAGTACAATTAATACTCTAATCCAAAAAGGAATATAGTTACAGACATGAATAAAAATTATCTATCAAAGTTTATTTCTAGAGTTCTTCAAGAAGCGATAAATCCAATTTTTGATCCTGTAAAACCAGAGGATTTATTGGACGACGACGACGTTTCCCTGAGCACTACACACTCCGAGCCAGAACCTAATAAAAAAGAAGAAGTGTCGGCTGGGGTAATTTCCGTACAACACATGGATGTTAGGAAATTACCTCCAACGTTACAGCCCGCACTCAAGGCAATTGGTTACAACAAACCTACCATTGCCGTAGAGACAACCGAAGGATATTACCTTACAGGCTCTTCTGGCAATGGGACGCGAAACATTGCCGTAGCCGTAAATTTAAACAACGGAACTTACAAAGTGGAGATTGGTTCCTGGGGGGGTGCTAACCCTTTTGAAAAAAGGCAAGTTGATATGGACGAAACAGTCCGAAAAATTCCTTTGAATTTTGCAATTATCAAAGGAACCAATCAAGGTTCCAAAACTTTGTTCGCCAGAATTCTAATTTCGCCCGAGAACATGCAAAAAATGTTACCAGCAAAAGGCGAAACTAGTGAAGAGCTCTCCCGAGAAGAGAAATATGCTTTGAATATTGTTGGCGGAATCAAATCCGCGTATCGCCGCGGTCTTTTTTCCGATAAGGGTTTAGGCGAATACGGACCAAATAATCCAATCCTAAAACAGATGGCTGCCAAAGGATGGGTTAAAATTTCTGGGGTTGGTGTTCAATTAACTGTAGATGGCAAAAACATGCGCGAACAAAACCGGATCAACAACCTCTGAGGCTTTCTTCAACAATCTCAATGCAAAGGTCGTCGATTTTATTAGCTTTCGGAGCGTGAGGAAGAATTGTACAATTTTTATAAAGGTCATCGATTTCCAACTCCTCTTTATCAGCCCACTCAACAAGTTTCTCGTAAGACCACTCGCCGTTGCGAATTCCTAGAAGTTCCTCGCGATCTTCCGTTCGTCTCACAATGACTTTGCCCAGAGTCAAAATCTCCCGACACATTTTCACAAGTCGAACTAAATGCAAGCCGTGCTTGCAATTACCCTGGAATGAAACCTGACCATTCCGTCGAACCACCAAGGTTCCGTTTGGAACACTGAAACATACAATACGCTGATTAGTTACTGGTATTTTTGTAACATTAGTACGGGTCAACGTTCTCGTCTGTGTGTTTTGTTTCCAAACATGAACACGATACAGATTTTTGTCCTCATTCGCGCAAGGACCATACACCGAAGTTTCCCACCCGCACAACACAGCAAGTTCATTGACATCATTGGCTAGCTGTCCCAGGCAGTTGTGGATGACAGACTTCTCGCTGGTGTTGCGGATAGCCCCATCTCCTGCTGCCATTGCATCAAACAACACTTCCATGTGTCGTTTGGGTAGACTGTAAACCCACCTTGGGATGTGTTTGCTGGTTGTATCTCCACAGTCATTATACAGCTTTTGTACAATGATTTTGTCGCAAACACTCAACACTGCCTCTACAACGGAACAAGATTTTACGGTAGTGGAATCGTGATCATTGGGATGCAACGATGCTTTCATGGTTTTATTTTTATTTACAAATTTGACCATTGAGCTATATAATTTTCCGCTTTTCTTCTGGTTGATTCGAATATCAACAGGTTGATGCTTAGTATCAAAAACCATTGAACCATCCGAAAGATACCATCCCATTAAACGAAGGTAGGCATCGGCAGAAATAGGCAGACTTTGAAAGTGGTGTTGCGTATTTTGGTTTTTAGTTTTTGGAGTTATGGCTCTCAAAAACTCAAACATGTCTGGCAAGTGCGCAGCTTCGGTCAATTTCCAAGGGCCTGATGCCACCTGAGCTCGTCGGCTTTTTGTTCTTTCTAGCATACGGTGGTTTGCTGTCACCAATAAGTCAAGATGACTGCCTTTGAATTGGTACATGTTGCCACTATACAAAGTATCAAATTTCTCCGTTGGAGATTGGTACTCAATACCAAGATGTGTTCTGTGCTGGTTTACACTGGTGCTGTTGTTTACAAACACAGTGGCTAGTTTGTGCTGATCGGTAATGTCGTCAAATTTTTTCCAACCATCATCTGTCAAGAACTCAGTGTCGTCTGAATAGCAATCGTAGTGATATTTTCTCTCTAGTTCCGCGCGTTTAGCGTTGCGAGTGTCCTTCCAGTTATTGAATTGTTCCCACTGTTGCTTTGCGACGTTGAAGCTGCGCTCTTTTTGGAGGTAAGCAATGAAGTTTTCATCCATGCCTAGTTTGCGCGCAGAAGCTTCAAAGCGGTTTTCGTCTGAAATTTTTAATTCTGCAAGGTAGAGCGACAAATACTCACGAATAGCGATCTTGGTGGACTGCTCCATGTCAATACCAGGGTCATCATTCCAGCGATCCAATTGCTTTGCAACCTCAGCCTGAACGGCAGAGAGTTGATCTTTGGGAATAGTTGTGTCGTGATTTAATCCGTAATCACTTCGCAAGGGAGCTTGCGTAGGAGGATCTAAAATCCACTTACGATGGGTTTTAATTCGTTTCAACTGAGCAATTGCATAACCCATGAAAGTAAATCTTGCTTTTTTTGAAAGAAAAAGATCGCGATTGGCTAGTAGCTTCTCGCCGAGTGGCGTAACATAGAGATGATCGCTGGGATCGGTCCATAACATCTCAATTACATTTGGATTGCACGCAGCAGCCAACTCAATGAATTTGCGCAAATCGTAAATACACGCATCCAACTCAGAGTTTTGAAATTTGTCCGCTTGTTCGAAATGTTTTAAATACCCCATGAAGTATTCTTTCGGCGGAATCGCAATCCCGCGCACATCAAGGTCGCTTTGAGGGGTATTGAGACCATAGCAATGTGAACCTGCACGAGTCACATAGATCGTTCGGTCCAACAGCCATGGTAATTGAGTTTTGCCTAGAAGGTCTTTGATAAGTGGGTCCATGATTAGACCCTAGCACGAGGTGAGGGAAAAGTCAAAGTTAAGCGTTTGAAGTTTTTTCTTTTTCAGAGAAAGCGATTTGGTTTTGTACGTCGGCGTACATTTTCTTCGTTTTTTCGGTGTTGAATTGATCTTCTTTTGAAACTACCTTTGCAACATAGATATCTTTACGAGGATGTTCTGCTACGTCTTGCAGGAACCCGCTGTAATCACGATCGATAGGCGATTTTATTCCGAGCCACTTACGAGCAAATTTTAAAACCGGATGATTGCTTTCGATAACAATATCCGTATCCATTGGCGAGGTGATCACGCTGGAAATGAGCTTGTGTTTCTTCATTTCAATGAGAATTTTCTTATCAAGGCTCTCGATTTTTGAATAGGCTTTTGCGCTTAAATCTTGCGAGTATTTTTTGCTAGGATCGAGAGTTGATTGCACACGCGCGAGTTTTGCAGCCAACTCTCGACAGACGCCAGTTTGTAATACATACTTTTCAAAACCGAGCGGGTTGTCTTTGATTTGACCGCGCGTGCCTGCAAATAACAATTTTTGAAAATTTTCGTCTAGATATTTTGACATAATTACCTTTTTTTTGGGGCAGCCAATCTAAATTCCGTAGCGATTTGATTGTAAATTGGTTGCCATTTTGCTTTATAGTCTTCCCAATTTATACTAGGATTTGTGTAAATGTCTTCCCAAAAATTATTAATACAACCAAAATCGTCAATTTTGCCGTTGGTGGCAATCATCGTGCCAAATTTCAAAATTCTTAAAGAATGAAATAGGCTTTTTTTGCCGATGTAAATTTCGTTGGCAATTTCAAATTTCTTCTTAGCTTTGACCAAGCTGTTCGAAGCTTTTGCCGAGAAACTCGCACGAAGTTTTGCCAAATTTATTTTGAAATCTTTTGGGCGAAAGATTTCTTTGAGTTTCATTTCGTCCGGCAAAAACCAACATTCCAATGCCGAAGGAGAGTGGTCGTCGAGAGATTGGCGAAACGTTGAGACATCATGAAGAATAATATTTATTTTATCTCCAAAAACCATGTCGTTAGTGTCATTTGGCAATTGCCCTAACACTACGATATAATCATGGTCTGAGTTTTCATTTGCGGTGCCATAAACCTGAGAACCATACGGATACACATTCCATATATCGGTTTCTTGTTTGCGGATTAATGCTGCAATATTAGTCGTCTTCACAGGAAATGAGGTGCCTTAAACGAACCCAACCAAAAAAAATTTCTCTATTAATGCATGTTGTAGCCCCACAAAGCCATGTAATCGGCTTGTTGGCCTCCGCGTACATTTTGCATTTATCTAGAACTAAAAAAGATAAAATCTCTGAACCGTCTATGTTGTATAAATCAACATAACTACCGGGCTCTTGTGTGAACGTCACGTTGAGCTCTTTCCTATTGCAATTTATTAAATCACCTATTTTTAACGATTCATATATTTTTAAATTGTTTTTTATGTCCACTTATGGTTCTCGTAATACGACTATATCACGAGCTAGTGATCGTTCAAACGTGACTCAACATACCCGCCCCTGGTTGTCCCAATGCAACCATTATAGATTATTTTTGTAACTGAAAATGGCTGGTTTTCTATTTTTTCAAGTTTGTCAATGACGACTTGAAAATGCCACGGAAATTGTGCTAAAAAGCCAGTGCATTCTAGCATTAACTCAAAATATTTGCTTGCGACAAGACTTGCGTCTCGGTCGTTTCGAATTCTATTGTCATAGACTGTTACTAGAAACATTGTTTTCCTCGCAAATGCGTTTTCCGAACCGATCGAAATTTTTCCACTTCATTTTAAATCCAACAGAGTCAAAACCTCCAAACATTGGAGCGTTGGAATGAATCTCAGCAAGCCCAGCGATAAGCAATGTAGCCCACTGTGGTTTTTTTGCAAACTCCAAAACCCCGGAAGCTTTTAAAGTGTGAATGTCCATATCCATCCGAATAAGATCGGCAATTTTTTGATCATTGCTAATAGACAACCACGTTTCATATGAAATTTCTGCATGGTTAGGAAAGTGCTGCTTTCCGTTTTCATCTACCATTCGACACGCAGGCTTCCCGAGGTCGTGGAAAATGAGATATTTTTCAAACGTGTAGTCATCTGTCAGCGACGTTAGGATTAAATCTTTGTGTTCATGGAGCCATTTTGGAAGTTTCCACTCTTTTTGCAGTGGCGCATCATCTCTCATATGCGAGAGTAAGTCAAAAGCATAGTTTTTGACCGAGATGCCGTGAGCAAAAATGTTTTGCGTTTCAAACTGAAAACAATTTTGCATGTCATGAACAATTTTTTTGATTCGACGTTCATTTTCTAGCAGGTCGTTGCTGGGGTTCTTTTGTGCTAAGGGGAGATTGGAGCACAATTTCCTTACTTGCGGACTCGGAACGATTGCAAAAGCAGTTAGAGCGCAACCGATGTCTGGCTCTATGAACCTGACCACCCGTTGCCCTTTTGATTCCAAATTTTTGGCAAATTCAAAGAGTTCGCGCTCGTTTTTGACCGCAAGGGTGATAAGAGAAGCGGAATTACGCTGCCACTCGCAGTATTCTGTAGGGTATCGCCACGGAAAGTCGAGCGCTGCATGAGCCGTTTGAGCCGTTTGATAGGCAGGCGTCATGTCTGAGCGTGTAATGAGATAGAGTTTTTGCTCCGCAACCTATGTGTGATTGAGATTTGTTTTCATCGCTTGGGTTCCTTAGGGGCAACTTAGCATCTTTCGTGTGTTTGTCAAAGCCTTACGCAATATTTATTGACTATGAGCTTTAAAAAACTTTATTTAAAACATTTGCAGTTAGTCAGAGAAGCTGCTGACGGGTCTGATGGACCTTCCCTCGGCTCTCACGGCAAGGCAACATCTGGACAATTTTGGGGCAGCAGAGGGGCCGGGATCATGCCTGTATGCCCTTCCTCTGGAAAAGTTCTGTTGGTTTTGAGAAGTTCTCAAGTTAATGAACCACGCACTTGGGGCATCCCTGGCGGCGCGATTGATTCTGACGAATCTTACGAGAATGCTGCTCGTCGTGAATTAGAAGAAGAGCTAGGATTTTTCTCGCACGTCGAAATTAAACCAGCTTTTATGTTCGAAAAAGGACCATTCAAATTTCAGAATTTTTTTGGAATTGTTGATGAAGAATTTGAAGCCATTCTCGATTGGGAAAATGAAGATTATGCTTGGTTTGGATTAAATCAATTGCCTTCACCGCTTCATTTTGGCACGAAAGCACTGCTGGCTAACTCAAAAAATGATTTGTTGAAAATTTTGAATTTGTCTCATTCCGTGAGAATTGAATCTGGAAAATTGACTACAGAGGCGTATCAAAATTGGATGTTCTCGACTTTATTTTTTAGTTGAGGAAAAGTTTTTTTTACCCTTCCCCCTCTTCCCCCTCGCTTGGTTTGATACATTGCAATCATCATCATCTGAAAAAGAAGAAGTAAATTGATTATCTTCGACTTGTAAACCAAACAATACAGGGTTTTCGTCTTCGTCTTCGTCTTCGTCTTCGTCTTCGTCGTTAACAAGTGTAGCTTCCGCTGCGTCGTCATCTTCGATTTCACTTTCGCCGAAAGTCATAAAATTACCATTGCGTTGAAGGTTTTTCAACATTTTAATCCTACGAACCAAACTTCCAAGATCGTCATTCATGACATGAAGAACGAACTCGCGAAGATAGGCGTGTGTATAACCTTTGGAGATTACAACAAGTTTGTCAATTTCTGCGTCTGATAATTCAACTTTAAAATGAGCGATATATTTTTTCAATACCTCTTTACGCTCGTTGGCTGTAGGCGGCATGAAAGATTTAATTTCATCAAAACGGCCTGGGCGCAAACAGGCTACATCAATTGATTCAAGGTCATTAGCAGTGGCAATCATGGAGATGTTTTGATGATCGTTTTTCATGCTCTCTAAAAAATGCAAGATTCTCTGTGCGTCTGAGTTATGCGCCCTGTCGAAATCATCAGCAATAACGAATTCTGGGTTTAGTAACTTAAAAATTAAATCGAGATCAAATTTTTCCATTTGAAACAAAACGTCGTTGGCAATTTTGAATACTTTGCTAGTATGCCTTTTGGCTAAAAGAATTGCAAATGACGTTTTACCACTACCTGCGGGTCCAACCAGAAGAAAATTTCGTTGAATACCTTTATCACGATATTTCTTGAGGTTTTCGTAAGTTTTCTCAATCTCGTTATTTCTTCTACCGAAATAAGTTATTTCTTTTGTAGCTGGCAAGTCCGAGACTTGCAGACCGTTTTCAAAACGTAAAATAGCACCCGCTGTTTCATTGGAGTAACTGTGATTAACATCACCTTTATGGATATAAACCCCTTCCGGGTACAATTCCCAAAATTTTTCTTGAATTGTAGCAAGGCTAAAATTTTTGGTCGTGTAAATATAGTCCGAAGAAATACGCATCACGTCTGAACCTGTGGCGGAATATTTCTGTGCTACATAATAAAGCTTTTCGCCCTGTGGGGTCGTGATACAAAAAACCTTATCTCCATCATCAAAATTCATCACTTCTTGATGTTGGAAAAATTTGGCTAATTTAGTTCCTAAAATAAGAGGAATAATTTGCATACTGTCATAAGCAACTAAGTCTTTTGACTCGGCAAATTTCTCCATAATTTCTTCACGAGATGGACCGAAATCTTCAGAGATTTGATTCATGAAACTTACGGATCTCAAGGCCGCTGACAACGTAGTATCTTCACTATTAGGAAAGTTATCTAATACTCGATTTACAAGTCCAGAGTATTTCTGAACGTTATAGAACGTGCATTCTTTTTTAAAATTTTCCCAAGTAATATCTTTGCGATTTTCGTAAGCATATCTGCTAATTTTGTAGGTTGCGAAAGCCGCGGCTGGCACGCCAAATATGTACTGGCGAGCTTTTTTTAATTTCTCGCTGTTGTCTGTTGTTTGGTCGTCTTTCAA
>Ga0209702_10009597_pt1 | contig 10721 bp, 11 predicted proteins | sample FRY01_FD_187210 | JGI IMG/M metagenome (GOLD analysis project Ga0209702, IMG submission 187210) | Freshwater microbial communities from Lake Fryxell liftoff mats and glacier meltwater in Antarctica - FRY-01 (SPAdes) (version 2) | ecosystem: Environmental > Aquatic > Freshwater > Ice > Glacier... | reverse complement strand
GGGGGGGGGGGGGGGGGGGGGGGGGGGGGAGAGAGAGAGAGAGTTGAGTCACGGGAGGAACTGCTAGTGGATGGTATGTATGTGTATATACATGTGTGTATCTTCCAATCCCTCCCGTGGGGTGGCTTTCCTGATATATGTCCATAGATCCCGGGGGAGCATTGCGATTTCCTGTGCTGGGGGCTTTCGCCACAAGCATGTGCTTTTCGACTAGCCATCCAGTATTACCTAACTATGTCGTCGCGGCGTGGCCGCTCAAGTATATAAGAAATGACAGCACACAAGCCGGTGACCGTGGAAAGTGACAATACCAGATTGTTGTCTGGCATCGACACGCGTATCATATCGTGCACAGAAATGTCACCGGGCCACAGCAGCGATTTGCTGGAAATTTGTTCCTTCCACCCGGAGGCACTAGCTTGCAATAAAAAGAGCGAATTCGAATTTTTCGCATTCAACTTGAGCACTGGCGCGACACTACCAGTCTCGGTGCATGGCGACAACGTGTTGTGCCTGTGTATCAGCGACATTCACTTTGCAGCGCATGGCGGTCCTGCCGAGGCGAAAGTGGTGTCGCAACTACGAGACATAATCGACCCGCCCGCCGACACACACGCAGCCACTTCGGCATGTGGTACCCGGTTCCGAGGCTGCCTGCGCAGCCTGCTGTCGCTGTATAGTACGTGTGTGGAGGACGGAGGGACAGATGCACAGGAGCTGCATGGAACCGGTACGTTGCAGCATGAAATCTCGTTCATCGAATTGACCTTTAGCATCAAACACGCTCCCGAGCTCACCAACAATTTTGCGGCACTGGTGCCGATTTCGTGCAAAAACGGAGTTGTCTCGGCGTTGCTGCCATTCAACGGTTGCCTGTGGGAAGAAAAAATGGGCCAGCAAGCGCGATGCTTCATCCAGTCGCCTGTCATACCAGGCACGCCCGAGTGTGATGAGAGAGTAACGCGGTTGCGCATCATGTTCCGCGACCGTCGCCTCATGATGTCGGGCAAGCAGCTGGTGGCCCCCTTTGTCAACATCGAAAACAACCGCGAGCGTCGGAAAAACTTCGACCCCAAGCACATCATGTATTTGCGCCAGAACACCGAGACGTACCTCATGATGTACGGAACACTGGTCTCCATCGGCCGCTCACACCAACTCATGACAGAGCACGAAATGTGCATGTCAATTGTGCAAAACGTGGTGCTCACCGCCGTTCGCATGTTTGGATTCGCAACCCGTGTTTCGAGCCACGACCTCATAAACAATTTTTTCACCATCCTATGTTACTGCATGCACCTCGGGCAACTCGGATTGAAGTCATATCGGCTGGATGTCGTCGGAGAGGACATCCGCAAAAGGTGTGATACGCGAGCGAGTGAGTAGAACGCGTGCGAGTGCGCTGCGCCGTGTGGCGCTCTGTGACGTTTGTGCGGTACGCATTTTGGGCAGGTGGAACAGCGGTCGCAGTGAGGTGAAGTCGAATGCGGCCGACCCCTTGTTTGAGGGCTTCGACTGCGAGGATTCAGTGCAGTCGTTCATTCAAATCATCCAAACTGCGATGAAGCACAAGGATGAACTGCTGAGGTGCGGACGTGCGACACAGCGCCTTTGCAGTGCGCGTAATATGTTATGTTGCATATAACATACTATTCGATAGATGAACATCCCCTGACTCGCTCCGCCATGCCAAATGCAGTTTCGTGCAACACAAGATCAAGCAAGAACAAATGGCGCAGGGAGAGTACACCAGCGAGGAAAACGCGTCTCCGAAGGCGATGACAGACGTTTTTTGCAGCACCTCAATGATGCAAAATACGCCGTACATGGCGCGCGGCATCTACGAGGACGACGACTGCAACGACCAGAATCACACATTTTGCGTGATTGGACACGAACGCAGGCGTACGTTTTTCTTTTCAGTGGTAGAATGCGTCACGCCGGTCCTGGTCCTCAACGTGCGTACACGCGAAAAGTGCTTGCAGCGGCAGCGCGCGTTTGCCAAGAATTACGGCACCAAATCGCCCATGCACGTCATGAACAAAGAAATGATGGCATTGCGGTACAAGCACATCCTGTGGGTCGGCCCGTACATGGTGTTTGAATGCGTGGCCAAGAACGGCCGACGGGCCGCCTTCATTTCGTTTGGTGCTGGGAGCTACAAGGAATACACAGGTGCGCTGTGTTGTGTGGTGCGTGGGTGTGTCCGTGTGGTCTGCGGTGCGTATTTTGCGTGCATTGTAACAACATGCGCCAACGCGACATAGGCACAGACAGAAAACGAATGCAACCGCAGCTCAACGTGTCATGTTTGTTTTCGTGTGAATATACAGAGGGGTGCACGACATTGTACACGGAGGAGCAGGATGACGCTAAAATGGCGGAACCAACACAATCACCCGACACGTTGCGTGAAATGCTCAAGGAGCAGCTCGAGCAACTCCAAGACCAGATCCAGCACATGCCCGCCGACAGCCGCTCGGTGTTGCTGATTCCAGCGCATCAATTCTTCAACGTGCTGGTGTATAACTTCTTGTTGGGGTTTGCGATGCATCACGGCAAGCACCTGCAAAATGCAGGTATGCACACTGTGCAGGCCGAGACGGCGGCGCGAGACGAGACGCTGCACGAAATGCAACTCCATGCCCGATTCATGAAGACTTTTGTCAACTACTACATACATCCGACATACGAGGAGACACGCGTGATGGTGCAAAGGCGCAGCGATTTCTTTTTCCGCCACCACCAGGCCGTCTTTGACAACATACCCCGTGGGATCTTTTTGAGGACATGCGTGCAAGGTGTGCTGCCAGAAGAGACCATGGCTCGTCCAAGAATCGGCGGCGGCTGTTATTCTCACGGACACGTCCTGGCTGCAGACGATCGAATCTCGCAAACCGGAATGCGGCCAGAGTTCGGATACACCGCGGCACACGTCGCCTCAGGCGCCAAATTTCCACCGCACATCATGCCGTTTACACACCAAGAAGAGTACGCACAAGGAGACCCCTGGTTGGCTCCGGAAATCACGCAAAATGTGCCTCCAATCGTACAGCCCACAATGGACAGTATACTGCACTTGGTACGCATCGCCACGTCTCATCTCACTCTCTACCTGGAGATGTGCACGCACCCGTGGATTATCGAGCACCTATACCCTGGCATGTTGCCGGTGCCCGGCGCCATCGAAGGTCGCCTCTCCATTCGCGACATCCTCCGCGAGCTCGTGTACATCATCAACAACAACCTCTGTGGCAGGTTCCAAGCCGGCTTGGCGCCGCACGCCGCAGACATGCAATGCATACTCACCACCGACACACTACAAGAATGCGACGTGCAGTTTCTCCTTGCTATTCTAGACGACTTTGAGGTCCGTATCGCTGGTCGCTTCTTTGCCGGAAATAGACCGTATCCTTAATAACCGCCCCGCGGCGGGAAAATACGGTCGAAACCGCGCTTCGCGCAGCGAAAATAGAGTCCAGGAATGCACACGTGCATAAAACACCATTGCCATACAACAACGGTCTGCAACGTTTGCGACACGCTGATTGCGCAGGCGATGACAGAGAATTGTGTAAACGGACCAGCAGGTGCTGCGTTGCGCAGGTCGCTGTCGCCGCATTGTCAGGACAGCGGTGTGCTGGCGCCGGCCTACAAGAGGAAGAAGCGCACCAGAACCGCGCCGTCTCGATTCGAAACAATGATTGCGGTCCCGCGGGGTGGAACCATGCGTATGCGCACTCTCGAAGAATGTCTGATGCAGACTGCGTTTTTTGCGTCCGAGGGCGAGGAAGTCTATGGCAATTGTCAGTCGGTATTCTTGCCTCTTTTCGAGGGTGGTACGCCAGCGCATGATACCACCGACGAAGTCGGGCTGTCACTTCAACTTTCGCGGGCGTATTTGCGGAGAAATATGTCTCGTAGCGCGTTACTCGACGTCGATTTGTTAGAAGCGCGGCTCACCGACTGCATCCGAGCCCAATATATGCATCTTGTGTACCAAGAGCTGCGAGACGAGCGCGGACGCATTCTGTCGTTCCCAGAAAGTGCTGTAGATACCCCCAAACACAAAACAGGCGCAGCCGAGCCGGAGCAGCAGGTTGAAATCATACTCAATGCCGACGAGCATGTGCGAATTTTGTCGTTGCTGATGGCAGAAGAGCGCGTGGCCGAATCGTATACAGCTTAGGTGCCAAAGTAGGACGTGTCGCCCCGTTGCAGGATGCCCGGCTCTCTTCGCGGACGAATGTTTTCGAGCATGAACGGTTGCGTCAAAATTGTCAGTTTAAACCTTTCGGAGTTTTGTGACATGCACATCGCGGGCAAATGTACAAAGAGATAATCGGCAGCGACGATTTTGTACGACGTGGAGCGGGTGTCGTCGTCTTTTTTGGCAATCACAAGGGTCCAGTCTTCCGTGTCCATGCTGTATCTCGACGCGATGCTGTAGCGATAAATCCGGCGCAAGAAATCATGCACAGTGATATCAGTCGTGGCAAACAGCTCGCGAACATCGTCTGGATCCACATTGTATATGCCTCCTGGAGGACCAGTAGTCGGCATGAACGACACATGAGAATTCATCTCGTATCCTGCGTCTAACCAAAAACGTACATAGACGACGCCGTGTTTTAGATGATCCGGGAGTTCATAACGGGGCTCCGGGTAATGGTGGTATTTGGATAAGGCAAGCATTGTTTTTCATGCCAGAGCAATACGTCCTGGTCTTATATACATTTGACTCTAGAATGCAGTGCTGGATGACCATCAAGTAATGAAATCAGCGCACGTGCTGTGTTGCAGTATATATGAGCGCCGGTCGCGTATGCTTGCGTTATGTGCACTGCTTGCGTTATGTGCACTGCTTGCGTTATGTGCACTGGCTGGAATGCATATGACTCTAATTCGATGCATGTTTCGAAAGAATAAATCGTGTTGCGTCGCGGACAAAACGTTTCAATATGTTGCTTATATGTAGTATACATGCGAATTGCACGACCCAGATGTTTAATATGCCTCGACCGACAGCGTCCTGAAAATTTTATCAATCTCGGATTCCAATTCGCTGTGAGCGGGCCGATACAGACGGCCTGCCAGGATGTATTCTTTCAGACCACGGCATTTGCACAGGGATTTGAACCTGTATTCGCAATCGACCGAAATCGCACGGTACACATTCACAATGAACTTGTCATAACAGTCCACCACGTCCGTAAGAACGACACTTGCCACCGCTGGCACGTCTCGCTCGACTCCAGCTATAAAACTCGTGACGAATTCCAAAAACCGTCGCATGTACGGCAACATGTCGATGCAAACAAGATCCCCTACGTTCGAAGCGTGTGACAGGACATAGAGTGTGTTGTTAACAATGGTAGTCGAGAGAACGGTATATCGTCTCGCTATGAGATCGGGGTCACCACTTGTCTGGCTAAAATTCAACGACTGTACTAGTAAAACAGGGATGGTGGTGGGCGCGCTGTTTGTTTGGAGATTACCAACAGAGAATTGTCTTTGTACCTTGCTGCCACGAAAAAATGACCTTGTAAACAATTCACCGCTCTGTTTAATTTGTCCCATTAATACGTCCAACAGGAAATCGACACAGACCATATGTCCGTCGAAACGGTCCGAGTAATACAACGTTACGTCCTTTTTGACATGGTGGTGTCCGATTTTTACAAGCACCGAGATCCCGTCCTGTTGTACAAACGTGGCTATGGCCGCAGGATCGTCTTGTACAATCTTTTGTAGCAGTCTGCAAATGATCTGCACGCAATCCACATGCCGCTCGACATTCCACTCATCCGAATTCCCATGTGCGGCGAAGCTACATGCCAACGCGTTTTGTAAAAATGCGACACTGAACAGACCAATGCAGTCCCTGTACGTGTGTTGATTCAGCATGACCTCGTCTATAAAGGTCCATAGATGCCATTCGCGTTGATCATCATGCACCCCGTCGCCTGGATGCTCGTGTTGAATCTGTCGCACAAAGTCCGCGACACCAATCATAGTCTCGGGCGAGTATCTAATATTACGGCCGTTGCGCAAGCACATATTAAACAACTGCAAACACCCTACCGTCTGTCGACTCAAACTCCCGGGATATTGCTGCATGCAGCCTAATATAATATCAGTCGAACAAACGGCGACAAGATGGGTTGGCGCCGTCCACGTGCCGAGGAAAACATCACAAAGGCTGCCGCACGTGTCGACAATGCTATCGCAATCAATAAAACTCTTCTGTATGTCGAGCACAATCAACACAATATCGCGATTTTCCTGTTGCAAGACGGCATGTACCTCTGGCAAATCACGTCTGCAAAGTACCAAGAACAGTTTGAGCGATTCTGCCACAGTACAACGTGCTCTGTCGTTCTGGCACATACACGATAATGCCAATCGGATTTGAACAGTGTATGGCGGAGGTACGATGAATACATTCTGGTACACCGTGTACATGTCAGTGAGAAGAGTGAGTGCGACGGTTTCTATATCGCGGTTTCCCGCAAAGGTTGTCAGTATATTCGTCAACATCGCGCGGTTCGGGTCATTGGATTGGATGCGGAGCATATTAGAATACATTCGTCTATAGTCATTGTCTTCTTCGAACCGGACGATGATGCCTATAATATCGGCGACGACATCCTCGATGTTTTGATATTTGCGCAGTCCTTTAAACAATCTGGCCCAATCATATCTTGTCACTGCAGATAATCGCACCACTCGTCTTTCATGTGCAACAAATTCAACGCCCTCGCTGTACAGCACCCACGGAGCAGTTTGCATTCGCTCCGACACAAACGCACTCGAATCCTTCTGAAATGTCAACATGCTCTGCATTGCGGCAAAGCCCTGGTGTGAAACATCGATCTCTTCCAAAATTTTATCCCGTATCTCAGAACACTTCAAAACACACTTTGATGCACTGTCCACATACTGCATATTGTGGCATGTGCAGAACACCTGTTTATATAGCGTATTGCAGTTGAGAGAATTTTATTTCACGAGAACAACAAAAGAAGATCAAGACGGTTTGTGCGACAATGCCCCTGGTCTTATATACATTTGACTCTGGAATGCAGTGCTGGATGACCATCAAGTAATGAAATCAGCGCACGTGCTGTGTTGCAGTATATATGAGCGCCGGTCGCGTATGCTTGCGTTCTGTGCACTGGCTGGAATGCATATGACTCTAATTCGATGCATGTTTCGAAAGAATAAATCGTGTTGCGTCGCGGACAAAACGTTTCAATATGTTGCTTATATGTAGTATACATGCGAATCTGTTTGATTGCAGAGAATCGAAACGTAGTGCAAAGAATCAATCGAAACTCAATGCGTGAACACGTGCACAAGTACACACTGGCATGTGTTCCGGCAACGAGATATTTGTTGTCATACCATTCAGGTGCACCCAGGTGCATAAAAAATTGGTCGCTTCGTAGTCGCAATGTATATAAGCATGGGCACGAGCCCACTCTCGAGCTACTCGATACAACACGAAATCAACACCTACTCGCTGCTTTCACCAGCGTCTCCTTCCACTCCTCGATCATCCCTCCGGGTTTGATTGCAGATATGGCCTCTCGTGATGCTCATACTCCGTACGGAGGCGGCGGCGCCGATCACCACATCACCACCTCTCCCCTTCCCCTCTCCTACTCGCCTCCGCCTGAGCCTGAGCCTGCGGTCGCAGCTCCACCCAGGGGTGGCAAGCCCGCGAGGGGTGGCAAGCCCGCGAGGGGTGGCAAGCCCGCGGAGTGGAGGACTTTCAGTGCCCCACCCCCGTCCGTGCACGGCACGGAGCAGGACACTGAGTACGAGCCCGTGCCGCTGTACAGGCCCCTTGCCGTGCGCGCGGGAACTCCTCCCGCGCTTATGCTGGGTGGTGGGCCTCGTCCCAACATTCCTGTGCCCGCGTTTCTCCTGCACGCGGGCACAGTCGCGGTTCCGAATACGCGCCATGCCGATACGCGCCGTGCCGAGTACTCTGACGCCTGCAAGAACTATCCCAACAAGATAGCTCTGGATGAGGTGCGCAAGGCGCAGAAGGAGGATGCGCAGGCGGATTATGAGATTCGTCTCGTCGAGCTACAGGAGGTGTCGGAGATGGCCGTTTTTAGGGCGAACCTCGAAGCTGAGTATGCCAAACAGACCCTGGAGTTCGAGAAGACTTTGGCGAAGCGCAAGCTGCTGGTGTCGCTGGAGTACCCGTCCGCGAAACGTGCTACCGCGGTACCCGTGGTCGCGGAGGCGACTCCTGTCCCGCAACATTCCGTGATGACGCTGAACAGATTCTCCGCAGGGAACGCGGTCGCCTTGAAGTGCTTCGGCTTCGCCTCTGGTGCTTCGGCTATGGATATGCCTGCGCCTGCGCCTGCGCAGAAGAAGCCCCCGGTGCTTTCTGCCGACCAGGGTTCCCCCGGCGAGGTGCTTCACGCCATGGCACGTATCGTCGGTACGGTCGCTCCTGTTCCCGAAACGGTGGTGCGCGAGGAGGGCATGTCCGATGAGAAGTTCAAGAAGGACAAGTTCAATGCCGCGCGCAGGTACAAGACCGCGCTCGACCGACACAACGGTATCCCGCCGAAACCCAGGAAGCCCAAAACACCCGTCTAGAGGCTTCGGCCTCTAGGGGGAAAGGGGGGAGGAGGGGACACGGTGTTTGGCTACATGGATTGTGGCGTGTTTTAGTAGGTGTGTGGATGTAATGGTGGATTATTATGGAGGTAATGGTGGATTATTATGGAGGTAATGGTGGATTATTATGGAGGAATAAGGAGTGGTCGCTCCTGACAATTGCTTGGCATTACAAGCGACTCAATAGCAGCAAGTGGTAACGATTCGAGAGACAACTCGCTGTAAAACGGGGACATTGCATGGTGCAGCGGGCATGGGCCGTTTCGGCGTCTTGTGCCCGCAGGCGAGGTTCGATTCCTTGAAATGTTGTTTATTACAAGAAAATGCGGTTGCAGTTGGCCGCCCATGTGCATAAAAATTGGTGGCTCACTAGTCGAAATGTATATAAGCATGCGCACGACGACACTTTCGAGCTACTCGATACAACACGAAATCAACACCTACTCGCTGCTTTCACCAGCGTCTCCTTCCACCCTTCGATCATCCCTCCGGGTTTGATTGCAAACATGGACTCTCCTGACATGATGGCCCTCATGGGTCTCACCGTGCACGACGGCCTCGGCCCTCCGGTCCGCTTTGCGCCTGGCACTCCTGTCGACCTTGCGGGTGGGCCTTACCAGCAACCCTTTTCCTGGGAACCGGGTGCCGCGCAGATGTCCACAATCGAGGTTCCGAATCCGCGCTATACTGTCCACACCCCCGCTCCTCAGCCTGATCACAAGCGCAAGGCGGAGGCGGTGGCGGTATATGACGCCACTATTCGCGGGCTGGAATACGATGCGGAGGCGACGGCTTTTCGTGCGAAGCAAGCGCAGGAACGTGCAGACCATCAGGCTCGCCTCGACAAGGAAGCCCTGCGTTTCAACAAGGATTTGGCGAAGCGCATGCTGGAGTCGGGACATAACACCAAACGTGCCGCGCCGGCACTCGTGCAGGCGAGTCGTGTCCCGGATTATTCCATCCAGACGCTGAACAGATTCGACGCAGCGGCCAAATCCGCCGTGCAATGCCATCAGATGGCCTCTACTGGTATGCACATCCCTGCGCCTGCGCCTAAGGCTATGCGTGCGCCTGCGCCTAAGCCTATGCGTGCGCCTGCGCCTAAGGCTATGCCTGCGCCTATGGCTATGCCTGCGCCTATGGCTCTGCCTGCGCCTATGGCTATGCCTGCGCCTATGGCTATGGCTGCGCCTATGGCGGAGCCAGCAACCAAGGGCATGGTTGCTTCTAAGAAGCAGAGGGTGCTTTCTCCCGCGCATCCTGGCCATATCCTTCACGGAGTACAAGCAATGGTCGTGCAGGTGGATGCTGCTGCTGTCCCTGCTAAATCTCCTCCTGTCTGGAAGGATGTGGAGCGCGGGCTGGGGGTGTCCGATGCAGAGCACAGGAAGCGGGTGAGCAATGCCAAGCGCTGTTTCCAACGCTCGGTCGACCGATACAACGGTGTACCCCCGAAACCCAGGGGGCAGAGGAAGCCAAAGCAGCCAATGGACGCGATTGTAGTCGACGACGAGGTTTCCGTCTAGATGCTTCGGCCACTAGGGGGGAAGGGGGGAGAAGGTGGCGCGGTGTTTGGCTACATGGATTGTGGCGTGTTTTAGTAGGTATATGGAGGTAATAGTGGATAATTATGGAGGTATGTGTGCATTCTATGGAGGAAATGCAGAGGAGAAAGGAGTGGTTGCTCCTGACAATTGCTTGGCATTACAAGCGACCCCATCAGCAGCAGTGCTAACGATTCGAGAGACAACTCGCTGTAAAACGGGGACATTGCATGGTGCAGCGGGCACGGGTCGTTTCAGCGTCTTGTGCCCGTAGACGAGGTTCGATTCCTTGAAATGTTGTTTATTACAAGAAAAAGCGGTTTAGGGTTTAGGGTGTACATCTGACTGTACTTTGAAATTACCGCAAGGACCTTGCACAAACTTTCCCTCAGCACACCTGTGACCACTATTCTTGGCCTTGCTCGTCTGGTAGTACAGGAGCATCGTGGTGCAATGCGGCCACGCGGCGTGGTATTCGGCGTCCCAGCATGTCGCGCACGCCATCTGGAGTGGCTGCGTGGGGCTCAAAGT
>Ga0209702_10009594_pt1 | contig 10722 bp, 9 predicted proteins | sample FRY01_FD_187210 | JGI IMG/M metagenome (GOLD analysis project Ga0209702, IMG submission 187210) | Freshwater microbial communities from Lake Fryxell liftoff mats and glacier meltwater in Antarctica - FRY-01 (SPAdes) (version 2) | ecosystem: Environmental > Aquatic > Freshwater > Ice > Glacier... | reverse complement strand
TTCTATGGTCACGACAAACGAATGCGGTTCGTAGATCACCGCATCGCCTCGCAGAAAATCGCCTTGCTGACGAAAACCAATTTCGTCCTTGATGGCCCCCAGCCGGGTTAACGTCACTGCCAGGTTGACGTCTTTGGGAGCGATTGGTGATCCATGGTCGGTTACCCAGACCCGAAACTCAGGCGGCACACCGGTCTCGAAGATCAAGAGTTCGAGGACAAAATCCTCATCGATCAACAGACGGCCGCCGTGAATACCCCTGGCAGATTCAACCTCCGCGGCTTCGCCATGCCCGATCTGATCGGAGACACCATGTTCTATCGCGTCCCCACATCCGGTGAGCCCTATTCCAAGGGTCACGAGCCAAATGCTCTGAAAATTGTTCATTTGAAACCTCTTGGGTGCTTAACCGAAGACGTTACTACCGTCCCGGTCAGGCGTTCTATTTCGATCAGTCGTTTATGGGCATCGATGGCCGCGACGACTAACGCCATTCGAGTGGTCAGCACTTCACCTTGTACCAGCTGTAGCTCGAAGTACCCGTAACGACCCGTTGTGTACGCGTGTTGCGTGTCTGCCAATGCTTTCTCAACCCTTGGCAAGACCTGCTCGCGCAGCGTCTTCGTGCGGTGCAAGCTGTGTTGCAGCTCTTGATAGAACGCGAATAACTGAGTTTCGAGTTGTAGGCGGGTTGCCGTTCGGTCTGCTTCCACCCCAGCCAGGTTGGCGCGAGCTTCTGCTATCCGACCTTGGTTACGATTGCGCAATGCCAATGGGATTGTGATGCCAGCTACCAACGCCTGGTCATCACTTTCTTCCAGTCGACGAATACCGGCGTCCACGCGCCAGTTGGGTTTCGCTTCCGATTCAGCCAGACGTAATTCGGCTTCCCGTAGTCGTTGCTCGGTGAAATAGCGCGAGAGGTCTGGGTTCTGCTCAATCCGGGTCAGCAACTGCCTGAAGTCTTCGATCACCGGCACCTGGTGAAGGTCACCGCTGACTTTCGAAAAGTCGGGTTGTGCCTCACCCCATTGTGCCGCGAGACGATGATTTGAGGTCGCCAATTCATGTTCGACGTCCTCGCGCGCGAGCTGCGTACGGGCTAGCTGCGCTTCTGCTCGAGCCAGGTCAGCGTCGGGTGAGCGACCCGCATGCACTCGTTCACCGACGGCTTTAACCGTTGCCTGCGCAAGAGCGACCGCATCTTGCGTTTGAACGAGTTGCGCCTGATTGGCAAGACTTTCAAGAAACAGGCGCGCCGTCGCAGCAGCTGCGTCTGTTCGCCGAACTTCTGCTTCAGACTCGAAGATAGACACATTGGCGTGTGCAGCTGCCACCCGTGCTTGTCGTTTTCCGCGCTCCAGTACCCAACCCAAACTGAGCGTCGTCTCGGCTCGATCAATCCCTTTAAATTCCCCGGAACCCAGAGCATTTTCAACCCTTACCCCCAGCTCGAGGTTGGGACGGAGCTCTGATTGAATCAATCGTCCGCGCTGCGCCTCGAGCTGATAACCAAAGGCGATCAGAGACGGATTACGGGTGAGCGTTTTTTGAATGGCTTCGTCCAAGCCGACTATGGCACCTTCGCTCGCTGACGCAGCTGGTACCGGAACGGCAACGCTGACTATGAGCAGCAGGTACCACGCACCCACTCGGTACGTATGTGAATTCCACATCTGTGGTTCTCCTCGTGCGTTTGAGAGAACGCATGGGTATTTCAACCGGGGCTACGAACGGCTTTCACCATCCGTAGTCAATCTGACTGGATTGAATTACAAGGAGATCGGAGGAGCGCGAAGTGGCGGTAGCCGTCGTTCACGACGGCGAACATTTGCGGATTGCGTTGGGGATGGTTGTAATCGGGTGGGTAATCCCAGATGAAACAGGACCGCGATCAGAAATAAGATGAGTAGTGGAATCAACTTCGTCCAGCTGGTGCTCAGCTGCTCGGTCAGCGAAACATCAGTTTCTGCGCTGTGGTCATTTCCATCAGGGTTGCCATGATGACTATGGTCTTCAGGAGCAGCCGTATGCAGGTGGGTCAGATGTAGCCCTGCAGCATGCCCATGGGCATCGGCGTGCATATGTAGACCACTGATTTGCATTGCGCAAAAGCTGATGCACGCGAAAATAGCAATTAAAGTGGACATCCTGCGCATGGATGAAAATATATCCGATATTGAAGTGTTTAGACACTCTCTCTGACAGACCTGTTGAAAAACCGGCCGGAGTTCACGAGGCTCTGGCGAAATGGCTCGCATCAAATTCATGTGGGCGTCAGCCGAAGCCGATGCGCCGATCTGAATTCAAACAAGACGAGCTGTTCAGTTATAACGACGCTGGACCAGCGCATTCCGATCGATCACGCGCTGCGCCCCTTGCGCGTGTTGGTCGATATGTCGCTGGTCTCGATGGATCGGGAGTTCGACGGTCTGTACGCCACGCCTGGGCGCAGCTCGACTGCACCTGAACGATTGTTGCGTGCCTCTTTGTTGCAGGTGATCTGAACCATCCGGTCCGAGCGGCCGCTTTTCGAGCGCATCAAGTCTCTGGGCGAATGGTCCGAGTACGCCAGCAACGAGCATTTCAGCGTCGATGGCACACTGATCGACGCCTGGGCCTTCCACAAGTCTTCCGCAAGCGGATCGAGGCAGGCTTTGGTTGGCCGAAGACGGTGGGTGGTCTGCGCTGGACCAAGCTGATCGGTCGAGCGAAGCTGAGTGCTCAGCGGGTGCCTGGCTTCTCGGTCCATAACCTGATCCGGCTGGGTAGCCTGTCGGGTGGAGGGGCGCGGTTCGCATGTATCAGGGCGAACTACACCCAAAAACCGCCGAGAGGCGTCAATGCACTGCTGAAATCGCTGCAGACGTGCCGAGATCAGGGCATTTGAAGGAAGCGACAGGTCTGAATGTCTGAAAAAAATATCAACCCTGGTGGGCTCGGCCAGTTAGAGTCGAATTTTTCAACGGCCTGCCAGCCGGGATTGCCTGGGTGGGCAATTTTTTTCGGTGTATCACTTCGTTCTCATACGACCCTGCCCCTGAACTGTCTGGCAATTGAGGTAGCTCGCAACTAGAATTCGCACGAAATCCCGACAGTACGCTGATTATCCGGTCCCTTCAGTCCGCTGAGGTTCGCCTGGCGATTGACGATCATGCTGCGCGTTTTGCAGGTGGCCAGTTTGTTGGCCAGTTTGTTTGGAAGTGGGTTGGCAAGGATTGGAATATTGGCAAGACAGACGCGACATCCAAGGAGCACGTACGCCCCATGAGCACCGATAAAATGAACCGACCCGTGAACCTGAACCTGTTTGCGTTCCGGTTTCCGCTGAATGCACTGGTCTCGATCACACATCGTGTGACCGGGGTGCTGCTGCTGGCAGGAGTTGGCCTGCTGATCTATCTGGCTGACATGGCCCTGTCGTCCGCTGAAGGTTTTGCCGATGCCCGTGCCCTGATTGGTGCAGGCGGGTTCGCTACGTTCCTGCTCTGGGCCACCCTGGTTGCGCTGGTCTACCACCTGGTGGCGGGGATCAAGCATATCCTCCTCGACTTCGACATCGGCGACACGCTGCCAGTGGCATTTGGCGCCTCGATCGCCGTGATTGTCCTGACCCTCGTTGGTGCCGTGCTGCTGGGGGCCTGGCTATGGTAACCAATGCGACATCCTTTGCCCGATCCGGGCTCGCCGACTTCATCATCCAGCGCATCACGGCGGTCATCATCGGCGTTTATGCTGTTGTGGTGACCGTGTTTTTTGTCGGCAACCCGACCCTGGATCACGGTGGCCTGACTGCGTTTTTTGGTGGTTTTGGCATGCAGGTGTTCTCGACGGCTGCGGTATTGTCCACCATTGCCCATGCGTGGATCGGCCTGTGGACCGTCGGCACGGACTATCTGCTGCCGGCCCACATCGGCAAGAGCGCAACGTCCTTGCGCTTCATCTACCAGATGGGCTGTGTCGGTATTCTCTTCGTTTACCTCGTGTGGGCGATTCAATTGGTCTGGAGTCTGTAGTGGCGCAAATCAGGAAGATGGAATTCGACGGCGTCATCGTCGGCGGTGGCGGTGCAGGTATGCGCGCGGCCCTGCAACTGGCGCAGTCGGGTCTGAAAACCGCGGTGATTACCAAGGTGTTTCCCACCCGGTCTCACACGGTGTCGGCACAGGGTGGTATCACCTGCGCAATCGCCAGCGATGATCCCAACGACGACTGGCGCTGGCACATGTACGACACGGTCAAGGGGTCGGACTACATCGGCGACCAGGACGCAATCGAGTACATGTGCAGCGAAGGTCCACAAGCCGTGTTCGAACTGGAACACATGGGGTTGCCGTTTTCACGGACCGATTCGGGGCGAATCTATCAGCGGCCGTTTGGTGGCCAGTCCAAGAACTTCGGAGAAGGGGGTCAGGCGGCGCGTACCTGTGCTGCTGCGGACCGCACGGGACATGCACTGCTCCATACGCTCTATCAGGCCAACGTCAAAGCCAATACCACGTTCCTCAATGAGTGGTTTGCCGTTGATCTCGTGAAAAACCAGGACGGTGTTGTCGTCGGTGTGGTTGCCATCGAGATGGAAACCGGTGAAGTGGTGTTTGTCCAGTCCAAGGCGACTGTATTTGCTACCGGCGGTGCGGGTCGTATTTATGCCAGCACCACCAATGCACTGATGAATACCGGTGATGGGGTAGGCATGGCGCTGCGTGCCGGTTTCCCGGTGCAGGACATCGAAATGTGGCAGTTCCACCCGACCGGCATTGCCGGTGCCGGTGTGCTGGTCACGGAGGGGTGCCGCGGTGAAGGTGGCTACCTGATCAACAAAAATGGCGAGCGCTTCATGGAGCGTTACGCGCCAACTGCGAAGGATCTTGCCGGTCGGGACGTGGTTGCGCGTTCGATGATCATCGAGATCATCGAAGGGCGTGGTGCCGGCCCGGATGGTGATCACGTACTGCTGAAACTGGATCATCTGGGGGCGGAGGTGCTGAATACGCGCCTGCCAGGCATCTGCGAACTGGCAAAGACTTTTGCTCACGTCGATCCGGTCAAGGAACCCATTCCCGTCGTCCCGACCTGTCACTACATGATGGGTGGTGTGCCAACCCAGGTGAGTGGTCAGGCGCTGATGCAGACCGCCGACGGTACTGATCGACCGGTTGAAGGGTTTTACGCCGCGGGGGAAGTAGCCTGTGTGTCCGTGCACGGTGCAAACCGTCTCGGTGGCAACTCGCTGCTGGACCTGGTGGTGTTTGGTCGTGCGGCCGGCAAGCACATCGAAGATGTCGTGCGCACCGGAGTGAGCTATCGCAACGCCAGTCAATCGGATCTTGACCAGGCGATGTCACGACTCAATCGCTGGAACGAATCCACCTCGGCCGGAGAGCCGGTTGCAGTGCTGAAGAAGGAATTGCAGACCAACATGCAGAACAACTTCGGCGTGTTCCGCACCGAGAAAAATATGCAGGCGGGCATCCAGAAACTCGCTGAACTGCGCGAGCGGATCGGCAGGGGGCACCTGTCCGACAAGTCGAACACGTTCAATACCGCCCGCCTTGAAGCCCTCGAACTGGATAACCTGCTCGAAGTTGCGGAAGCCACAGCGATTGCGGCAGAAGTGCGCAAGGAAAGCCGGGGCGCACATGCGCGGGACGACTACGAAACCCGCGATGACACCAATTGGCTGTGTCACTCCATGTATTTCCCAGGCGAAAAGCGTGTGGGCAAACGCGCCGTCAACTTTGCACCCAAGACCATGCCGGCATTCCAGCCGATGGAACGGAAGTACTAACCATGCAAGTCAGCGTTTACCGATACAACCCCGACGTGGATGAAGTACCGCAGATGCGGAACATGAATGTCGATCTGCCGGAAGGCAAGGACCTCATGGTGCTCGACATCATGGAACTTCTGAAGGCGCAGGACCCGACGTTTTCCTATCGGCGTTCATGCCGTGAAGGGGTCTGTGGCTCCGATGGTGTCAACATGAACGGTAAAAACGGCCTCGCCTGCATCACGCCGGTTTCGGAAGCTGCCAAGGGTGGCAAACTCATCCTGCGACCTCTGCCAGGTCTGCCGGTAGTGCGTGATCTGGTGGTCGACATGACCCAGTTTTATCGCGCCTATCGCAAAATCGATCCATTTCTCATCAACGACAAGCCGGCACCAGCCCAGGAGCGGCTGCAGTCACCGAAGGAACGCGAAGAACTGGACGGACTCTATGAGTGCATCCTGTGTGCATGCTGCTCTACCGCCTGTCCTTCGTTCTGGTGGAACCCTGACAAGTTCATTGGTCCGGCAGGCCTGCTGCAGGCCTATCGATTCCTGGCCGACTCTCGAGATACCGCAACGGCCGAACGCCTGGCCAAGCTCGATGATCCGTTCAGCGTCTTCCGCTGCCGCGGCATCATGAACTGCGTGAGTGTGTGTCCGAAGGGTCTCAACCCCACCCGTGCTATTGGCAAGATCCGCACCATGCTGATGCAACAGGGAACCTGATGGGATATCACCGGCGCGATTTGCGCCGGTGTCATTCAACCAACCCAGGTTCTTGGCTACAGTAGTTGAAGGATCAGGAGCAGACGCTTTGGATACTTACAACGAACGCATGCGCAGAAGTTCGCACCTGGCGGGCACCAATTCAGCGTATATCGAGTCGATCTACGAAAATTACCTGAGCGATCCCAATTCGGTGTCACCGGAATGGCGCGCCTATTTCAATCAACTGCCTCATGTGTCCGGTGCGGTGCACGGTGAAACCCCGCACCGGGCGGTGATTGCACACTTCGAGCGGGTGGGCAGGAACCGGTTGAAGGCTCGACCGGAAAAAGTCTCGGCAGATATCCAGAGCGCGCATGAGATCAAACAGATGTACCTGGCTGATCTCATTACTGCCTACCGACGACGTGGGCACATGAAAGCGAATCTTGATCCGCTGGGGCTCATGTCACGACACCTGATGCCGATCCTAGATATCGGTTATCACGGCCTGTCACCGGCAGATTTTGATGAAGTGTTCGACACCGGTACTCTGGAGTTTCCATCTGCGCGCGGCAGTCTGCGAGAGATCATTGCCGTGCTTGAAGCCACCTACTGCAGTTCGGTTGGCGCCGAGTTCATGCACATCGTTGATGCCGGCGAACAGATGTGGGTGCAACAGCGACTGGAAAGGGTGCGCTCGCAGCCCGTTTATTCAGGGGCTGAAAAAAGGATGCTGTTCGAGCGTCTGACGGCAGCTGAGGGGCTGGAAAAGTACCTGCACAGCCGATATCCGGGGACCAAACGCTTTGGTCTGGAAGGCCTTGAGAGCTTCATTCCGAGTCTGCACGCGTTGTTGCAGCGACTCGGTGGACATGGGGTCAAGGAAACGGTGCTCGGTATGGCGCATCGTGGGCGCCTCAACGTGCTGGTGAATATTCTCGGCAAAAATCCCGCGTTGTTGTTTGCAGAGTTCGACGGCAAGGCTGCGCCATTGCAAGGCAGCGGTGATGTGAAATATCACCAGGGATTTTCGACCAATATCATGACGCCCGGCGGCGAGATGCATCTGGCAATGGCCTTCAATCCGTCGCATCTTGAGATTGTCGCACCGGTAGTCGAGGGGTCGGTCAGAGCTCGCCAGGATCGGCGTGGTGATCGGTACGGTCTCGAAGTGGCGCCGATCATCGTCCACGGTGATGCGTCGTTTGCCGGCCAGGGCGTGGTCATGGAAACGTTTCAGATGTCGCAGACGCGAGGTTTTCGCACCGGCGGTACCATCCACATCATCGTCAACAACCAGATCGGTTTCACCACGCACGAACAAGCCGATGCACGCTCGACGGACTACTGCACGGAAATCGCCAAGATGGTGCAGGCGCCTATCTTCCATGTAAATGCGGATAACCCGGAGGCGGTTTTGTTCGTCACCCGCCTGGCGGCCGACTATCGCCAGGAATTCCGCAAGGATGTGGTGATCGATCTGATCGGCTATCGACGGCGCGGGCACAACGAAGCCGAGGAGCCGTCGAAGACGCAGCCGATCATGTACCAGAAAATCCTGAAGCACCCGACCGCACGTACCCTCTATCTTGACAAGCTCGTCAACGAAAATGTGGTCAGCCGGGTGGACGGCGAAGCCATGGCAGAAGCCTATCGCCAGACGCTCGAGTCTGGACAAGGTGCAGCGCTCGCCATTGTCCGCGATGTGCAGTCGACCCTGGCCGCCGATTGGCTGCCGTTTCTCGGTCATGACTGGGATACACCAGTCGATACGCGTGTAAATGCTTCGACATTGCTCAATCTCAATGCCCGCATGGAATTGCTGCCTGAACACTTTGTTCTGCACCCGCAGGTAAAGAAGATCATCGAAGATCGCCATCGCATGGCTGCAGGTGCCATGCCGGTGAACTGGGGCTTTGCCGAGATCATGGCCTACGCAACGCTTCTTGATTCCGGAGTGACGGTCCGGCTGACCGGTCAGGATGTGGGTGTGGGCACGTTCAGCCATCGTCACGCGGTGGTTCACAACCAGAAGAACGGCGATCCTCATTGCCTGCTGGCCGGTGTCCGCGAAGATGTTCCCTTTCATATCTTCGATTCGCTGCTGTCCGAAGAAGCCGTGCTGGCGTTTGAATATGGCTATGCCACCAGCCGGCCAAGTTCGCTGGTGATCTGGGAAGCGCAATTCGGCGACTTTGCCAATGGTGCGCAGGTGGTGATCGACCAGTTCATCTCTTCAGGTGAATCCAAATGGGGTCGCCTGTGCGGACTGACACTGTTGTTGCCACACGGCCAGGAAGGTGCAGGTCCGGAGCATTCTTCGGCGCGGCTGGAGCGTTTCCTGCAGATGTGTGCCGAGCACAACATGCAGGTCTGTATGCCCAGTACCCCGGCACAGGTGTTTCACATGATTCGTCGGCAGTCGATCAGGCCATGGCGGGTGCCGTTGATTGCCATGACGCCCAAGAGCCTGCTGCGCCACAAACTGGCCGTCAGCACGTTAGATGACCTGGCCCTCGGGCAATTCCAGTGTGTCCTTGGTGAAGTGGATCCACATGAACCAGTCGCCATACGGCGGGTGGTGTTGTGCAGTGGCAAGGTGTACTACGAGTTGTTGGAGGCGCGGCGTGAAGCCAACGTAACGCATATAGCCATCGTTCGGATCGAGCAGTTGTATCCTTTCCCCGAGGCGGAACTGTCCCGCACGATCGCCCCTTACCAGCAACTGGAAGAGGTGACCTGGTGTCAGGAAGAACCCATGAACCAGGGCGCCTGGTACTCAAGCCAGCATCACATCCGTCGTGTGGTGCTGGAGCACAGCGAAACGTTGTACCTCACTTACGCTGGCCGTGAGCCCCACGCGGCGCCGGCCCCCGGTTATGCCAGCCTGTTCAACCAGCAACAGCAAAAACTCGTGCAAGACGCACTGTTCGGTTGAATCCCAACAAGAGCAAAGACATGGATATCAAGACCCCGCCATTTCCGGAATCCGTGAGTGAAGGCACGATTGCTGCCTGGCACGTCAAGCCCGGCCAGCAGGTTCGCAGGGACACCCTGCTGGTGGAGATCGAGACGGACAAAGTGGTGCTTGAAGTGGTCGCACAAAGTGATGGAACGCTGACGTCGATTATCAGGAATGCGGGCGAAACGGTGCACGGTGAAGAAGTCATCGGTACCTTTGCTGCGGGTAATGATGGGGTGGTGTCGCCTGGCTCGGGGGGTGATGGGGTTCGCGATCTGGAGATCGCTCCCACACGGGTTGGATTGGGAGAACCGGGCGGAACTGGTGCAGGAGCGGTCTCCGACCGCGAACCAGTCTCTGGCCCTGCTGCACGCAAGCTTGCAGACGAAATGGGCGTCGAGATTACTGACGTGAAAGGCAGTGGTCGTGACGGACGCATCACCAAGGAAGACGTCGCGCGCACCGCCGCAGAACGTCAATCACAGGTTCCGGTTGCGGCTGCGATGACGGTTCCAGGTGATAACCAATTGTTCGGTGAACAAACCGCCACCAGTGATCGGGTCGAGCGGCGTGTGCCGATGACCCGCCTGCGGGCAAGTGTCGCGAAGCGCCTGGTGGAAGCGCAGCACAACGCTGCCATGCTCACGACGTTCAACGAAGTGGACATGACCGGTGTGATGGGTCTGCGCAAGAAGTTCGGCGAGGAATTCCAGAAGGTGCACAACGGTACCAAGCTTGGATTCATGAGTTTTTTTGTGCGGGCCAGTGTTGAGGCTCTCAAGCGCTTTCCGGCCGTGAACGCGAGTATCGATGGCAGTGACATCGTGTATCACGGTTACTTCGATATCGGTGTTGCCGTCTCCACCGAACGTGGTCTGGTGGTGCCGGTCGTGCGGGATGCCGATGCCCTGTCGTTGGCCCAGATCGAGGACCAGATTTCGGACTACGGCAGCCGCGCGCGAGCCGGTAAACTTACGATCGAGGAAATGCAGGGGGGCACGTTTACCATTTCCAATGGCGGGATCTTCGGTTCGCTGCTGTCCACACCGATCCTGAATCCGCCGCAGACCGGTATCCTGGGCATGCACAAGATCCAGGATCGGCCGGTCGTGGTTGATGGGCAGATTGTTGTCCGCCCCATGATGTACCTGGCACTCTCCTACGATCATCGCTTGATCGATGGACGTGAAGCGGTAGGCTTCCTCATCGCAATCAAGGGCCTGCTGGAAGATCCGGCTCGTATACTGCTTGAGCTGTAACCAAGAGTTGTATTAGAAGCT
>Ga0209702_10009592_pt1 | contig 10724 bp, 6 predicted proteins | sample FRY01_FD_187210 | JGI IMG/M metagenome (GOLD analysis project Ga0209702, IMG submission 187210) | Freshwater microbial communities from Lake Fryxell liftoff mats and glacier meltwater in Antarctica - FRY-01 (SPAdes) (version 2) | ecosystem: Environmental > Aquatic > Freshwater > Ice > Glacier... | reverse complement strand
GGACCTCGCCGGTGGCGACGTCCAGCACCACCGCCGAACCGCTGCTGGCGCCGCTGAGCTGCAGCTGCTGCTTGAGCTCGCGATAGGCCAGGTACTGGATGCGGCGGTCGATGCTCAGCGTGAGCGGCTTGCCCGGCAGCGCCTGCTTCACCAGGTCCACGTTCTCGACGATGCGGCCCTGGTTGTCACGGATCACGCGCTTGGCGCCGGGCGTGCCGCGCAACCAGTCGTCGAACGCCAGCTCCAGTCCTTCCTGGCCGCGGTCGTCGATGTTGGTGAAGCCCAGGACGTGCGACATGGCCTCGCCCTGCGGATAGAAGCGGCGGTACTCGCGGCGCGAGTACACCCCGGGGATCTTGTGGGCCAGGATCTTCTTCGCTTCGTCCGGGTTGATGCGACGCTTGAGGTAGTAGAACTCCTTCTCCGCACGCTGGCTGACACGACGGACCAGCTCGGCTTCCGGCTCGCCCAGCACGCGCGCCAGCTGCGGCAGGTAGGCGGGGTTCTTCATCAGCTGCTGCGGGTCGCACCAGATGGACTCGACCGGCGAGGACACCGCCACCGGCTCGCCGTTGCGGTCGGTGATGGCCGCGCGCTTCACGCGTGGGCCGAAATCGGTGGCGCCGGGCGGGGCGATGGCGGCGGTGGCCGGCGTTGCCTGCAACCCCGGGACAGGCTGGGCGGGGGCTGGCTCCGGCTTGCGGACCTGGGCCTCCATGCGCGGCTTGACCGGATTGATGACCGTCGCATCCACCAGCTTGCCGATGACGGCGGTGAACAGTATCGCGAAACCGGCCGCGACCAGCACGATCCGCCCGCGGGTGCGCTCCATCGCGGCGCGGCGGTCGAGGTCGGGCGCGGTGACGCGGACATGCTCGGTCCGCGGGACCGCATCGCCCGGCGCGGCGCCGAAGCGGTGTGCAACGGAGGACGGCGACGGCGCGGCCGGGTCATGCGGGCGGGGGCTCAATTTTCGGCTCCCCCGCCTGGTCCGGTGGGGGAGTTCACCACGCTGATGGGCCGGCGCGCCATGCCGAGGGACGAGCGCACGACGACGGGAGCCGCCTCGGCGATCTGCGGAGAGGGGGCGGTGGCCTGTGGCCGGGGTGCGGGGGCCGGCGCGGGGGCGGCGCGGGCGACCTGTGTCACCATGGGCGCGGCCGAACCCGGCAGAGCGAGCGGGGTGGGGGCCCGGGGTGCAGCGGCCACGGCCAGTGCGGTGGGCGTCGGTGCCGTGGGCGTCGGCGCGATGGCTGCAGGGCGCGGCGGGGGCGCGACGGGGCGAGGAGTCGCCGCGGCCACCACGGGGGCGGGGCGCTCGACAATCCGCGGCTCGGGCGCGCGGGGCTCGGCAACCGGGATCTTGGGCTCCGGTCGGATGATCGCGGCGGGGATCTCGGGCTCCGGTCGCGGCTCCGGCGGCGCGAGGCCGATCGGCGGCAAGCGTCGCTCCAACTCGGCCAAGGTGGTGAACTGGCCCGGCTGGGTGGATTTCAGCGGCAGGTGCTGGTCGATCAGTTCCTGCAGGCGGATCGGGTCGTTCAGCAGGGCGTAGTCGGCGCGCAGCAGGCCCGCGCGGGCCCGGGTCTCGTCGGCGGCGCGCAGCGTGGCGTGGATCTCGCGGTCCAGCATCTGGGCGCGATACTTGACCCGATATAGGTACAGTCCAGACCCGATGGCGAGCAGCATGCAGAGCAGGGAGATCGGCCGCATCATGGCGCTGCCTCCTGCACGGGGCGCGCCGGCAGCCGCTCCATGGCGCGCAGGCGGGCGCTGCGGGCGCGGGCGTTGGCGCCCGTCTCCGCGTCGCCGGGCTTGCCGGCACCGTGGGCGAGCAGGCGAAACCTGGCGTCGGGGCGGGACAGCAGCCCGGCGGGGTCGTAACGGGACGGGGCCGGGGTGCGTCCGGCGGCGTCGGTCATGAAGCGCTTGACCAGCCGGTCCTCGAGCGAATGGAACGCGACGACGACCAGCCGTCCGCCGGGGGCCAGCAGCGCGGCGGCGTGGTCCAGGGCGCGCTCGATCTGACCGAGCTCGTCGTTCACGCGGATGCGCAGGGCCTGGAAGCTTCGCGTGGCCGGGTGATGGCCGGAGCGGTCCGGCGGCAGCACGGCGCGGATGATCGAGGCCAGCCGGCCGGTGGTGGCGATCGGGGCCTCGGCGCGCGCGGCGACGATGGCCTTGGCGATGCGGCGCGAGGCGCGCTCCTCGCCCAGCTGGTACAGCGTGTCGGCCAGCGCGCCTTCCGGCAGCGTGTTGACCAGGTCGGCGGCACTGGGGCCGGTGCGGGCCATGCGCATGTCGAGTGGGCCGTCGTGGCGGAACGAGAAGCCGCGGGCCGGGTCGTCGAGTTGGAAGGAGGAGACGCCGAGGTCAAAAACGATGCCGTCGAGCGCCGTGACGCCGCGGGCGGCGAGGAGGTCGACCATGTCGGCGAAGGCCCCGTGCAGCAGGTGCAGTCGGCCGGGATGGCGGGCGGCCAGGGCGGTGCCGCGGGCGATGGCGTCGGGGTCGCGGTCGATCGCCCAGACGGTGCACGCCGCCGCATCGAGGATGGCCGTGGTGTAGCCACCGCCGCCGTAGGTTGCATCGAGATAGAAGCCGCCATCGCGCGGGGCCAGGGCCGCGAGCACCTCGGCGAGCATGACGGGGACGTGGCCACTCATATGCCGCCTCCCGCCGCCATGGCGGCCGGCGGGGCCGGCGGCAGGGTCATGCGCAGCACGCGGGCACGCTCCCGCGCCTCGGCGATGCGGCGTTGGGCGGCGCCGGGTTCCCATATCTGGAAGTGGCTGCCGGCGCCGACGAAGGTGACCTCCTCGCCCAGGCCGGCATGGTCGGCCAGCTCGCGGGGCAGGACGATGCGCCCCTCCTTGTCCGGCTCGGCATCGACGGCGTCGGAGTAGAGGGCGAGTGCCAAGTCGTCCTCCTCGTCGCTGAAGCGCGGCAGTTGCTGGATCTGGATGGCCTGGGCTTCGAAGGCGGCGGGGTGCCAGCCTTCGACGCAGGAATGCTTGTGGGATGGCCGCAGCACGACCGCGCCATTGGGGAAGGGCGTGACGGGGTGGTCACCCTTCAGGACAGCGCGGAACGCCGCCGGAATGGACACGCGGCCCTTTCCGTCCCGGCGTACCGTATGGGTGCCCTTGAACTGGGTCATCCCTTCCTGCGCTGTCCTTTCGCCAGGGTTAATTTTTCGCGCGACACCGCCGGCGCCGGCGCTGCGAGCGCGCTCGTGCCGGCACCGCGCATTATCGTCGCGCGCGCCATGGGTGTCCATGGGAGATTATGGGAACTAGCCCCTCAAGGCTCGATTTGGAGGGGGCGATCGGAATCAACGTGGACGATCGTAGGAGATTTTTTCTTGCTGATTCAATTATTGATACCCAGACTCTTCGGGAACCCGAAAATCGTGCCACGGAACTGGCCCGCATACTGCGACTAGGTCACAGACAACTTCCGTGTCATCTACCATCCGGAGTTCCGGATTATCGCGTGAACGGGGTATAGTTAAGTTTTGCAAAACTTATCCCCAGGTCGCTGTGGATAAGTGACGTGGTGCTGATCCGGCCCTGCGGCGGCGGCGTCGGAGGAAGCTGATGAGGGGCGTCAGGAGGCGCGGGTCGAGTCGCATCGAGCCAAATGAATTATACGATAGAAAGCGCCAGACGGCCTGTAAGCCGGGTTCTGTCCGACACCACCTCGCGGCGGCGCCGAGACGGCCATTCCTCTGGGACGCGCATTGCTGCGCGCCTCACGCGACCAACCCGGGCGACGGGGCGAAAACACCCCTGCGTCAACGATCCCCCGTTTCCGGGGGCGCGCCACGCCGGCCGCCCCTATTCGGTCTTGCTCCCGGTGGGGTTTGCCCTGCCGCCCCTGTTGCCAGGGGCGCGGTGCGCTCTTGCCGCACCGTTTCACCCTTGCCTGCGGCGATTGCCCCTTGCGGGGCCGCCGGCGCCGGCGGTCTGTTCTCTGTGGCACTTTCCCTGGGGTTGCCCCCGCCGGCCGTTAGCCGGCACCGTATTTCCGTGGAGCCCGGACTTTCCTCCACCGGGGTTGCCCCCGGCAGCGGCCGTCCGGCCGTCTGGCGAGGGGGAGATGCGCCCGGCGGAGCGCCGCGTCAACTACAGGCCGCGTTCACGCTTGATCCTGTCCCACGCGGCGTTGATCCGCGCGACCTTGTCGCTGGCGCGGGCGATGAACTCGGGCGGCACGCCGCGGCTGGCCAGGCTGTCCGGGTGGTTCTCGCGCATCAGCTGCCGCCAAGCGGCGCGCAGGGCATCGTCGGCAATGTCGCGCGGGACGCCGAGCACCTGGTAGGGGTCGTCCTCGTCCGCCGCCGGCCGGCGGCTGCCAGAGCGGCCGGAGGCGCGGACCCAGACATCCGCACCCAGGCCGAAGCCGCGCCACACGCCCTCCAGGAAGGCGTGTTCGGTGCCGTTCAGCGGCTTGTCGGCGCGCGCGATGGCGAACAGGGCCGTCAGCACGTCTTCCAGCAGGCCGTGGTTGTCGGCAAAGGCCTCGCCCATGTGCAGGGCATAGCCTTCGAACCCTTCAGAGCTGTCGCGCCCCTGGTCGAACAGCCGGCCGACGTCGCGCGCGGCTTCGGGCGGGGCGCGGAAATGGCGCTTGAACTCGTCGATCTCGGCGCGGTTGACCGCCCCGTCGCACTTGCAGAGCTTGGCGGCGATCACCACGACGCCGATGGCAAATACCTGGTCGCGGCCGAGCCCCACCGGCGGTCCGAACAGCGCCGGGCGCGCGCGGCCGGCGCCTGCGGGGCCGAGCAGGCCGCCCACCGCGTTCATGCCAGCGCTGCCGATGCGCCCCAGCCCGCCCGATTCCGCCGCGTGGCCGAGCGCCATGCCGGCAATCGCCCCGATCGGGCCGCCCATGGCGAAGCCGGCCACGCTGCCGATGATCTTGCCCCACACGACGCTGCACCCGATCCTAAGCCCCGCAGGCAGTAGCACGGAGCGGTGAACAATCGCAAAACGCGCGTGGCGGCGGGAATCATCGCCGGGGCTGTGCGGCGCATCTTGGCCGGGCAGCCGGGGGTCTGTATAAGCCCGTGACTAACTGATTGAAAAATATCGACACGCCCTGCTGCCCCGGTGGTCGCCTCCGCCGACGGCCGTGGACGTGCCGGGCAAGGAGTGTTCGGCTTCATGTGGCAATTCTGGATCGACCGCGGCGGCACCTTCACCGACATCGTCGCTCGCGATCCCGAGGGGCGGCTGTCGACCCACAAGCTGCTGAGCGAGAACCCGGAACGCTACCGCGACGCGGCCATCGCCGGGATCAAGACGGTGCTGGGTATCGCACTGGACCAACCGATCCCGCGCGGCCTCGTGGACTGCGTGAAGATGGGCACGACGGTGGCCACCAACGCGCTGCTGGAGCGCAAGGGCGAGCGCACACTGCTGGTGGTCAACCGCGGCTTCAGCGACATCCTGCGCATCGGTAACCAGGCGCGGCCACGGCTGTTCGACCTCGACGTCAAGCTGCCGAGCCTGCTGTACGAGGATGTCGTCGAGGTTGGCGGGCGCGTCGATGTGCACGGCACCGAGATCGAGGCGCCGGACGACGCGGCCGCGCTCGCGGCGCTGCGTGCGGCGCGGGCGAAAGGCATACAGGCGGTGGCGATCGTGCTGATGCATGCCTGGAAGTACCCTGCGCACGAAAAGCGTCTAGCCGAGCTTGCGATCGCGTCGGGGTTCGCCCAGGTCTCGACCAGCCACGAGGTCAGCCCGCTGCTGCGCTTGGTTCCGCGCGGCGACACCACGGTGGTGGACGCCTACCTGTCGCCGATCCTGCGCCGGTATGTGGAGCAGGTGGCCAGCGAACTGCAGGGCGTGAAGCTGTATTTCATGCAATCGAACGGCGGGCTGGCCGAGGCGCACCGGTTCCAGGGCAAGGACGCGATCCTGTCGGGCCCCGCGGGCGGCATCGTGGGCGCGGCGCGCACCGCGGGCATGGCCGGGATCAGCCGGATCATCGGCTTCGACATGGGCGGCACCTCGACCGACGTGGCGCTGTACGACGGCGCCTTCGAGCGGGCGTTCGAAACCGCGGTGGCGGGCGTGCGCATGCGGGCGCCGATGATGGCGATCAACACGGTGGCGGCCGGTGGCGGATCGATCCTGCATTTCGAAGCCGGCCGGTTCCGCGTCGGGCCGGACAGCGCAGGAGCCAATCCGGGGCCGGCCTGCTACCGGCGCGGCGGTCCACTGGCGGTGACGGACGCCAATGTGTGCGTGGGCAAGATCCAGCCTGACCACTTCCCGGCGATCTTCGGGCCCGGCGGCAACGAGAAGCTGGATGCCGGCGTGGTGCTGGCGAAGTTTTCCGCGCTGGCCGAGCGGATCGCCGCCGAGACCGGCGTGCGGCGCGACCCGCGCGATGTCGCGGAGGGCTACCTGCGCATCGCCGTCGCCAACATGGCCAACGCGATCAAGCAGATAAGCGTGCAGAAGGGCCACGACGCCACCCGCTTCGCGCTGCAATGCTTCGGCGGCGCCGGCGGCCAGCATGCCTGCCTGGTGGCCGATGAACTGGGCATGGAGACGGTGTTCATCCACCCCTATGCCGGCGTGCTGTCGGCTTACGGGATGGGGTTGGCCGACCAGACGGTGATGCGCGAGCAGGCCGTGGAGGTGACGCTGGCCGAGACGGCGATGCCCGATCTCGCGGCGCTGCTGGAGCGGCTGGGCTGCGAGGCGGCGGCGGAGCTGGCGGCGCAGGGCGGCGACCCGGCACGGGCCGGCGTCGCGAAGAAGCTGCATGTCCGCTACGCCGGAACCGAAGCGGCGCTGATCCTCAATTTCGCCGACGTTGCCGCGGTGGAGACGGCGTTCACCACGGCGCATCGCGCACGCTTCGGCTTCGCCACACCGGGCCGCGCGCTGGTGGTCGAGGCAGTGGCGGTGGAGGCGACCTCGCCTGGGGAAGTGGTGGCGGAGGCGACGATCGCAGCCAGCGGCGGCCTTCCCGCGCCCGTCGACACCGTCAGCATGTGGAGCGGCGGGCAGGCGCATGCCACGTCGGTGTTCGAGCGCACCGCGCTGCGCGCCGGGGACCGCATCGAGGGCCCCGCCCTGGTGCGCGAGGCTAACGCGACCACTGTGGTGGAACCGGGCTGGACCGCCGAGGTCACCACGCTCGACCACATGACCCTGAAGCGCACGACAGCGCGGAAATTCGTCGCCGCCTCCGGCACCGAGCGCGCGGACCCGGTGCTGCTGGAGTTGTTCAACAACCTGTTCATGAACGTCGCCGAGCAGACCGGCGCCGTGCTGCAGAACACATCGATGAGCGTGAACATCAAGGAGCGGCTGGATTTCTCCTGCGCCATCTTCGACGCGACCGGCGGGCTGGTCGCCAATGCGCCGCACGTGCCCGTGCACCTGGGTGCGATGGGCGAGAGCGTGCGCACCGTGCTGGCGCAGCGCGGCACCACCCTGCGGCCGGGCGACGTGGTGGCGCTGAACAACCCGTACAACGGCGGCACCCATCTGCCCGATGTCACCGTGATCACGCCGGTGTTCGATACCGCGGGCCAGGAGATCCTGTTCTTCGTCGGCAGCCGCGGCCACCACGCCGATATCGGCGGCATCACGCCTGGCTCCACCCCGCCCGTCTCGCGCACGCTGGAGGAGGAAGGGGTGGTGATCGACGATTTCCTCCTGGTCGACCAGGGCCATTTCCGCGAGCCCGAGTTCCGCGCGCTGCTGGCCGGCGCGAAATATCCGGCGCGGTCCCCGGATGTGAACGTGGCCGACATCAAGGCGCAGGTGGCGGCGAACGAAAAGGGCGTGCAGGAACTGCAACGCGTGGTGGCGCAGTTCGGCTGGCAGACCGTGCGCGCCTATATGATCCATGTGATGGACAATGCCGAGGAGAGCGTGCGCCAAGTGCTCGCCCGCATCGGCAACGGGTCGTTCGACTACACCATGGATGACGGCTCGCCGTTGAAGGTGCGCGTAACAGTCGACCAGGCGGCCCGCACCGCGGTGGTGGATTTCACCGGCACCGGCCCGCAGCGCAACGACAACTTCAACGCGCCGCCCGCCGTCACGCGTGCGGCCGTGCTGTATGTGTTCCGTTGCCTGGTCGGCTCCGACATCCCGCTGAACGACGGCTGCCTGAAGCCGATCGAGATACGCATTCCGCAAGGCACCTTCCTGTCGCCCAATCCAGGAGCCGCGGTGGTGGCGGGCAACACGGAAGTGTCCCAGGCCACCTGCAACGCGCTGTTCGGGGCGCTGGGGGCGCTGGCCTGCTCCCAGGCGACGATGAACAACTTCCTGTTCGGCGACGCGACCCGCCAATACTACGAGACGATCTGCGGCGGCATGGGCGCGGGCCCCGGCTTCGACGGCACCAGCGCGGTGCAGACCCACATGACCAACACGCGCATGACCGACCCCGAGGTGCTGGAACTGCGCTACCCCGTGCGGCTGGAGCTGTTTGGCATCCGCCGCGGCTCGGGCGGTGCGGGCAAATGGCATGGCGGCGACGGCGCGGTGCGGCGCATCCGCTTCCTGGAGCCCATGACGGCCGTGATCGTATCGTCCCGCCGCAACGTGCCTCCGTTCGGCCTGGCCGGCGGCGCGGATGGCGCGGCCGGGCGGCAATGGGTGGAACGCGCCGCGGGCGGGCGCGAGGTTCTGACCGGGACCGACCGGGCGGAACTGGCGCCGGGCGATGTGTTCGCGATCGAGACTCCCGGCGGTGGCGGCTACGGGCCGCCCGCCTAGCCGCCAATGACCGCCCTGCGCCACATCTCAACCGGGCTTGTGGCGCTGCTGGTGCTGGCGTTGGGTGCGGCTTGGCTGGTGCCGCCCTGGCTGGACTGGAGCCGGTACCGCGACGACGTGGCGGCGCTGGCGGATCGACGGCGCCATCACCCTGCGCATTCTGCCGCAGCCGCTGCTGGTCGCTGAACGGATCTCGGTTGCGGATGGCACGGGCGCCGACGGCACCTCCATCACCGCGGACCAGTTGCGGCTGCGCGTGGCGTTGGCGCCGCTGATGGGCGGGCGCGTGGATGCGCGGGAACTCGTGCTGCGCGGCGCCGACATCCGCCTGCCCTGGCCGCTCGACCCCGCCGCGCTGGCGCTGCGCACCCCGTCGTGGCTGTCGGCGCTGTCGGCGCGGATCGAAGGCGGCCGGCTGCGGGTGGGCGAGGTGGTCGTCACCGGCCTGGAGGCGACGCTTGCCACCAACGATGTCTCCGGCAGCTTCCTCAGCGCCGGCCGGGCGCAGGGGGGCGGGCGCGACTGGGTGTTCACCGCGCGGGTCAGCCGGCCGGGCGGCGACGGGGCCGTCGGCCTCGACATGACCCTGGACGGGCAGGGGGCGGCGCAGGGGCTGGGGGTGGTCGTCTCCGGCCAGATGCAGTCCGATGGCACGCTGCTGGGCCGGATCGCGATGCGTGGCCCAGACCTGTCGCAGCTGCTGCCGGCGCCGCCGGTGGCGTTCCGCGCCGAGGGGCGGCTGACCTCCGGCGGTGGGCTGGTGGCGGCGGACGAGATGACCGGCGAATTGGCCGGCGCGCCGGTGCAGGGCGCGGTGGCGCTGCGCCTGGCGCCGCGGGTGCGGCTGGACGTGGCGGTGACGGCGAGCCGCGTGGACCTGGATGCCTGGCTGCCGGCGCTGTTGAAGGGGGCGGAGGGCGGCGGCTTCGCGCGGCTGCCGGTGGGCATTGACCTCTCCGCCGAGGCCGCGCCGTTGGCCGGAGGAACCCTGCGCGGCGTGCGCGGCGCCTTCGACATCGAGGCGGGCACGGTGCATGTGCGCGAGGCCCGTGCGGTGCTGCCTGGCGACGCGGTGCTGCGCCTGGCCGGCGAAGCTAGGCGGGCGGTGCCACACGGCCGACTGCGCTTCGAGGGCGATGCGCGCCTGTCCGCCCCGTCGCTGCGCACCACGCTCGCCTGGGCTGCCGCGGCCGGGCTGGGCCCGGTCGATGCGCTGCCGCCGCAAGTGTTGCGCCGGGCCGACCTCGCCGCACGCGTGGTGCTGGAGGCAGGGCAGGTGAGCCTCCAGGATACGGTGGGCGAGGTGGATGGCGCCGAAGTGGCCGCAAGCCTGTTGTGGCGCCCGGGCCCGCGCCCGGAGCTGAAGGCGGCCGTGGTGCTCGACCGGCTCGACCTGGACGCCTGGCTGCCGGAGGCGTGGCCCGGGCTGGGCGCGGCGGCGGCAGGCTTCGGGGCATTGTCGCTCGACCTCCAGCTGGAGGCGGCGCGCGTGTCGTGGCACGGGTGGGACCTGGCGTCGTTGGGGCTGGACCTTGCCGCCGAACCCGGGCGCATCTTGATACGCCGGATGGCGGTGCAGGGGCTGGGGGCGACGGTCTCGGCATCCGGCACGCTGCTGGAAGGCGGGCGGATCGTCGAGGCGAAGGCGGAACTGCGGGCCGAGCGGGCGGAAGGGCTGGCCCCGCTGCTTGAGCCGATGCTGGCGGCCGGCCCGGCCGCGCGCCTCGCGCCGCTGCTGCGGGGCAGGGTGCTGGTGCAGGTGCAGGGCGGCGGGGCGCCGGAGGCGCTGGGGCTGCGGATCGCCGGCAGCCTGGGCGATCTGCGACTGGAGGCGACGCCCACCCTGGACGTTCCGGGCGGGCGCTGGGCCGGTGCACTGGCACTGCGCCATCCCGGCGCGCCGCGCCTGGCCGAAACCCTGGGCATGGCCGGAGCACCTGGCTGGCTGGGAGACGGATCGTT
>Ga0209702_10009589_pt1 | contig 10727 bp, 22 predicted proteins | sample FRY01_FD_187210 | JGI IMG/M metagenome (GOLD analysis project Ga0209702, IMG submission 187210) | Freshwater microbial communities from Lake Fryxell liftoff mats and glacier meltwater in Antarctica - FRY-01 (SPAdes) (version 2) | ecosystem: Environmental > Aquatic > Freshwater > Ice > Glacier... | reverse complement strand
ACTTCCTCACATATTTCTTTATCTTCAAGTATGTTGATAGTTTTACAATCTTTACCAGTGTATTTACTGATTGCATGGTCAGTTAGTGTTTTTCCTGTATTAGCATAGCTACCAACATCTCCAACTGCTTTTGCTGCTTCAGAGCATCTAGAGCCCTGGTATAGATAACCGCCATGTGTATCAGCCAGTTGAGTTAAAACATCTATATCTGTGAATAGGTTGAATCTGACACCTTTAGCAGGAGCCTTCCAAGAGGTGGCCTTGTATAAGTCGCCATTCTTCTTGTCAACAAATGCGTGGACCGAAGTTTGTTCTAGTTCGCCAGGGGTATCGGTCTTATAACCACACACAATCTTCAGATACTTGTTACCAGGTAATACATCATAACCAATCTTTGTTGCATTGTTATCTAACATGCCGTTGCGTTTATGATGGTTCCCGAGAAGTGCCTGTATCAGCTTCTGCACCTGGTTGGGCACATCAATCTCTTTATTCTTGTCCTGTACGTTTTCAATCATGTCAATTAAATCTATATCCATTGTTAAAGTCATTTTTCCCGTTCCTTATATTGTTTCTCAATTTCTGGAACCATTATAACACAACCACGGCAGAAGTCAAGCGTTAATTACACCCTTATCGGTAACTCGAAACCAATAAAAACCTTTAGTTTTTCGTGTATATAGTTTCAATGCCTTAAGCTTACGTTTCAGTATGCATTTTTTAAAAAATGCGCATTTTTTCATCTTCTGGGGTGTCATCTAAATTCTTTCCTATCTCATTTAATAGGTCCATTATACATGAATTGGACCAAAAGTCAAGAGCTTCCTGGGCCCAGTTTCTGTACTCAAAAGGCCTAGAAAATGCTTGACATCCTTGCCCATTCTGTTATAATGGACCTAAGAAATGAGAAAACAAACAAAAATGATAATGAAAGTGGTGACAGTAGAAGGGCTCAAACAGAAAGTAGTCCAAAACAATAAAGAAGCGCTTTGTTATTTAAACTGGGTAATGGCTCGATTTGATGTGATAGAATTTAGTGATTTACAATGGAGAGTATAATGGAATATGATGATAAGTTTTTAATGAAAGCATGGGACCATGAAAACAACGTGCAAGTAGAAACAGTGGGTACTTACAAAGGTGAGTGCGACCATCCTGATATGGGTACAGTAGTTTTTGTAGAGTATGAGAACAAAGACTGCCATCTTGATAGTCTATTCTCTGGTAAAAAAGAAGATGAAGAAATGTCAGTAAATAGCTTCTATGGCCGAATCATCTCAAAGGTGGCTGCATAATGTCTAACGGAGACTTCGAAATAAAGAACTATTTGTTTGCAATTGGATTGACCAAAGCTGCAGAGGCTAATATCACTGACATTCAAGAAAGTGAAGACTTTGCCATTGCATATACCAACACAGAATATAATGCGAAATATTGCTAAATAACGCTTGACATCCTTGCCCATTGTGTTATAATGGTGGTAGAGATTAAGTCAACAGAGAAAAAAAGATGAATATAAAAAACATGAAAAAGAAGATGATTAACGGACCAGAAGATGGTTCAATCTATGCTTTAATTAAAGACAAACTAGTATATCTAGTAACCGAAGGGGGGTGACAAGTTGTCCCCACCCTTGAGCTCAAGTAACAGAATTGTGGCGCCATGGTTCAGTGGTGTTGAAGCCATGTATCGCTTAGAAAAGATGAAGGTTGCACCTGCTGACAGGTGGTTGCCTAGTAACAAAAAAGCAGTCCTGATACCAGGAGTGTGGGAATACACCATGTTTCAATATGTACCACCAAGGAGAACTTAGTATGCCAACACCAGATATGACCAAATTAGAACTGACGCTACAGACTGCCATGGATATCTCAGAGATAGACACTGACATGATGGAAACGATTCAGTTAGCAACCACTATGGATTTAATGACAACATCGATGCTACGGGCTGTCGTGCTCCTGACTTGCAAGAGTAAGTTAGAAGTCCCACAAAGAACCACATTTGATTTTAACTAGGAGAAGGCGATGAAAATGACAATGGATATAGAAATGGTTGGCCAAGAAGCACTGAATGCCGCCAATCAGGTGCAACAGAAATTCTTACTCGACCATGGCGAAATGGCCTATTGTGGGTTTGCGTGGGTTGATGTATATGTTACTCGTACTAATTCGAAAGAAGCCAAAGCGCTTCAGAAGATTGGCTTGAAAAAAGATTATAAACCAAAATGTATGAGTATATGGGGACCTGGTGATTACAATGGTCAGAGCATGGATGTGAAAGAAGTAGGTGCTCGTGCATATGCTGAAGTATTACAAAAACATGGCTTTAAGGCCTATATGGGCTCTAGAGCCGACTAAAGGAGTAAGTGAAATGGCTACATTAGCTGATATAAGCGCTAGCGCTAAGAAACAGAAGACAAGTAAGAACCATACCGTGATGTATGTTGCCGGTATATTGAGTGACTGTCAAGAACTACTAGGTCCAGACCTCAATGACGAGAATGGTTGGGTTAGTCCTGATAATGCTAAACAAGTGATAGACCTATTGAACAAGGCTAAACGTATTATGTTTAGTGGCGCCGGTACGTTTGGTCTAGATGGCATAGAGCCTGAGTTTGATGCACCTATTCTGTTTAAAACAACATCATGACCTGGTTAGATGCAGACAGTTTGGCCTTCTTAGGTTGGATGTATGGATGGGCAGCTGCCATCGGTATCCCACTGATACTCGTTGCATGGTGGGACGAGAGGTGAGTGGGGGTCAAGGAAACGCTCCAGGACAGTCCACGGGAGTCCTCTAGAAGGCATCTACTGCTGTCTAACGTCCACTCGCTATGTAAAACACTGTGTCACCAGAAGAACCACACTCCAAACTCACAATGAAAAATTCTCCGGTGGCCACCCAGACTCCCCAACAAATAACCAAATAAACGCTTGACTTTTGCCTCAACCTATGTTATAATGGTTCCAGAAATTGAGAGTAACTGAGAAAACTATGAATAAAAAGAAAACGTACTACGATACAGAGACAAATCAACACTACTTTATGGATTACAGTAAGGTCGCCAAGACCACTGTATTATTCACAGCACCTGCCTATTACAATGCAGAGGACGATGAAGATGTAGTAGACTTTGCCGAAAAGGTAGAGGTGACAAATATATCATCCAAACGATTAATAAGAAAATGTAAGGCACTAGCGAGAGGTAGTGTCCCGCTAGCGCTAGCGCTAGCGCTAAAAGATGAGAAAGAGGAACGTGATTCAATAGCATTTGAACAAGCATTCTTTCAAGGGTTGATTGCTGATGAATGTGAAGTAATAACGGGAGAAGTAGTATGAATATAGTAACAGAATTAAATATAAATGGTGACTTTGTGATATTGTTTTTCGCATCGTTCTTACTGGTCGGGTTATTAGGACTCCAAAGTAAGAATGTCCAAGGTTCGAAATACTTGGCGGCTGCGATGACTTCGATAGCCATAACGGTTGCGAACTTCTTCTTTATTCGCTTGGTCGTGAATGACGCTGGTTATACAACATTGGTTGTAGCAGGACTCGGAGGAGCCCTAGGAATCGTATCTGCGATATATCTATATGATAGAGCAAATAAAAAGAAAGTGGTGACTGGAAATATCGATGAGTATTGGAAGTAAGTCCTATGAAGATTATAGAGTTTGAAAAACTCATGCTTTCCAATGTCATTAAATGATAGATTTTGGAACTAAATAAGTGGATACTATGGTCCAAAGAATGGGAGTTAAAGTTTGTATTTAACAGGTAAGGTGAATAAGGCATTTGAGAGTCTGGAAAAAATTCTTCGAAAGAGGATGGCTCATAAAGAAATTATGAGAGAAGTGCGAAACACCATTAGACCTTTTGGTGCTCGAGTAGAAATAAACTGGATACCAGAGTTGGGTCTCGGTGAAATATTGATAAGTGGCACATTTGATGCCGAAAGAAAAAGACAGCCTATATGCGTGACGTTACACTTTAGTTCAAATTATCGGCATATCCATACTTGGAATGAAGAGGGTCGACATGCCTTTATATTTGAGTTAAGTCAAGTCCTTCAGCATGAACTGATTCACCAGAGTCAGAACTCACAAAGAAGTGGAGGCGAAACTGGATTTAAGTTAGAACAAGATAAGATAAGTCAACAAAGAACTTATCTATCCAATAAAGATGAGATTGGTGCTTATGCACATGACATAGCCCTAGAGATAGTTGAACATTATGGTGGAAGAAAAAGGTTCCAAACAGCAAAACAATTAGATAGAAAGAAATTGGTTGAGTCATATAAAGTTTATAAGAAAGCCTTTGCTGGGACCGATTGGTCAAAGACACAAAAGGCTCTCTATAAAAAGATTTACAAGTGGATGGAGGAGTTATGAACTACGAGATGGCAATAACAATTACATGGGCAATTTTAGTCTATGTGTTTTATAGAATTGGCAAGGAAGAAGGCCTCGCTTCAGCAGTTGATGTTGTGGTCGACCAATTAACGAAAGAGAAGATTATCCATATCGACAAGAATGGAGAGATTAAACCAGGCAAAGATAAAAAAGGTGCTTGACATATGTCTTTGATTGTGATAGGATTAGTAATAAGTGAGAGTTGTTTTTTAAATTATGGAGATAGTTGGCATGGCAAAGAAAGACATTAAAGATATAAAAATGAAAGACGGACAAGAGATTAAAGATGTTGAAGATTTATTGGATGTGAATACAGATGCGGTTCATGACGAGCACGTATATGATTCTGAAAATCCAGTTGGCAATTCCGCAACTCACGATAAAAAGATAGTAGACGTTTCTAATGAAGTGGATAATTTTCTTATGTCAATATCAGAAAAACACAACCTTCATCCATTGAATATTTCTTCAATCATAATTGCACGAACAATGATAATGTGTAAACATACAAATTGCTTAGAAGATTTTAATAAAGTTATGACTGGTATTACAGAAGAGATTACAGAACTTGGTGATTTCTATCCCAAAGATGCTGGCACTGAGGTTACTAAACACTAATGAATACTCTTTTTGCATTACTTGTTATTTCATCGCTGGGCGGAGTCGAAGAGACTTATCGGTTTGATAACATCGAAGATTGTCAACACGCCAGAGGTTTAATTGAACAGAAGACTATGTGTGTTGGGGTGAAGGTGAGAAATCCATCAGCTGATATTAAACAATTCTTTAATAGTTTCAATGAGATGACCAAAGACTTTAGAAATAGAGATAAAACACCAAAAGAGGATGACACAATTGGACCCATTAGAGAATACGAACGACCATAAAACGGAATATCCTTTTGATGGCGTATACTTTTTTCCTGACCCCAATAGTCCAGGTAATATGGCACAAGATTGGTTTCAACTCAAAGGTGAAGAGTACGAAAACCAAGTAAAGATAGGTGGAACTTCTCATGGAGATTTGTTCCACGTTTCATTTATTGGTAAAGACAAGTTGGGCTTTCCAGCAATAGAGCAAACGTTTGAAGCTATTTTCTCTGATGTTGATACTTATCTAAAAGGCCTTGCCGGTTCGAATGTTCAGGGAGTTATACTTCGGAAAACTGACAAATCTGCCAAATGGATAGAAGATTATGCTATGCGTATTGATAAGAATGTTAATATTCAGAAACTATACAATATTGCAAAGTCTATACAACAACGAGAGATAACAAAACAAGGAGATACAAACAATGTTTAACTGGATAAAGAACTTATTTTTACCGAAATACAAATATACAAAGGAAGAACTTAAATCCTTTGATAAACTAGGTATTGAAGCAATTGGTCGTACATGGGGAATAGAATTAGACCGAAGAGAGACTAAAGACAAATTAATTAAAAAACTTTTGAAGGTAATGGGAAAATAATAATGAATAGAGATGATAGAATGGTTGCTTACGAATCGGATAACGTTGGAACACAAGAAAATGCAGGAATGGCTACGAAAGAATGGCCGCCAGAACCACATCAAGCAGAACCTGGTGGACATGTGCCAAATAATGCTGATAGAATGAGAATTAATATTGAATCAGACAAATTGGGCAACTTTACCGATGAAAAATCTAAAAATATTCTAATTAATGCGTTAAAAAAACAAATTGTTAAAGTATCCTTTACAAAAGCAGACGGAAAGTTAAGAGAGATGTCTTGTACTCTTCGGGAATCATTTTTACCAGAGATTACAAAAGAAGGTGCAACAACTGAAGCTAAAAAAGCAGTTAATGGCGATGTTTTGCCGGTTTTTGATGTTGAAAAGAAAGGTTGGAGAAGTTTTAGATTTGATTCAATTAAAAATGTATCATTTGAACTATAAACTCACCTAAATAGCACTCTCGCTAACACTATTAAAGGATAATATCATGGCAGTCACAGTAAGAATTCATCCAGGTAAAAGAAAAGCTAATCCGATGCGTACTCATAACGATAAACCGAGATTAGGACCTTTGAACATAGCACAATTGACAGAGTTAGCAGAAAAGACAATTAAAGGTAAAGACAGAGCTAAATATCTAAAAGAAATAATAAGAAAACAAGCAATGTTAGCTAAAAGGAGCAAAATCTAAAGAATGGCAATAATTGAGAAGAAGATTTATAAGAAGGCTTGGGAAAAAGATACATTTGGACTAAAAGTTGATTTAGACGATAAGATGTTTTTTGATAAAGCTTTAAGAATATTTAAAAGAAAAGTAGATAATTCTGGATTACTTCGAGAATTAAAAGAACGAGGTGAATATTCAAAACCCTCTGAAAAAAGAAAGTTAGCCAAAGGCCGAGCAAAGAAACGTTGGCAGAAAAAGTTTGAGCAGACCTATTTAGCTGGTCGTGCAAAAAAGTATTAGTAATGACTCATTAATATCAGTATAATAAAACAGGTTTCTCCTGGATAAATACTAGTATATCATTTTATATTAATTTACAACCACCCATTGTAATTGCCCCTGAACTACAATAACTGAAACGGAACATATATGAAGAAACTAATTTATATGGTTGTTTTTCTATGGTCGATTAATGCGGTCTCACAACCAGCCCCAGATTTTGAATTTAAAAGTCCGGCCTTTAATGGTAATGGATATTCTGCTCACGTCTTGACTATAGAGAATCAAGAACATACTCGTAAAAAAGTAATTGCAGATAAGATTGAGTCTCAATTAAAAGAGGCTGCTAGAGAAGCAGGTAGTACCAATATTGCTAAGTTTATGAGTAATTTAGAATCTAGAATTTATGCACAGATATCACAAGATTTAGCTACTGCTATGTTTACAGATGATTCGTCATCACCTACTAGCGGAACATTAAATTTTGAAGGCAACATTATCAATTGGGCTAAAACGGCATCTACAATTAACTTAAGTGTTATTGATATAGTAGGCACCACAACAAGCATTGCGATACCTTTAGGCGACTTCACTTTTTAATGAAACTACTTTTATTATTGATGGTATTATTCCTATCTGGTTGTGCTACATCACAAGCAATTAAAGGAGAATATGACCCGCCCATGGTCGTACAGAATTCTTCGTATAAAGAGTTTGATTCAATAGCAAAACCAAAAATGGGTAAAGTGTCGGTTGCTGTTTATAACTTTAAAGACCAAACAGGTCAAAGAAGACCTAGTTCGACACAATCGAGTTTTAGTACCGCAGTGACACAAGGCTCTGAGGCCTTTTTAATTAAAGCATTAAAAGATGTTAGTAATGGCGATTGGTTTGATGTGGTCGAAAGAGTTGGTCTTGCGAGTCTCACACAGGAACGCCAGATAGTTCGACAGATGCGTGAAGCTTATGAAGGTTCAGACGCCAAGAAATTACAACCAATGAAGTTTGCTGGTATGATTATTGAAGGTGGCATTACTGGTTATGATACATCAGTTAGAAGTGGTGGGAGTGCTGCAAGAATATTAGGAATAGGACCATCAACAAAGTTTAGTGAAGATATCATTACAATAAGTTTGAGAGCTGTGAGTGTTAATACCGGTTTGGTTATAGCTGCAGTTAATGTTCAGAAAACAATTTACTCAACTGCAGATAGTTTAGCTATTCTAAAGTTTTATGATAAAGGCACACAAGTGTTTGAGTTTGAATCTGGATTAACTTTAAATGAACCAGGAACTTTAGCAGTGAAGTCAGCAATTGAAGCAGCCGTAGTAGAACTGATAAAAGAGGGAGAAAGAAAAGATGTTTGGGACTATAAAGAAGAGGTGATAATAGAACCAGAATTGATATCAGATGAAGTATTAAAATTAATACCAGATGAAGATATTACAGAAGAAGATTTACCAATAAAGAAAAATTCAACATTCGGACAGGAAAATTAAATGCGTGTATTTACATATCTAGTTATGTTACTCGTGATGATGCTATCATTTGCTCATGCAGCTGATAATAGCATTTATATAAATCAAATTGGCAGTAGCTCAACAGTCAATTTGTTACAAGATGGTGCAGCCAATAAATTATATGGCGTAGGAGATGCAGAAGGCACAGCCGCTCTATTTACTGGCGATAGTCAGACAGTAGACATTCGACAAATCGGTGGTGCTAATATTTTAGGCATTGACATGAATACCACAGTTGCATCTGGTGTTGGTGTCAACTTGAAATATTACATCACAGGCTCAAACTCAGTTGCAAGTATCGATATTAATGGCGATGGCCTAGGAACTGCAGCTAATAATGTTATTGATATTAGACAAACTGGTAATTATTCAGATTTAATATTTGATTTGTTAGGCACAGGAAATACTTTGACTGCAACCTCAACTGGTGGTAATTACAATGACTTTACATTCACCATTAATGGTGATGGAATTGCAACTAATGTTGCTATTAGTGGCGGTGGCTCTAATGCAACAACACTCACCTTAGGAACTGATTCAGCAACCTTTGACCTAACAGCAGTTGGTGCTAGTAACACAATCACCGCAACACAATCTGGTGCAGGTGGGGCTCTTGGTCATAATTTTGATTTAGATATTACTGGTTCTAGTAACACTTGGACATCAACACAAGGTGGCGGACAAGATAATGATATTGATGTGAATATAACCGGTTCAAGTAATACATGGACAATAGGTCAAGATGACTAAGAAATTTAGTTTAACTGAACTTGGAGAATTAACTCGTTCTCAAAATATTGTACCATTTAATAATTGGCTCATTAAAGAACATGATTTACATATTGGCGATTTAGATTCAACCACTTGGGCTAAGTATACGAAATTATGGCAAACAGAAGTATTAGACAAAGTTTAATATTACTTCTTCTCATACCAACTATGGCATGGAGTTTTATTGGAACAATTACACAACAGAAACACGACCCGCTTTCTATTACAAGAGATAAAGAAAAGATAATAGGAATTAAAGGTGTTGGTGTAGAAATGAATGATGCTCTACGAACAGGTCAAGGCACAGCTGAGATTACATTCGAAGATAATACAATTGTTCAAATGACAGAAAGTTCTAGACTGACCATTGATGACTTCGTATATGAACCAAAGAATAAAGATGCAGGTAAGTTAGCAATAAGAATTGCAGCTGGCACGGCACGATATGCTTCTGGTCAAATCGCTAAAGACACTCCACAAAATGTTCGAATTAAAACACCAACTGCCACTATATCAGTTCGTGGTACAGATTTTACAGCAACAGTAGATGAGATTGGCGCTACAACAGTTATCTTATTACCAAGTTGTCCTCAAGGTTGGGCATCTATAGAAGCAGATTGTAAAACAGGTGCTATTGATGTTGAGAGTTTAGGTGGCATCGTACACATGGATGTGGCATTTCAAGCCACAAGAGTTCCTAATCTAGATGCTAAACCAACACCTCCAGTTATTGTTGATTTAACTGAAGAAATGATTGCTAATATTCTCATTCTTGGACCACCAGCAGAGATTGAACAAGAAGAAGTTGGTCAGACTAATGTATCTGCATTAGATAATAATGATTTAGACCAAGAGTTGCTAGAGAATGAATTAGATAAAGAAGAAACTAAATTGTTTACTGATAGATTATCTGATAATTTATTAGATAGAAACTTCCTACAGAATATTTTAGATGCTTTAAATTTACAAATGAATAAAGCACAAGCAAGAACATTAGCGATATCCACTGGTACTGATTTATTACCAGACTATGTTCCTGACCAAGGTGTTACTGCTATTGTTGATGTTATTTCAGTTCAACTATGTATGGACACTACAGGTAGTGACATATCCTGTATTACTGTTCCGACAACTCAGGATACCACAATCAGACAGATACAAGGAGTTATTGATATCACCAATAGGGTTAATTCAGAAGGCACAACTACAATTACCACTCGACAAAACTAATGAGACTATTTTTATTCATACTGTTAATGATGTTTGTTCAAATTGCTAACTCCGCAACTGGTTTAACTTATTCAACGTGGTATTGTGGTACTTCTTGGCCTTGTGCTACAAGTGGCACTGTATTATCTAGCGGCACTATCTCATCAGGAGATGTTAATTATAATTGGGGTAGTGGCACTGTATTAGATTCAGGAAGAAGTGATTATGTAGTAGTTAAACTCGAAGGTTATTTTGTAATGCCAGGAACAACTGGCACAAGTTATTCAGTTACATTTACTAATCAAGATGATGACGGGTCTAGAACTATTATTGGTGGAACAACAGTCGTTGATGATTGGTCCGGACTCCATCCTGCCGCTGATAGAAGTG
>Ga0209702_10009588_pt1 | contig 10728 bp, 14 predicted proteins | sample FRY01_FD_187210 | JGI IMG/M metagenome (GOLD analysis project Ga0209702, IMG submission 187210) | Freshwater microbial communities from Lake Fryxell liftoff mats and glacier meltwater in Antarctica - FRY-01 (SPAdes) (version 2) | ecosystem: Environmental > Aquatic > Freshwater > Ice > Glacier... | reverse complement strand
AAAATCAACCCGCAAGCCTATCGCTGAGCCCATAATCACGCACTCCTAAACCGAGCGCTATAGATTCAGACTTTTCGCCTCTTGGGAATCCCCCACGTAAGTCAAACTCACAGCCGCTTGGTATAAGGCGCAGGTGCTCGATGGCGCGTCACTGGCTGCCTATGCGGATCTGGAGAAGCGAATTGCGCTGACAGAACCGGAGTGGCGGATCGAATTGATTCCACCCGTGCGCAGCTTGCCGAGGATAGATTTCGAAGATGGCCAGCCTACTGCTGCGGGGACGAAGGCGCTCGCGCTGACAGCGTGGTCTGCCAAGCGGCTGGACAGGCCGATCTTGCTATCCGGGCGCAAGGCTGATGTCGAACGTGCCAAGTCACTGCTGGCGGAGCAGGGGGTTACCAGCGTGCGCACCGAAATAAAGCCGGGACGCATGGTGGTGCGCTGGGATGACAACGGGGGCTAATCTCAGCCGTCGGTGGAGGCCAGTTCAGGCTGCAATGGGCATTTCAAGTGGAACGATCTCGCCCGAAAGATAAAGCCGTTTGGCCTTGGCGCGGGATAGTTTCCCTGATGAGGTGCGTGGCAAAGTACGCGGCGGGACGAGTTCGACCACGCAGTTCATGCCAGTGATCGAGCGGACTTTTTCGCGGATCGTTTCGTGCAATTTGATCCGTTCTTCGGGGTCGGACACGCGGCAATGGACCAGCACGGCGGGCGCTTCTTCGCCATTGTCGGTTTCCACACTGAACGCAGCGATATCGCCGTGATTGAAGCCGGGCAATTGTTCCACCGCCCATTCAATATCCTGCGGCCAATGGTTTTTGCCATTGATGATGATCATATCCTTGGCCCGGCCAACGATGAACAAATAGCCATCGGCCATATAGCCCATGTCGCCCGTATCCAGCCAACCATTGATGAGGCATTCCTCGGTCGCTTCTGGATTGCGGAAATAGGAATGCATCACGCTGGTGCCGCGGCACAAGACCTTGCCGATCTGATGATCATCCTTGACCGCATCCTTGGGTCCGCGAATTTCGACTTCCATGCCGGGGATCGGCTTGCCGCAATTGACGATTGCGCGGTAGCGGGCCGGGCGTGACAGGTCGCGCGGGCTTCCAGACAGGCGCTCTTCCTCGACCAATTCCACCCGAATACCCTCGCCCGGCGGCATGACCGTAACCGCCAAAGTCGCTTCGGCGAGGCCGTAGCTGGGCGTAAACGCGTTGGCTTTGAAGCCTGCTTCGGAAAAGGCGTTGACGAAATTCTGCATCACATCGGGCCGGATCATGTCCGCGCCATTGCCGGCGGTACGCCAGCGCGACAGGTCGAACCGGTCGGACACATGGCTCTGGCTGGAAATCCGGCGGGCGCAGATGTCGTAACCGAAGGTCGGCGAATAGCTGAGCGTAGTGCCTTGGTTGCGGCTGATCAGATCGAGCCACGCCAGCGGACGCCGGGCAAAATGTTCGGTTTTTAGATAGTCGACCGACATCTGATTGGAAATCAGCGATAGGAAACAGCCAACCAAGCCCATATCGTGATACCACGGCAGCCAGCTGACCACCCGGTCATCAGTCCCGACATTCATCGAAATTGCATGGCCGGCGAGATTATCCAGCAGCGCGCGATGCGTCACCGCGACACCGGTCGGGAAGCGGGTCGATCCGCTGGAATATTGCAAATAGCAGATATCGTCCGGATCGGGCGGGGTCAGGGTGCATTCGGGGGCTTCGCGCTCAGCAAAACTTTCCCAGTCGATGCCTTCACAGCCCTGGCGCTCCGCAGCAGCGGCGCCCATGTCTCCGATTTCCTTGGGATAAAGCAGAATTTTCGGATCGGAGCTATCCAGCTGCACCACCAATTGATCGATATATCCTTCCTTGCCGCCAAATCCGGTCGGCAACGGCAGCGGTACGGGCCATGCGCCAGCATAGACAGCGCCGCAGAAAAGGGCGGCAAATTCGGCGCCAGTTTCCGCGATCAGCGCGACCCGGTCTTCCTTGCCAATCCCGGCGGCGATCAGACGGCGCGCGGCCTCCATCGCGTCAGCATGCAATTCCACATAGGTATAAACGCGTTCCAATGTCCCGCGCATATCGTGAAAATTCATGCCCTTGGCGCTCTTCGCGGCATAATCGATCGCGTCGGTAAAAGTCGCAAAGTCAGAGCGTCGGCGCGGTAATGGGCAATCATTTGGGGTCGCCTGCATGGCTCCGGACTGCTGTTCGATTTCGGTCATATTTATGCTTTACCCGTCATCTACGCTTTTTCAAAAAAGCGGCTAATTATTATACACAGCCGCCATTTTTCATAAGGATGGTGCTGTAAGCTTTCCCATTTCAATCAGACTGTGGCACGATTATGGCCAATGACCGACCGTGATAAGTCCAAATGGAGCAAAAAACGCACTCCCCGACCGCCGCCTCGTCCGCTGGACGCAGAGCGTTTACAAGAACTTGCGCTGGCCTATGTCGCGCGATTTGCAACCACAGCGGCCAAGCTCGAAACGTACCTGTCGCGCAAGCTACGTGAACGCGGGTGGAACGCCAGTGAGGATTGGGGTGAGGATGCAGGTGAAAAAAGCGGCGCCCCGGATTGCTGGCCCGATTTACAAGCCATTTCAGCGCGTTTTGTCGAAATGGGCTATATTGATGACGAGGCCTACGCCCGGTCGCGCAGTGGCGGTTTGCTGCGGCGCGGATACGGGCCCCGCCGGGTGTCGCAGGATCTTTACGCCGCAGGGATCGACGAACAGATCAGGAGCAACCTTGCGCCCGGAGAAGCTGCGATCCGTAAGGCAGCACTGGCGCTGGCCCGCAAACGGCGCTTCGGTCCGTTCGCTTTGGAAGAACCGGACCGCGACCGAAAACAGAAACAGATCGCCGCAATGTTGCGCGCCGGGCATGGCTTTGACACGGTTCGGGCGATAATGAACGCGAGTAATGCTGGCGCGGCCGAACAATGGGCGGCAGAAGCATGTTCTGACGACGAGTTTGATGATGATGGTACAAATCAGAATGAGGAACTTTAGATGATTCGCGGAGTAATCTTTGCTGCCAGCTTCGCGTTTCTTGCGGCGTGTTCTCCTCAGCAATCTGCTGAGGCCACTCCGACAGCGGCAGATGCGCTGATACATCCAGTTTCCGGGTTGGAGGTGGTCCCGTTGACTGTCTCCGACGGAACTACCACCCACAAATTTCAGGTAGAAGTCGCGGCCGCGCCGCTTGATCAAGCCAAGGGCCTGATGTTCCGGACCGAAATGGGGCCAGACGAAGGAATGATTTTTCCCCGTGAACAGTTGGCGCAGGCCAGTTTCTGGATGAAGAACACTCCGCTTTCGCTGGATATCATCTTCGTTGGTACCGATGGCCGGATCAGCAACATCGCAGCCAATACCGTGCCCTATTCCCTCGAATCGGTCACTTCGGACGGGATCGCCGCGGCCGTGCTCGAACTGAATGCCGGGCGCGCGGAAGAACTCGGGATCGTCGCCGGAAATAAGGTCGAATGGTAATCGTTCGCGCGTCGCTTCGCACTTGGCCCGGCGCGACGAATCGGCTAACCGCGCAGCCATGAGTTTTTTCGGTAAGATTTTCACCTGGTGGGACGGTGCCACCATTGGCACCCTGCTGAACAGCTGGCGGACTGGCGAACAGGTCGGCACGGATGCGCAGGGCAACCGGTATTTTCGTGCGCGCAAGACGCCCGAAGGCGCGAACCAGCGCCGCTGGGTTATCTATGAAGGCGCAAATGACGCCAGCCGGGTCCCGCCCGAATGGCATGGCTGGCTGCACGGCCAGTTCGTGGATGTTCCCGAAAGCTATCTGCCACCGGCCAAGATTTGGGAGGTTGAACACAGCCCCAATGCCACCGGTACAGTCGATGCATACCGTCCTCAGGGTGCGTTGGAACGGGGCGGCCGCCGCGCCGGTGCCTCGGGTGATTACGAATCCTGGACCCCGGATAGCTGATTATGCGCGGGATACTTCCTGCGGCGTCGCTACGCTGGCGACTGGCCCTATTGCCTGCAGTGTTGTTCGCGGCTTCCTGTTCTTCGGGAGCGCCGGCACCTGAAGCGGAAGAGACGGAGATTCCAGCTGAATTGCAGCAGAAACCTGCTGCTGCAACGCCTTCTCAAGCAATTGATGCAGTTTCGGGAACGCCGTTAGCGGACCGCGTCGCCACGATTGGCCTGCTGAATAAACGGAACAATGTTTCGCAAGATTTGACGATGAAGCCGGGGGAGTCGCGGCGGCTTGGCAATGTGATAGTGCGTTTGTCGTCGTGCGAACGGACTCCGGTGTGGGAATTGCCCAACGAAACCGGGGCCTTTGTGCAGTTGTTGGTCCGCGATACAGGCGGGGAACAGGTATGGCGTAAGGTGTTTTCCGGCTGGCTGTTCAAGCGTTCGCCCTCACTCAATGTGGTCGAGCATCCGATTTATGATGTCTGGGTCAAAGACTGCGCGATGAGCTTCCCTGGTGAGGAAAAGCCGGTGGCATCGTCCAATGATGCCCCGCCGCGTTCCAGCGCAGCGCCCGCCGCAGAGCCTTCTCCGGCAGCCGAGCCAGCCGCAGCTGCACCCAGCAGCGAAGAGTAGGCTTCTGGCAGACTTAGGCGCGCATCGCGGCGTGCTTGATCCACCAGACCAAGATAGCTTTCTTGCGGCATCGCGATCGCGCCCAGCGAGGCGAGGTGATCGGTCATAAACTGGCAATCGAGCAGCCGCATCCCGGCATGCCGCATCATCGCAACCAGCCAGGCCAGCGCGACTTTGGATGCGTTATCCGCGCGGCTGAACATGCTTTCTCCGCAAAACACCTGATCGAAACTGACGCCATAGAGTCCGCCGACCAACTGGCCGCCTTGCCAGCATTCGACAGAATGGGCGTGGCCTACATCATGCAACGCGGCGTAGCTGTCGGCTATCCGGTGGCTGATCCAGCTGCCGCCATTCTCGCCTGTGCCATCACTTCGCGGAGCGGCGCATTCTTCCACCACATCGCGGAATGCTGCGTTACACGTCACTCGGAAGTCGTCCCGCCGGAGGGTCTTGACCAGCGAGCGGGAACAACGAAACCCGTCTAGCGGGATAATCGCCCGTTCTTTGGGTTCAACCCAAAACAGTTCAGGATCGTCCCGGCTGTCAGCCATCGGAAAAATCCCGCTGCGATAGGCCTTCAGCAGCAGATCTGTTGGTATCAAAGGCGGGGCCGGGGCATGCATCGTTTTTTCGCCATAGCGCAGCATGCTTGCATTCTGCCAGCCCGACCGAACAATTTGGGCCTTACATGATGGCGGACGAATGATCTTTGAGGCTCTAAGGCGGCTTGCCAATCACTACGCATCGCTCTAGATGCCCGCCTGCCTATAGGCCAAATTGCCTGCAGGAGTGTAGCTCAGTTGGTAGAGCATCGGTCTCCAAAACCGAGGGCCCACGGTTCGAGTCCGTGCACTCCTGCCAGGCAAGTTTCCCCAAAAAGTGCCGTATTCGTCCAAGCATCGCGTTCAGAGCGGCGGTATGCCTGCGCTGCGGCTCCGCGTTAAGGTTTGCTGAATCCACCGTGTCAATCCGGTGCAGCGGGCGTTCATCGCTGGAACCATACGATGAATCGTGCATTACAAGAGGCAGATCGCACAACCAAAACAGAGGAGTTGATTATGAGCAGCATTAGTTTCCGTAGCAGCCGCCCTGACAGTTGGACCGTTCCCCGCCCGCATCGTGATGCCAGCCTGCGCTTTCGTGCGCACGGCCCAATTCAGCCGATGACGCAGAGGAGCTTAATCGCCCGCCTTCTGGGCGCGCGTTAAACAAACGTCATAGGCAGCCATTACTGGGACCAAAAAAAGGGGCCGGTCACACAAATGACCGGCCCCTTTTTTTGTCGGCTTTAGAAGACCCTTAGTATTCCTCGGGCTCTTCCGGCGTATCGGCATGGAAGTCTGGCCCGGCGGTCTTTTCACCCTGAGCCAGCTTGAACACCACGCCTGACAGCAGGACCAGCGCAAGCAAGTTGGGCAACGCCATTGCCGCATTGGCGATGTCCCCAGTCCGCCAGACCAGCGTGAGGTCAAGCGAGCTACCAAGGTAGATTACCACGCACCACAGTACGCGCCAGATCATATGCAGCACTTTTTCACCGCCACGGGTCGAGCCCGGAATACGGTCATATATGAAGGTGATCGCCCGCTCGCCATAATAGGACCAGGTGAGCAGAGTGGTGAACACGAACAGGATCAGCGCGGTCGATGCGATCAGTGTCCCGAGCGGGATCGTTCCGATCTCGAACGGGAAGGCCGCTGCAAAGGCGCCGCTGGTCATCGCGAAGCCTTGCAGATCGGAATTCCACGCGTGTGGCACCGCCACGCCGTTGCTTACGAAGTCGCCCTGGACCGTCAACATCACCAGCGCGGTCATGGTACAGATCACGATGGTGTCGATGAAAGTGCCCAGCATGGCCATGCGGCCCTGCTGCTCAGGGTCATTGGTTTGCGCGACCGCATGCGCGATCGGAGTCGAACCCTGCCCTGCCTCGTTGGAGAACAGCCCGCGCGCCACACCGGCACGAATGGCCAGCATGATCGCCGCACCGGCGAAGCCGCCGGTTGCCGCCTGTGGGTTAAACGCCCCGTCGAAAATCAGGCCAAAGGTTGCCGGGATATCCGCGAAATTGAGGATCAGGGCCAGAACTGCCATGACGATATAGGCCGCTGCCATGAACGGGATGATCTTTTCAGCCACACTGCCGATCGACTTGATCCCACCGATGATGACTATGAAAACCAGTACGGCGACGATTGCGCCGCCGAGCCATTCCTCGATGCCAAACAATTCGTTGAGCCCGTCTGCAACCGCATTGGCCTGGATCATGTTGCCGGTAACCAGCGCAGAGGCGAGGGTTCCGATGCAGAACACAATTGCCAGCCATGTCCATTTCTTGCCGAGACCAAGCATGATGTAGCTCATCGGGCCGCCGCGATAGACACCGTCAGAAGTCTTCTCACGGTAACGAATGGCGAGCGAACCTTCCGCGAAAGCGAGCGCCATGCCGACCAGCGCGGTGATCCACATCCAGAAGATTGCCCCGGGCCCACCGAGCGTAATCGCGGTCGCAACTCCGGCCAGATTACCTGTGCCAACCTGGCCAGACAATGCGGTGGAAAGTGCCGCGAAGGGGGAAATCTCACCCGCGCCCGCGCTCTTGCGGCCTGCAAACAAACCTTTGAACGCACTGCCTAATTTCAGGATCGGGTAGAACCGCAGCCCGACCATGATCCACATGCCAATGCCCAGCAGAATCAAAGTCATCGGCGGAATAGGCTGGCCGCCGATGGAGAGCCACGAAAGCGCTTCCCCATTCCAAGTGCCGCCCCAGATAAAATCGGATATATTTGTGACTTGGTCGATCAGGCTAGTCGATCCCGTTGCGTCTGCGGCCATTATGCGGCGCCCCCTATTGCGAACCCATCAAGCCCGGCACGCTAATGGCGGCGAGGAGACAATGCCAGCCCCAAGTGCGGACTATCTACACTGATGTGAGCCTCTTGCGTTTGGCGCATCGCCCGCCTAAGTGAGCGCTGTCTTCCGATATTAGTTGGTGTTACAGCCCCTCCCGGACTTGAACCGGGGCGGCACTAGCCCCATCCCGTAAGACACGTAATTTTTTCGAATCAGCAGCATGAGCGCGAACAAATGGCCAAAAACAGTCCGGGGCAATTTTTCAGCCAGGTGAAAGCCGAAGCCAGCAAGGTGGTATGGCCGACCCGTCAGGAAACTGTGACCACGGCGATTTTCGTCGGGATTATGATGGTGATTATGTCGCTGTTCTTCCTCGGCATCGATTCGGTTTTTGGTGCCTTGGTTCGCTGGTTGCTGACTCTAGCTTAAATTTGACGCATATTTTCAGGTCAGGCTTTGGGCCGGCCCAGACTTTCTAAACGGGATATACTATGGCTCGCTGGTACATCATCCATGCCTATTCAGGTTTCGAGAACAAGGTTCGCGAAGCGATCATTTCAGAAGCCGAACGGCTGGGCCTGTCCGAGGCAGTGGAAGAGGTCGAAGTTCCAACCGAAACCATCACCGAAGTAAAGCGCGGCAAGAAGGTTCAGGTCGAACGTAAGTTTATGCCCGGCTATGTGCTCGCCAAATTGACCATGACCGACGATGTCTATCACTTGGTGAAAAATACCCCGAAGGTCACTGGTTTCCTCGGTTCCAATAACAAGCCGCAGCCAATCACCGACAAGGAAGCGGCCCGTTACTTCGGCGGCGTGGCCGAAGCCAAATCGGCCCCCAAGCAGCAGATCAGCGTCGAATACGAAATCGGCGATTCGGTCAAAGTGCTCGACGGCCCGTTCGCCAGCTTCACCGGCGTGGTGGAAGAACTCGATTTCGACAAGAACAAGGTCAAGGTCTCGGTCTCGATCTTTGGCCGCGCGACCCCGGTCGAACTCGACTTCGAACAGGTCGAACTGGCGAAGTAATTTCTTGAATTCAGTGTGCCCTTCGCTTAGGGGCGCTGCTTCCCGAAAGGGATACCCCACTTCGGGGATGCGGAAGGCGAGATTTCCTCGTTGTTTGACCGCTTAACATGAGTCCCTGCTTCGGCAGGGCCGACAGTGTGAAAGGAGGCCCATCGTGGCCAAGAAAATTGAAGCCTACATTAAGTTGCAGGTGCCAGCCGGCGCTGCAAATCCATCCCCGCCAATCGGCCCTGCACTGGGCCAGCGTGGTGTGAACATCATGGAATTCTGCAAGGCGTTCAACGCTGCATCGCAGGACATGGAAAAGGGTGCGCCGATCCCGACGGTTATTACTGTGTATGCGGACCGTTCGTTCACCTTCGTCACCAAAACGCCGCCCGCCAGCTACTTCCTGAAGAAAGCTGCGAAGCTGAAATCCGGTTCGGCAGAGCCGGGCAAGGTTTCCGCCGGTACGATCAAACGTTCGCAAGTTCGTGAAATCGCCGAAGCAAAGATGGTCGATCTCAATGCAAATGATCTCGATCAGGCAACTCTGATCATCGAAGGCTCCGCGCGTTCGATGGGTCTCGACGTGGTGGAGGGCTGAACCGATGACAAAATTTACCAAGAAGCAGAAGCTGCGGACCGAGAAGCTGGATCCAGAAGCGATCTATAATTTCGATGATGCGCTCAAGACGCTCCGCGAATACGGTACCAAGAAGTTCGACGAGACGGTTGAAGTCGCGATGAACCTGGGTGTTGATCCCCGCCACGCCGACCAAATGGTCCGCGGGATGGTTTCGTTGCCTTCGGGTACCGGCAAAGACGTCAAAGTCGCTGTTTTCGCCCGCGGCGAAAATGCTGACAAGGCGCTGGCTGCTGGTGCTGACAAGGTTGGCGCCGAAGACCTGATGGAAGACATGCAGGCCGGTAACCTCGATTATGACCGCGTGATTGCCACGCCGGACATGATGGGCGTTGTTGGCCGTTTGGGTAAGGTTCTTGGTCCCAAGGGCCTGATGCCAAACCCTAAGCTGGGCACTGTTACTCCGAACGTGGAACAGGCCGTTAAGGACGCCAAGGGCGGCCAGGTCGAATTCCGCGTCGAGAAGAACGGCATCATCCATTCCGGCATTGGCAAGATGTCCTTCACGGATGAGCAGCTTAAGGCAAACTTCGAAAGCTTCACCGGCGCGATTGCCCGTGCGAAGCCTTCGGGTGCAAAGGGTAAGTATATCGCCAAGGTCTCGCTGACCTCGACGATGGGCCCAGGCCTGAAGATCGATAACGCGGGTATCGAAGGGGCGTAATTTTCGCTCATGGCTAGTTCGCTTTGCTCACGCCTCCGCGTGGGCGGCCTACCGGCCGACGTGCAGTCGCACTTTGGCTGCCGCGACTGAAATTCAAGATGGGGCCGGGGAGGAAACTCTCCGGCCCTACTTCTTTGTGGAGTTACGGCTGGGCGGTCATTCGCAGATAGCTGGTTTCGTATCCCATTGCTGCGGTCCGGGCGATCAAACCTTTTATCGCAGCTTCGCCGGGTGCAGCGTCTCTCGACAGGATCCACAGGTAGCGGCCCGAGGGCTCGCCCACGATAGCCCAGCTGTAATCTTCGGCGCGGTCCAGCACCCAATAGTCGCCATAGAACGGGCCGAAGAAGCTGACCTTCAGCTTGGCGTTGGTGTCAGCATCGACGATCTTCGCCTTGCCCTTGGCATCGCTGATTTTTCCATCGGGTTTGCTGCAGCGATTGAGGACGTCGATCTTGCCATCTTCGCGAATGGTGTAATCGGCGGTGACCCCGTCACAGCCTTTCTGGAAGCCCTGTTCATAGCGGGCGAGTTCATACCAGCGCCCGAAATAACGCGCCAGATCGACCGATTTCTTGGGTTCGGGCACTGCGGTATTGCCGACGGGATGTTTGTCCAGAACGGTGGCACAGCCGGATAATGCGAACGCGCTGGCAGCAAGCGCAGCGATTAGCGCGAATTTGGCGGCGGTCTTCATGATGCATTCTCCGGTCATTGCTCGACACAACCTTAGAGCCCGATCCGAAAGTAGTTGAGCAATACCAGCCATTTATGATTCAGCCGTCTGTGCGAGCAGAAGGATTGTATCATGGCATGGACAGATATTGCCCGGCGGGAACATAGCCGGGAAGGGTTGCGGTATCCAAGCGATTTAACGGATCGGGAATGGGTGCTGACGGCGCCGTTTATTCCACCCGCCAAAACCGGAGGCCGACGGCGCAGCACCGAT
>Ga0209702_10009586_pt1 | contig 10728 bp, 10 predicted proteins | sample FRY01_FD_187210 | JGI IMG/M metagenome (GOLD analysis project Ga0209702, IMG submission 187210) | Freshwater microbial communities from Lake Fryxell liftoff mats and glacier meltwater in Antarctica - FRY-01 (SPAdes) (version 2) | ecosystem: Environmental > Aquatic > Freshwater > Ice > Glacier... | reverse complement strand
ATCCCCTTGCAAACCATAAGCTTCCCGAGCTTTCCGTAACCCCCATTCCGATTCAAAGAACACACACGCCGCATTTTCCAAAAAATCCCGTTCGGCGTTCCAGATTCGCTGAAGATCAGAAAGGATGAAGTTGGCGGGATCAAATGTATTGTTGAAGAATGTATGAAAGATGGCATCTGTATGAATAAAATAAGGGACCTTCGGCCGGCATTTAATCCACCGGGTACTGGAGCGAAAGAAAACCGCATCGGCACCTCTGACATACGTTTCAACCAATGCGGCAGTGCGTTCCAAGGTTCGTGGAGAAAACTGGTAGAACTTCCCCGGGACTCTCAGAACTTTCCGACGAATCTTCGACACAGCTATTTCGCCAAAACCAGTGGCTGGCACAACCTGCACAAACGGTGTCAAAAGGAATCGCTTCTGTAATTCCTGATGAACGTGCCACGACACGGCATAAACACCACCACCGGTGGCCTGAAGCGGTAAATGTGCGACAAACGCAAGGATTTGCTTATCAGGCAGTACTTGAAGCGTAGAATTCAACATGCCATCCGATCATTTGCGAATTGCGCGACATATCAATCAAAAATACGGCGTTTGAGATGACAAAGTCGGATTGCGTTTCGAAAGCCTAGTCTTGAAGCGACTTGTTGAAAGAACTTTGGGCCGATGCCTCTACAAATGGGGTACCCGAGTCTCTCGATTTGCTGCCATGCGTCTTGAACGAGTGTTTCATATTTTTCAGCAAACTGATAGATAAACTTGTAATAGTTTTGAGCGGCGGCCTGGCGGGTACGGACTGAATCTTCAGCCAAACGCAAGTGATACTCGCAAGCGATGTAGCTCTTCAGCAGCGAGCCAGCCTGAATTTGACTAACGACTTTGCTGACGCAACCAACACCCGGCTTGCGATAACAAACGAAACCACTGTGTGAAAACAGGATCCGCTCGGCTTTCAACATTACCCTGCAGAAAAATTCACCATCATCGTTTGGATTGCGCTTGAGCGTTTCATCCCATCCGCCCACTTCTTCAATTATCTTCCGGGGTGTCAACCAACATGCCGTTTGCGACATTCCGCCACCAGTCCAAGATTCAACTAACCAATCCTTTGGTCCGATATCGCGATTGATGATTTGCGGCTCAAGTTCAACCGCAGTTGCCGTATCGACAAAATGGCCCCAGGCACAGTTTGCTATGGCAAGTTGACTATGAGCGACCAGAAGATCGACCTGATCCTTGATTTTCCCAGCAGACAGAGTGTCGTCCGCATCAAGGAACTGGATGAACTCTCCTTGTGATAACGATAAACCAATGTTTCGTGCAATCGAAGCTGATCCGGCGTCGATTTCGGTGACTTTCACTCTGGCATCGGCCAATGATTCGGCGACTCCTCGTGTGTCGTCATCGGACGCATCCACGACAACAACAACTTCCACTTTCACTTTTTGTTGATTCAATGCCGACATCATGGCCTCGCAGATGTGGCGTTGGGCGTTATGAGCTGGAATGATGACGGATACAGTACACATGATTAGAAAGCGAAAAAATTGTGGATCGAAAATGTCACCAGTAGTTGGATGCTTGTCATCTCACGGTAAGTCATTCTCTTCCGAAACACACCCATGCACTGCAATACGAACATTATCTCACGCGAAAAACGCGGTGCAGCTGTATTTGAGTCACCGAAAACCAGCCTAGGATGCACAGATGGTCAATGTCATGGTGCTTCAAGATAATGGTCCATTCCGGGAAAGCGGTGATAGCATGATCGACGTTCTTCCGATCACCGTAGAGCGTGATGAGTACAACGTACTCCTCACGCTCCACCGTGAGGAAATAACTCCATGCAGTCAGGATTAACATGTAGCCGAACTCCTGAGAGTTCGGAAGTCTTGTGGCAATTCCCTCAGAAGTCTCGCGACTTTGGCGACATGAAGATGCCTTAATTCAGGCCGCGTTCGGCAAAAGCCACGAATCACTCGATTCACACGAATAGTAACAAGCAAAGCGGGCGTTGAATGATGTTGTCCGAATTTCGATGTAAGCCAAAATGATACTTGGCATGAGAATCAGGTTGTGTTGTCTTCATTCGCATTATTTGCATCGTTCATGGTTGATTTCTTCTGCTCACAGTCAGTCCTATCCTATTAGCGTTTTCGGAAACCACGGAGCAGCTGGGTGGTCGTCAACCCGGATGATCGATACATCCTCCACGCATCGTGAAAACGCCAGCCTTTCAAGCCAAGTGAAATCAACCGGCGAGCGTAGTTGTGGCGAGCTCTTTCTTCAGCCAATTGGCGGTCATTATCATTCAATGGGCAGTCGGGATTGTGCAGCGTTTGCATTGCCAATTCGAAACCACGTTCCAGATAGACAAGACTTGCATTCCCAATTGAAAACTCCTGACCTTCATGTCGCCTCCACCACACGAGCCCTGGAGGGAGTAACGCCACAGGCCAGCGAGCTGCCAAACGCTGCCAAAGATCAATGTCCGATAAAACTTTCCATTCCTGTCGAAATCCACCGATGTCTTCGAACGCATCTCGGCGAATGATCGCTCCAGAAGGCCCGCACGACAGGCATCCACGCCCGAGAAACTGTTTTCGATACGCATCCTGCGGCGACAACACCCACGGATATGGCTGTTCGTCTTCTGGAACCGAATGACTCAACGCCAGTGATACAGCTGGATTCGCTTCCATCGCGGCGACCATCACGCCGAGCGAATGCGGATAGATCAGATCGTCGGAATCAACGTATTTCAAATAGCGGCCCTCCGCGAGGGACGCCGCCTTCATTCTGTTGCGGTAGTCACCCAGGTTTCTTTCATTCACATGAACCTTGAGTCTTGAGTCTTCTCTCTCGACTTTCCGGGCAATTTCTACAGACTGATCGCTTGAGCAATCATCAACGACAATCACTTCGAAGGCTGTAAACGACGATGCCATAACACTTCTAAGCGTAGCCTCCAGATACGCCTCGCGGTTGTATACGGTAACCAATATTGAAACACACGTACACATAAACGACTAATTCGAAAGAGCCCGACGACTCTGCAAAAACCGTTGGCGCCATGTATCGAGAGGCTGAATGACGCCGAACATCACCCCAATACTGATTGCGATTGTCAAGAATACGATTAACCCGCCGCGAAGTAATGAGTTCGCTCCGTCGTACAGTGAATCGACAACGGGAATGGCAATAAGATGAGTCAAATAGATCGGATATGAAAATTCCCCAATGAATCTATCGAGTCGCTGCTTTTTTGTAATTTGAAACAGTTGAGGCACCAGGCAGAACCACGCGACATAACTCATTAATGTCGCATAGTGATATTCAAGGAAGCGATTCGAAAAGGATACGGACTTACGTAGGCCAAAAAAAAGAAACAGAGAACCCATGCAGAAAACGAAGTACTGCAAATGCCCTTGATCCAGTTTGATCTTCAATTCCACTGCATGCCGATAGGCCAGCATGCCAGCGGTGAATAAGGCAAGTTCAAATGGGAAAAAACGGTAAATCCATGGGTCGCGCGTCAGCCCAAAGGACTCATAGCACAGGATCCTTGCCAGGATTGACAGACACAGGATGGCCCACAGGACGTGAGTGCGGCGTTTGGCCAGATACGGCACCAATGCGTAAAAGTAGAGTTCAAGTGCAACACTCCAAGCCTGAGGAATTAGTAGATATCGATATAAGGGGAATCGTGGATCACCGGCGTCCGACACAAAAAGCGTTAAGTCCTGACCAATGACCGAAAAATTCGTGACGGTTGTCAATGCCATCCCCAGCGTGGTATTGTGGCTTCGTGAATTTGGATCGAGAAGTGGTAGGTAGCCAGAGCTTCCTTGAAAAACACACAATGCGACTGCGGTCACCAATGCCACAACCAGGACTGCAAAATACGGGACATAGATCCGCGACAGTCGACTCATCCAGAAAGAATATTTATCGGGATACTTGTCGTAGATCATCTGCATATAAAAGCCAGAGATCAGAAAAAAGATCTGCACTGCCTCGGTTCCATCATGGACGGTCCACCATGTCGGAATGCCCGCGTGGACGAACACCACACAAATCGCCAGATAGAAACGCAGAATTCCCAACGTCAGCGCGCCCTCCGCAGCGTCTTTGTCGAAAGGTTCAACGGATGGAATCTCCGACTTGAAAATGATTTGAATGGCAGGACCTGACGCATCTTCATTTGTAACCGAACCGACGGGCGAAGTTTATGCAGGGTTCCTCAACAGAGCGATGCAGCAAAGCTGAGATTCCCAAAGTCACGGCCAGCGCGGTCAAGGTGACGAGCGATGAATTCCATGAATCATTTGCAGGAGCCCTCTTGAAAACCGAGCCGTGGATTAGCCCAAGAATGAGTTGATGAAACAAATAGATTCCGTAAGACCACGCCCCCAATTTTTTAAGAAGATTGGTGCGCAGTGGCCACAAGGCAGGGCAACCCGTGCATAAGACCGAGATTAGAATCAGGTTTGCGTAAAACACTGCAAAGAAAGTGTGCTGAAACTCACCCATGCCGCCCTTCCAGATTACAGCAACCACGCCAACTGCAAGAACGAACAAAGTACAACACCAAAAGAATATATTCTCGTGTAACCAATTTCTGTAAATCGGATGACGGATCACAACTGCCACCAATACGCCCAGCGCAAAGGAGTCAAGGCGAAAAGGAAGCATTACATATGTGTGAAAACCAGGAACGATTGTCCGTAACATCGGTGCTGCAAGCCCGAGTAAGCAAATGAGTTTGATTGCCCGACTAATTGGGAGAAGAGTGAAAACCAGCAATACAAGGCCGTAAAACTGTTCCTCAACTGCGAGGCTCCATGTTACACCCAGTGAGTTTCCACCAAAGTCCCCGATTGCGGCCATATAGAAATTCTGGATGCCGAAAGCATATGCCGCGATCGGAACAGAACCGCATCTGATCCAATTGAACTGACCTGAGGCCAAATTTAAATTTATCACAAAGGCAATCACCAGAAGTATCGCGTACAGAGGACCAATTCGGAGCACTCTGCGCAATATGAAATTCCTCGCGAAACCTTTGCTTGTGCCGTTATTCAGAATAATGCCTCCGATCAGTAAACCAGACAGTACGAAAAAAAGGTCAACCCCACTCCAGGCAATGCTTGTCAGGCGATAAGCATAAAAGGACAGTGTTCCACGAGGTGGCAGCGGTGTTGAGCAGGTAAAGTAGTGCCATGCCAAAACCATTAGAATCGCCAGTCCTCGCACGCCGTCGAGTTCAGGAATCCTGTTCGAAGGTGTGGCGGTCTGGCGAGTATCGTTGTTAGCCACAATCAGTCATCCTGAATATTGTTCCACCTACGTGAATCAGATCTTTCGATGCCTGATTCCAAGTGGTTCTAAGAGCTTCACTCGCACAATCGACCGGAAACTTTTGCGGAAAGCCTGTAAGCAATTTCGTCTCGATATCGGAATTCTGGGAAATCGTTCTGCAGAGGCAACAAGCAGCCCATCGACTGAGTAGCTTTCGGCAGGGGTGTGTTCTGCCACGAGTGAATAGCCTTGTTTGCGTAATGTCTGGCGACAAACCTGGTGGATGTATTCCGAATGTGTTGAAATGAATATCCATCCGATGCGTTTTTTCTGAAGTGCTTTTGCTGCCCCAACCAGCATGCGGGCTTCTGTGCCCTGAATGTCGGCGTGCAGGACATCAAGATAATCCAGCTTCTGGCGTTCCATGAGCGAGTCAACCGAAACAGTTTCTGCCGTAACGGAGAAGCCCTTCCAGAGTTCAATTTCCTTGATAGGATGGCATTCGCGACCAATGGCCGCATGGAGAAAAGTTCCCTGTCTGCCGTTCAATTCAAAGTTTCTTCGTCCTGCTTCCAATGCAGACGGCACCGGCTCAACAAGGATTGCTTGGCTTGCCGCAATATCTTTCAGAAACCATAGTGAGTAATAGGCCCAGAAACTGCCCAGTTCCATGATGGTGCCGCCCTTGGGAATCTGTTTCAGCACCTCGAAGAAGACACGTTCTTCCTGTGGCTCGTGAACACCTCGCAGTTGCTTGATCACTTCCACATTGTAATCACCATAGTGGCTGCCACAGTCGGTCAGGATACCGTTATGCATATGCTGAACCGCGCCGGAGGCTGTTCCTGTAACGGAACCAGCCCCCTCCACACGCGGCAGTGGATCGCAGTCACGGCATGACACGGCTATCTGAATTCGTTGTAAATCGGCCTCTGAAAACGGCTGCTCATTCATGGGCAAGGATATGTCCAATACGTTCGAAAACTTTTTGTGAGTGGGTCAGTGCGAGGTGTTTGTTTTTTTGAAGCCATTCGAAATTCTGGTCAAGCACCGCCTTCGAGTCAGAGTTCAATGCATCAAAAATGACCGTCTGTATTGAACCGGTGCGATTCGCTGGATCTATCCATCGTGCATCGGAAAGCACCGCATGTTCCAATTCCGGGCGAGCCCGATACACCGGCACACAACCCGCAACCACAGCCTCAACAAATTTCTCCGTGAAGTAATGCGGCTCCAACATGTTTTCCAGGCAGATGGCCACTTTGTACTTGGCCATCAAATCACGTTTGCCCGCCGCCGGCCAGTCGCCGGGAATTTCGCCGCGATAATTTGCGGGAGCTTTCGGCGGAGAGTACCAGTGCTGGCGATAGCGAGTCCAACCGCTGCGACCATATAGATCCACATCGGGATGTGTGATCAAACGATTGCGGTATGCAATGTCGGGATGCCGTTTCCATGGACTGCCGCCGTGGTTCGATACGATTGCGATGGCCTTGCGCATGCGATCGGTTCTAGTGTTCATGACCAATGGCTCAAAGTGAGTAATATGCGGCACTCGATATCGTTCATCCGGGTGACCATGCCACAGGAATTCGTTATGTCCCAGCCGAGCTTTAATCTTCGGCCACGTTCCATTGCCGAGACCACGGAACTGGCATTGTGGCTCGCAACAGTACCATGCCTTGCGACGAGGAAACGTAAACAACTCCGGATGAGGTGCCCATTCGCAAAGCAATGCATCGGCTTTTTCCGTGGGTATATCGATGGAGAAAACCGCAGTGCCTGTTTCCACGGAGGTCGTCCACGGCGAGATGAGTCGGACCATAAGTTTTTGGGAATTGGTCAAGCTCTACTCACACCTTCTAATCGATGTGCAAAACTGCTGTTTGTCTGCGACATTCTCTTTGGTAGACGCTGTTGCTGTGTTGGTCGGGAAAAACTCACGCGGTAGCAACAACATTGCCATTCGACGTGCGATGCGTACCAAAAAATAGCAGCGCTTGAGAAAAAAGAAGCTGAATGCAAAGTAGAATTTGACCAGGCAGCGGCGCAGGGAGTCTGGACGGTATGTCTCACTCCATCTCTCCAGCACGCGTTGCATCGCATGCGCCGACCGGTCCTGAGTAAACATTAGAAACTCGCACTCGACAAAATACTGCCCTTCCCAGATGGCATGATATCGCTCCATCGCCTGACCTTCCTGAAGCGTAACAGTACCCACTTCCAGTCGCTCAAGTCGGGAATCCAGAAATTCAGCACTGCTGGAGTTCGTAATTCTGGTTGTTTCAGACCGACGAATGAAGACATCCGGAGTCGCATCCGGAAACTGTCGGACTTGTAGGCCAGAGAGCAGCGCCCGGATGTGCAGATCGGCGTCATCCCCATAACACACCCGTTCGTTAAAGCCGCCAATCTTCTGGAATGAACTCCGCCGCCACAACGGTGATGAGACACACCAAGGCCCGTCGGATCGCAGAAAGCGAGCCAGATCATCGCCCTGAGGATCCATCTTGTTCCATTGTGTTTTCAGGTCCCCCACGTTATCACGAAAGAGTTCAACAGGGAACACCCACAGATCAGCATTCGGCTGACCGTCAACCTCGGTCATTCTTTGTTTCAGGCAAACAGGCGCCAGTAGATCGTCCGAGTCCAGAAACAGCAGGTAGTCACCAGTGGCTGCGGCTGCCCCCAAGTTTCGACACCGCGAGGGCCCTTTTGTCCCATCAATTCTTTGCAACAATCGGATCTGTTCGCCGGCAATCTCCTGAATCGCCTGCCACTCCGACTTTCTCGACCCGTCATCAACCACAATCACTTCCCATCCGCCATACGTCTGTGACGCTACGGACTGAACCGCCTGCTTCAGCAATTCGCACCGATCAAAATGAGGAATGATCACGGATACAACCGGTGGATTCGCAACTGTCAGGGTTCATTTCTCCGGACAACTGCTCGGCCCTGGCATCGGCGCCGTAGTTGCAGATTAAGTTCATTTTTCAAGTGCGATTCGATCGTATCCTTATGGCCTTCACATAGCGTCCTCTGTATCAACCCCGGCTCCAATTCGTCGATCGTGATCCCACGCGTCCCAAAACATAGATCAACGATGCCGTCTTCCAAAACACCCGTCAGAAATCGACGCGTCAGGCCAAACTCACCATAAGGAAAGGCGAAAACCCGGTAATCCAAGTGGAATCGCTTCGTAATGGCATCAACGCTGACGTGAATCTGCCTCTGTTGCTCCGCAGGACGAAGCTGCTCAAAAAGAGGATGGTCAACACTATGGGCTCCAACGGTGAATCCCTGGGAAAGCAGGGACTCCATTTGAATTCCGGTCACATACGGATAATCTCGCTTCAGCCAAGCTTCTATGTCCATTTCCAATATTCGTGTTACCAATGACAAGAGTTCGAACTGAGGGATTCTTGACTGAAGAAATAGCGTCAAATTGGTTCCGTGTTGGGCCAGCACGCGTTCTGCCTCGTGACGCACCGTTAAGGAACAGTGACTGACTTCATGAGCAATTAGCCCCAAAACGTCCTCGAAAAATGGTGCTCGATTGTCGATCATCGACGAACACAGGAAGAAGGTCGCCGGAACACCCTTTCGAAGCAGAATGGGGGCGACGACGTCATAAAGTTCGCGATACCCGTCATCGAAACTCAGAAACCAACCATTTGGTTTTTTCGCAAGTCCACGTCGCCATGCCAGCAACTGATGGAGGTCAACAGGCTCCGCGAGATTCAGTAAAACGTCCAAGTCTCTTTCAAACTCCGAGGGCGTCTTGATTCGATAACGCCCACCCCACCACTCCGGGTGATTTTCTCTCACGATATGGTAGACGGGACAAAAGAGCGTCGGTCCAAGTGTTTGCCAATGTCGCCGCAGACTCAGCCATGGCTTTGCGAGTCTCCACGATAAACTGCGGATTCGACCAATGAGCCTTGGCTTACTGCGGAGGACCAAGTAATCTTTAGGCATCACTGGTGACGATTCCTGAGAATTCGGAGTCCCTTATTCCAAGCTCGTTTCATGAGTGCGGGAACCGGATACCGCCAGAACCTCTTTGTCGTCATTCGCCACGGCAGGTAATCAAGTTTCAACTGGCGTTTGACAGCCCAAGCCTTGAACAGCCCCCAGAGATTATCAGGCTCGACATACAGAAATGGAGGCCGAATGCCATAATCCGGAGCAGGTTTTTCCTCATAAGAGCGAAAGCCAGACTGGTGATGATGCCAGGTTCGGATACTGAACGCGGGATTTATTACCTGATAGCCAGCCTGTTGCAGTTCCCAGGCAATTTTGTTGTCGCAGTCATAAACACCCAGCGGGAAATTCCCCGGAACCTCTGGAATTCTCCCGCGAAACAGCCAGCAATCTTGACTGTCCCCGTGCTCAAAAATCTGACTGGTACCATCGGCAAGTACATCCCATCGCGACAACGCCATCACTGTTTTTTCTGGCCATGAAAACCTAGTCAGCATTCGAAGATTGTCATCCAGAGCAATATCCGAGTTGGCGATCAAGGAAATATCATTCGCTGACGAGACAAGTTCATTTGCCCATCCGAAGAAATCACAATAGGACGGTCGATGAGTTATTGCTCGCGTGTTCAAGCGTGGACTGTCAATCCACGGACTATCCACTCCTTCCAAGAACACACAGATGGCATCGATTTCCAGCAACACGAGATTCCGCTCCAATGCAAGAGTCAGCTCTTGCAGACGATCTGAGTTACCTTCTGGATAACACGAAATAAATAAGCGAATCATGTGCAATTGATTAAGTCACTAATATCGGACAGACCGTTTTACGCTCGCAATGCCGCAAGTCTCCCGCGTCCATCTGACTGCTGCAAGCCGATGCATGGATATGTCGGTGCCGAATTCACAAAAAAAATCTCGCAGCATCCACCACCTCGCCAGCTGATTATACTTCACGCGGCCAGAATTGACACATTCGTCGTTCGAGCATACTAACCCGAAGCATCAGCGATGGAACAGGTTACATCCCTCGCTGACGCTTCGGGCTAGTATCAGAGTTGCCCGGGTTGGAGGATAACCTAGAATCGCAGTCGTTTCGAAAATCCACTCATTCGTTCAGCAGTGACGTAGGAGGGGACCCGGACGAGTTCGCCACGTGTGCGCAAATTAAATCGTCCCGCATTACGGCCGCATTGCATGGCCAAATCGTAGAGATTTGAATCCACCGCAGGCAGCATGCAGATGGAACACTTTGACAGAGAACGCCGGATTGATCACTTCGTAACCAGCCGCCCGCAACTCGTAGAGCATGCGGTTGTCGCAGCGTGGGATTCCCATGCAAAAATCAGGGACGATCGGTCGGATTTTACCTCGAAAAACCCATGCGTCCTGACTGTCATTGCGATCGAATAGTCTTGACGTGCCATCCGGCTGCACG
>Ga0209702_10009584_pt1 | contig 10729 bp, 9 predicted proteins | sample FRY01_FD_187210 | JGI IMG/M metagenome (GOLD analysis project Ga0209702, IMG submission 187210) | Freshwater microbial communities from Lake Fryxell liftoff mats and glacier meltwater in Antarctica - FRY-01 (SPAdes) (version 2) | ecosystem: Environmental > Aquatic > Freshwater > Ice > Glacier... | reverse complement strand
GAGCCGGTGACTTGGAGCGAGCCGGTGACTTGGAGCGAGCCGGTGACTTGGAGCGAGCGCTTGGGGGGTTTTCGGGCACAGACAGAGCACACAAAGATGGCGCTGGGTACATCGTGTTGTACATCTCGACTATGCCCTTGTACATCTTGACTACGCCCTTGCACAATGTCCGAACCACGTCTGCAATTCCAAAAAGTATCGCAACCGCCACTGTCGCTAAGAAAGTCACCATCATCATCACAAACTCGAATGTCTTGTACAGCCGATCGATACGAGGCTGCATGTAGACAGGTGGCTGAAGCAACTCGACCACACGCAGCAGCACGACGGAAAGTACAAAATATCGGACCCAGCCCTGCTTGCGCGCCAGAATCTGCGAGCATAGCAACAATTGCACGATCAAGGTCCCAGCAAGGCATGCATAATGCGGGGTCTCCCCAAGGTAGACCATGACGACGAGCACAAAGTAAACAATCCAGAACGAAGGCCAGTCTTCGCACTTGTCGACATAACGCATGAAACAGAATTTGGCAAACACGATGCAGAGAACCGCCACAAACGCGCGTGCCACTTTGCCCACATGTGTACGGGTGAGGGCGACCAAAAGGACGCCGTATCCGAACGCACATTGCTGCACACTCGTACAGAAGCACGAGCGGAGGCCGTGCATGATGTCACTCTGCATACTCGCCTGCCAGGCCTGCCACATCATCCACACCGAAGGGAAAGCAGTGGAATCCCAGTTTTCTACACCAGGACGCTCACCGTCATTGTATGTCGTGTCATACCAGATGTACGCGGACGAGATGAGGAAGGCAAGCAGATGCTTCGACACCACGTCCCTGATCTGCGCTTGCGCAGCGACTTCGACAAACTCGGGCCAGCCAAAGGTGCACTGCATCGCACCGACCTGCGCTGGTACGGGGTAACCGCGACACGCGATAGGACAAATAAAACTTGCAACACTACACTTTTGCAAAACTGTCGTATTTATCAGAATCCACACTCAATGCGACAGCGTCGACACTGCTTATATACTAAAACGTACGGCGACATGTTGCCATTCTGCGACACACACTCATTGCGCTTAATGCGAATTTATCGCTAAATCAAACACACACACACAATTTGTAAGTCGACATCGCGGCTCTCGTTTGTGAAATGGCGCCAGGCATTTTGTATGGCGCAGCAATCCGCTGCTTGTACCACAGCATCGACGGCAATCGTATGGACACACCGGCGCTCAACAAAGTCGCGAATGCCATCGAAATGAGACACTGTGTTTCGGCAGTTTGTGTGTGTGTGTGTGTGCGTGCTTGCAGCCCAAAATGCGATGGATTCTGTGGCACAGGATACACCGTTTCTTTCGTCTTTTGGTGGGAAGACCTGAAAGTAAAAACAAACATGCCATACACTAGCATGGTAGTATTCCCCTGGCGGTGCCTGGTATAAGCGGCTGCAAAACACCTGCCGAGCACAGCAGCACAGCATGCACTATGGCATCAAACGGTGTTTATGTTTCGCGATCTCGTCATGCTGCGGCATGTATATCTTGTTGATACTTTCGTTCGATGTTGACCCCGATAGCTCTGAGGTCGCGGCGACACATTCGTCACGCCATGATAGCATGGTGTATACAAACGCATGTCGTGTGCTTTGGCAAATCATGGTTTATTTCGCTTCTGACTACGGCAGCCGTGTTGTCACGATGCCAAACATGACCTTACCAAACATTGCCCGTACACAATTCACTTCAATCAATGTATCGGCACGTAACATCGAGATTTCGACTGCAAATCATGTCCATGGTGATGAGAGGAAGCTGTACGGAAGAGCGGAAAAGAAGAAATTGTTCAGGAACACACACATTAAAGAAGCAGGTACACTGCTGAAAGAAACCAACGAGTTCAAGAGGCAAGTACAACATCGTTCTATTGTTCTATCAGCAAGTGTGAGCGACGTGGTTCACAACACACCGTACGCTGTGCTATTGCCTCTGAGTGCCAGGTCTTGGGTCGCAGCTGGGTTCCGTCCCATTATTGTGCTTGCAGTTTACGAGCCGCTAAAGTGGAGGGCAACTGTTACAGCAATTTTGCTGATGCAGGAACTGCAAAGCATACCGCACTGTAGAATATTCATCCTCCCTTCGCCCACAAGATTCATCGAAGTATCACTTGCACAAGTTTCTCGACTGTTTGTAGGCCTTATCTTGTCTATCAGCGAGAACGATGACTACCTCCGAGTGAGTGATGCAGACATGATTGTTTACCAGGGCTTGCCCTTTTGGACGGAAAATGTTACAGGAGTGCATATCTACAACGGCGGATGCTGTCTACCGCAGAGGCCAATGCATTCAATAGGAATGACCGTCCGACTCTGGCGACAGCTTTTTTCACCTGTGGTCTCCATAGGAAGTGGCCGATGCTCCCCAGATGAGTTGTCGGAAAGGTTGGTTTTGTTGCTCGAAACAAAAGGTGTTCGTAGTGACAGACACATGCCCTGGGCGACACAGGAGTGGTCAGTTGACCAGGTTCTAGCGGGTGAAATTATTGACAACATGCAGAAAAGCATCCGTTTGACTATTTCTCCGGTTCTGGGCCGGGTGCACCATCCTCATGAACCTCTCACAAGGGGTGTCGTGGAGAGCCACGAACACAGAATTGTCATGTCGCAAATGCCAGGTCTCCAGAAGAGGATTGATTTGTCAAATTTGCATGAGACTGCGGCTTTTCGGAACTGGAACTGGACGCATTGGTTGGACACAATCACACCGCAAAATTCAGGCAATCTATCCGCTAGTTAGAACAACGTTTGTGCTTGAATCCAAACAGGTGATGATCGAAAGGGCTTCTGATCACATTGTCTGCAATGCCAGAACTTAATTGCATGTACGCACAATACAAAATCCAATACCACCGGTTGGGGGCAAACTGCGTGCTGCACCTACTTATAAACACACACAACCGTCCAGTTTATGCGAATTCACGTCCACTGTGTGCGCACTCGAGATAACAGTTTATTTTCAGCGCAAACACATTAATATTTTGGTAAATAAACACATCAAAGATTGACATTTGCGGTGAACACGCTTCACTCCTACTCGACTAGCTTATCGTCGATCTGCAGCACTCGGTGCACGATTTTACGACCATGACCGCCCTTTCTAGTCAAGGACGCAAGATCAGTCCTGTCATGGGGACCACGCTGGTCGTATAGCGTCCATTTGCGAGTGTTGGATGCCACGTGCACGTAAAACGCGTGGGTTCCGACGTGCACTATGTACGAAGTTCGCGGAGCCGTCTGTGTTCGCAGCCAGGTCGCCAGCGTGATTTTGCCCACGGTGGGACGATGCACTTCGTGGAAGTTGCAAGTGTTGTAATGTTTGAGGAGACAGATTGTTTGCTGAAAGGAGATGCCACCCTGTCGCCTGGGCATGGCGTTTTTCCACTTGTTGCGCTGCATCGCACAGATCCGCTTCACGTCGTTGAACAGGGCGCGCAGTTGTGCCTGGTTCGCGGGCATGCCGAGCTTGGCCGCGTAAATGACGGCGAGAAGACCGCAGAACCCAAACTTCTGCAGCGATTTCGGGCACTTGACAAGGCTGCGCCAAGCCACCGTAGACACCATTCCGTGGAGGGAAACTTGCAAATGTGTGTTATGATTCGATTGTTCTCGGGGTTTATAAGCACTGATTTCGCCCAATTTAGAACAAGGTCATGCACCCGTCGTAGAGATACATACACACTGGCATTCTACAATCCTACTTTTCAACTGTCCAACAGAGAATTCTCGGCAAAAATCTCCTGGAAGAGCAATGGGTCCAGGAAGTCACTCGCATCGCCAAGGGTTCCATCCATGTTCGCAAGCAATATCTCGTGGACAGGAGGCTGCTGCTCGCGCAGGAAGACGCACGAGCGGAGACAGAAATTGGCCAAGTCGCGCCCGCCCCACGTCAGCACCGCCGCCGAAATCATACAGTCTTGACTACAAAGACCGTCCAAGTTGCATAGCCACCGTCGGAACAAACGGCAAATGTCTTCGCGCGCTGGCGCATTGCCGTTCTGAGCAATGCGAGCCAGAAGCGCCAGCGTGTTGGACGGGCTCCGCAGATGATTCAGATACACATACATATGCAGACACCGTTCCATTTCAGAACATGCACGGTACATCTGCACAAACACTTTGACCGATTTTGTGACACGATTCACAGCCGCAATCACACCCTGCTGCTGCAACAAATCCCTGCTGCGGACCTTGTCGTAAATCATCACCAACATTTTCAGTGTGTCCAGGTCGATCGGCAAAATGTCGTGCAACAGTCTGCTTTCCACCTTGCACAACAAGTTCGAGCAAAAAAACACCAAAATTCGCAGCGTCTCCATCGTAACGTGCGTCACTCGCTGCACGGGCGGTATAGGCGGCACTACCACATTGTTTGCCGTGGCTGTACATGACTGATAGTTGTACACGTCACACACCATCTGCATGTTGTAGCAAAGGTGGTGGTGGTCGCCGTGATCTTGCCACCACTGCACGACGTCTTGTTTTGTGTACGGCAACGCGCCCCTGATGCCCCCCAAGAACTCACACAGTGCGGCAGCTGTGGCGGACGCGTCGTATGCCGCTTGTATCATTTCACCGCAAAAAATCACCCGTGCATCTGTGTTGACACGACGCACGATATGGTACCAATGCGCCGTCTTCCATGTTTCGGTCTGGATATTCCATTTCCCGTTCCAGTCGACCTGCATGAAATAAGGTATGTTTTGTACTATGATGCACGCAGCCGTGCGCACCAATTCATTTTGGTGGGCGAATTGCTGACATGTGAATGCTGTGTGGCCAGCCGCTGCATCCGCAACCGCGTCGACGGCAATTGTATCGACCCACCGGCGCTCGACAAAGTCGCGGATTTCATCGAAATCACGCACCAGGATGCAGATGCATATGAGCCTCAGCAGACAGTCGGATCCTGTCTGAAGATGGGTCTGCTGCCGCCACGCCTCGCATTCAGCCGATACCACGGGATCGTCAAAGTGCCTGCTAGGCTGTTTCCTCCCATGGACGTTTTGATTCTCGCACGCTTCCAGTGCATATTTCTCGAAGCACCGCAGCAACAGAGACCCTTCGATTTCCGACAGCGCATGCGATTGCGACGACATGGTGATCTGCCTGAACAGTGTCGAGTCCGCCCCAAGAATCCATGTCAAAATGTCCAGACGTGGCCCGTGCATGGATGATACCGTGGAGCTTCCGATACTTTTCCGACACAAGTGCTTGAATTTATAGTGTCTCGAAATTTCAATTTGTTCTATTTCCGACGAGCATATTTAGGGGGCATTTGTATTTTCCTTTATAGGCAAGAAGAATTGAAAATCGTCAAAACATAATACAGGGTGCCATGTCCTTGGCACGCGACCTGGGTTGTAGCCAAGAGGGGATAGATGCCGCTTGCGAAAATCCCATTGCGATGTCTGGCGACAGCCCCGCCGCTATGTGTGATGATCGTGTTGAGGTGATCTGTGGCGATCGCAAGGACATGGAAGTGAACAAACGCACTGATTCTGTGGTGGATATCCCCACGGACGGAGCAGTGCACGTCCGCAAGAGCGACGATGTGGACGAATGCAACTGCATCATCAATGACTATCTTGCCGCCATGGACAAAAACCGCGAGAAAGACATGAATATCTCAGACGAGTTGTTCATGTCGGGTCGCGGCGGCATGGGCAGCGACGCCGTTGTTCACCACAAGCGTCTACGTGAGGAGCGCGATGACCGCGCTCAAAAGACACAGGACTTTAAGGTGGCTGTCGCACGCTTACAGAAGAAATTTGAGCTGTGCGATCGCGAGCTCGAAAAAACAAGGGCTGAGTTGCGTCGGGCCGCAGACCAGGCCTCCACCAGCTTTGGTGTCTGATCGTGCGGCACCATCCCCACAGCAAACACTTGCAGTGGCAGAATCATCTCAGAGTTGATCGCCGCACACTCTCACCACATAGGGGGGACTTCAAGAATGATCACAAGTTGTAGGCCTGGGCATGTGCGGTATGTTTGTAATAAAAATCACTGCATGTATTTCACGTGAGCGAGCAGCAACGACGTGTGGACAGCCTGCGATGGGTTGCGCACGTGCGTTTTTGGTGTTTGGAAAAATGAAGCAATTCCCAAAAATGCGCTTTGTGATGTCATGTACAGAATATTGTCAGTTCCATGTGTATATATGCAAGTCCATCGGTGGTAAGATCATGTCGTTATTTTGCGCGAGATTTTGCAAGATGTCTCAAAACGCAAAAGCGGGCATCATCATGGACTCTGTGTTTATGTCGGTTCACGTTTCGAGGTGTGACGAGGTCATCCGGCTGCTGTCCGCCTGGAGTAATGAAATCGACAGCATCTGTTGCATCTTGAACGTTGCATCACTGCGCTGCGATGCCTTTGTCGGTGTGTCGACTGCGGACCACGACGAGTATGTGTTGATAGAGTTAAACACTCGCCGATGCCATGATAGCGACATGAGGGTGGCAAAGGTGTGTCCATTGGATAAGGAGGTCTTTACAGCTACCATCATAAACACCCGGCGACTCTCTGTAGCGCATGTCACACCGCTCAATCCGCAGAAATTGGCGCAAATGCAGCGGCTCGCAGCGATAAACAAGAAAAAGATCCAAAGCCTGAAAAAGAACTGGATGGGTATATAGTCGGAGACAAGACCAGAGACTCGTGTAGAAAAAGTGCACCCACACACAGCACGTCCGGTGACGGGCATGTCAGGAAAGAAGCGCGCTCTGTCGGCATATAAAACACCGGTGGCAATCCTTGTGTACATGCAAACCGTTCTCAGCGACGTGGACTACGTCGACTTGCAAGCTTGTGTGTTTGAGCATGACGCCGTTCTGAACCGGACACAGATCGACGCGAAGAAACACTGCTCAGAGGCCTTCCTGTACACCAAGTCGTGTACCGTGATATTTGCCGAGCTGCACGGCACCCTCCTACAGCACTGCGATTTCATGCACGCCATGCACAGGTGTTTGGACGTGTCCCTGCTGGTGGAGGATATCATGGCCGGACACGATGTCGACCTCGGCGGCACGCCCGAGGACGACGACGACGGTCGTGGGGATAGCGGCAAGCGTGGCATGAACAAAAAGACCGCGAGTCTGCGTCGGGGCGTGGCTGCCATCTCAAAACGATGCCAGGAGAGACTTCGCGACGACCGAGACATCATTGCCAACACAAACTCACAGCTGCGCTTTTCTCTGCGCTACAAGACACTGGCACGGATCTTGCATCTGGCACGTGGAGTCGAAGAGACCGTCGGCGGCGTCGTTATTGCGACCGAACACGAAGAACACATGGGAGACCATCCGCGTGTCGGCACAGGTAGAACAGCCGACTCCATCATAGATGCCGTCCTGCAGGGAACGAACGCGTACGAGACGCTCAAGAACAAGTGCATGCTCGGCGCGATTATCAAATACACGCAGCGCAGCCAGGAGCGACTGCGCGGCGAGCGCGCCCGAACCATTATGTGCGGCGTGGCCGCCGACACCATCGCCCGCATCGAGTGCATAGAAAACCAAATCGTCAAAAAGGCTGCGGCGATGCTACAAACCACACACAGCCTGGACGAGAAGAAGCAACGGATCGAGTATGCCACCCGCCAGACCAAGGAAGAAAACGTGCTTCTGCAGAACGAGCTCGACAGCGTGCAGCTCAAGATTGAGCAGATGCACGGCTAAAAAAGTCACAGCCCCAAGAGTAGGCCGCTGCTGCGACAATATGACCTGCATAGCAGCAGTGTAGTGACGTGGCACGGCTTGGTTTCAGAAAGCCGCAAAGTGACGCGAAGTCACTGTTTAAATATATAAACGGTTGAAACGTAGCATACAACTAGTCAGTCTTTATGAGCGCAAACTACTTCCGTCTTCAGGGGTATGCTGATGGCACGATGTATCGGCAAGAAAGCACGGATGACGTGCTTCTGGACGTCGCGCTGTCGAATTTGGTGTGTGTGTGCGCGAGAGTCGCACTGGTGTTGTGTATGTGTAGCAGCTGTGCAATGCATGGGGAATTCGGATGCTCTGTACCGTTTAGGCTCTATTTTCCCCGGTCTACATCTTCTTGCACACAGAGTGTTTATGCGCAAATTGCAGGTTGTCGTCATGATGCCAATGAGCACTGCCGCTTGGCCAATGATAGTGAGTGCCGAATGGTGCCGTTGATCCTGGACTGCAGGGACGCGGAGTTGTCGTGTGTTTGTATGTGCATAGGTCGTCACGTTCGGGTTGGTGTGGTGTGGTGCGCAGGGGCGTCTGGACGACCAGCGTCTCCTGCTTTACATGCTGCACAACGACATCGCTTTGCAAGCCAGTCTGGACTGCTATCGCAACAATTACATGGATTGCAGCATCAAGATGACGTCGCGCAAAGGCTACGCTGCGACTGAAGAGAAGAGCGATGGGAAAGCGCAGTCCTCCGAAGCCGAAGAGGAGATGCAGCGACAACTATTGGAGCACATGCAAAATTTCCTGTTTGAAGTCACCACCTGCTACTTGGTGCTGGGGTTCGTCGTCTTCCGCTTCTGCAGAATGCCAGGGCAACCCAACACGCTGGTACCAGTGGTGGTTCCAATTGGTGACATCGAATGGAGCTACGAAGGAACACACGAGAAGGACGACCAAGAACTACTGCGCATCCCTGCAATCGACATTCCTCGCGACCTCTCTGGCAGGGACACACGCTACTATGTGTACATGTTCCGAAGCAATGGCCATTATTACTCGGGCGACGTGTCAGGCGTGCTGTTTCGTCTCACAAAGAGCTACCGGCGGCTGGTGCATGCCCGGGACTACGATTTGATCGTACGCAACGAGAATCTGCGGAAGACGGTATTTGTAGAGCAAAATTTGAAGCAGGACATCAGTGTTTTGAACCAGGGGACACGGGCGTCGGATTACGGTGAACTGCAAGCCATTATGGACTACACGCGGGGACGCAAGCAGACGACACACTCTGTGACACCGCCAACACAGAGCGAGGAGCTTAGGGCGTCAATTTCGGTGAGTGCACATCACGCAGATGCCTTTGTGCTGCGTGCACATTCCAGCACACACGTGGTCTGTTGCATCATCCTGACACAGGCGGCTGTGCGCAGGAACAACAAATTAAAGGAACTTTGGCGCCCGCAATCGAATTTATCGTGCTGCCACCAAACGCCCAAGCCCAGCACGTCTCGTTTACGTCGGACCAAATCAACGTCGAATACTACAAGAGGTCCTATGAGGAAGAGCTTAGCGCGGTACTTCACACCCCATCGCTTGCTGGCAGTGGCAGCACAATTTCACATGGCAAGGCCACGGCATCGTCTGCACAAGGAAGCCAGAATGCTTCAAGTGCAGACGATGATGGCGGTGGTGGTGGTGATGGCGGCTCGGTGCAGCGCACAATGTTGCTTTGTCAGAAGCTTGGCCAAATGAACAGCGAATTCCAGGTGCTGCTAAGCACCATCGACGTTTTTTGCCACTCTGCCGACACGGCACGTAATATTGCAGTCTATCAGAGAGAATCGAGCAAGCATGTGCAAGGCGGTTCGGCTAGACACAAGCGCCACAGAACACTACACCACACACGTAAATCTGAGGTGATACCGATTCAGCTCGTGACAGCATACCACTCGCGTAACAGGTGCGTCATATCAGCCACTTCCACGACCAGCATCCTCGTGAGCAACGAGATGCGCAGCGTCCTGCCCAACACGTGTTTTGTGGACTTTGTCCGAACCAGCGCGGGGTGCCCCGAAAGTGTGCGGGCAAGCATGAACTGTGTCGAAGCCCGGGAAGACCGCAACGTTGCGCTCGGCAGAGATGCCTCTGGCGCTGCGAAAAAAGAACACCGAGGCAAATGACAGAGGCGCACACGGCTCGTCGCCGCCCGAGGGACAAAGTGAAAAATTCCAAAAATAGCACATGAATAAAATTTGGACATAAATAAGGAGCATTTTTTTTGCTTAGGGATATTCACACGCTTTTTGATGAGTGTCACTCTAGTTTCTGCTGTGGGTGTGCGTCAGAAAAGAATGGCGGGACAAGTCGGTTCGTTGACTGCCACCTCCTCTGACGCCGACAGTCAAGCTTCGATGCCTGTACCGCCTAGCGTGGGCACACTCGCTCCATCGGTATCTCTACCGGTGCCGTTAATTCCGTCACAGTCGACGAAAGATGACATGTTGGGAGACACTGAATCGGATGATGACGATGAGGACAACGACTCGAGCGACCACGAAAGCGATGGAACACCAATGCTGCCAAAGACAGGTCACACATTGTCGCTTAACAGTGGCAAGGTGGTCGAGAATGTGACTGCTTCGAGCAGTGCCGCATGCTCCTTCGCTGAAAAGCTTTTGGTCTCGCCAGACTCGGACAACGCTCCTCGCGCAACTGGAGCCGGTGGAGAGAAAAGGAAGGCTCTCATGACACAATTGTTGTGTGTTCACCAGGGCAGTGTCGTGCCGGAAGACGTCAAAGATAAGAGGTACAAGGTGATGGACGCCAACTTTGACGAGGTAACATTCGCCGGCCTACTGCGTGCGGGAAACCCGACTCACGTGCTTTTCCACAAGGAAATCCGACAGCGCGCACGGAACGCAGGGATGGCTTCTATGTCCAACGAGATTCTTGAAAAATACATCCACAAGATCTTCGGCATATATGCCTTCAAACTAACC
>Ga0209702_10009581_pt1 | contig 10734 bp, 7 predicted proteins | sample FRY01_FD_187210 | JGI IMG/M metagenome (GOLD analysis project Ga0209702, IMG submission 187210) | Freshwater microbial communities from Lake Fryxell liftoff mats and glacier meltwater in Antarctica - FRY-01 (SPAdes) (version 2) | ecosystem: Environmental > Aquatic > Freshwater > Ice > Glacier... | reverse complement strand
GGTGGGTGCGGCGTTGTTCGGGAATTTCTGGCGCCAATCGGCGCTGACAACCCCTTTGCTGGCCAGAAAATCGACGTCGGTGGTGGTGTTGAAGGTGACCACATCGGCCTCCAGGCCGTCGGCCACAGCACGCGCCTGGGCGCTTGAGCCGGCGTGAGACTGGTCAATCTTGATGTCTTTGCCGGTGGTTTTCTTGTGTTGCGCGGCAAAAGCGACGTTGATTTCTTTGTAAAACTCGCGCGCCACGTCGTAGGAGACATTGAGCAGGCTGGTTTGGGCAGAGGCGGCAGAAGCAGCCGCCAGCGCGATGGCGCCGATGGCCAGACGAAGGGTGTTTTTCATGGTGTTCAGGGCGTGTTGGAAGGAATGCATTGCATGGTAGGGAGGCGCGCCCTCTTCTCAAACGAACTTGTTTTTGGTTTCATATGCCTGAAATGCATATAGACCGGGCTGCGGGGCGGGCTGCACCGTTTGGCTTTGCCGGCTTCACCCCCAGCCGCAACAAGATCAATGCCTTGCGCCACCTGCAAGAGGTCAATAACGGTACCTCTCACTGCTGCTGGCGGCGGGCGCCTGTTTCCCACGGCAGCGCAGCGCATTCGAGCCCAACATGTGAATGGCGTGTTACAAACCGCTGGTTGCAACAACAGGTTGGTCAGGGATGGCAACACATACCCGGTCAATGGACACATCTGCGTTTGGCTCCGCAGGCGGTCGGCGCTTGGGTGATGGCCTGCTCGAAGGAGCGCCCACATGACCGAGATGCAGCGCGGAGTGGAGCTTAAGCCTGCCGACAGCCTGCACGCTGAACTGCGCATCCTCATTGCCAGCGCCCGCCAGCGGCTGGCGGGCGCGGTGAATGCGGAGCTGACGCGGCTGTATTGGAGCGTGGGCAAGCGCCTGCACACCGTGGTGCTAGGCGGCGCGGACCGCGCCAAGTATGGCGACCAGCTTGTCAAGCGCGTGGGCGATCAATTGGCACAAGAATTTGGCCGTGGTTTTGAGGCGAAAAACCTGCGCCGCAGGGTGCAGTTTGCACTGGCTTTTCCAGACTTGGAGAAAGTCGCATCACTGATGCGACATTTGAGCTGGACGCATTTTTTGCAACTCCTGCCCCTCAAAGCTGACTCGGCGCGCTGGTTTTATGCGCAGCAAAGTGTGGAATCACGCTGGAGCGTGCGCGAACTCCACCACCAGATCGAACGCAAAGCCTTCGAGCGCACCGAACTCGCCAGCCTGCAAGCCCCTGCCACAGTTCAAGCTCCCACAGCCGTTCGGGCTGAGCCTGTCGAAGCCTTGGGCACCAGCCCCGCTCAAATCTTCAAAGATCCGTACTTTTTAGACTTCCTGGGCCTGCGCCAAGGCCACGACGAGGCTGATTTAGAAGCCGCCATCCTGCGCCAGCTAGAAGCCTTCATTTTGGAGCCGGGCCGTGGCTTTGCGTTTGTAGAACGCCAAAAGCGCATGGTCATCGACGGCGAAGACTTTTATCTCGATCTGCTTTTTTACCACCGCCGCCTGCGCCGCCTGGTGGCCATCGAGCTGAAGCTGGGCCGCTTCAAAGCCGCGCACAAAGGCCAGATGGAACTGTATTTGAAATGGCTGGACAAGCACGAGCGCCAAGCGGGCGAAGAAGCCCCCATTGGACTGATCCTCTGCGCCGAATCCAGCCGCGAACAAGTGGAGTTGCTGCAAATGCACAAAGACGGCATCACCGTGGCCGAATACTGGACCGAGCTGCCGTCCAAGGCGGAGCTGGAGCAGCATCTGCACCAGGCATTGATTGAAGCGCGTGAACGACTGGCTAGGCGGGGGTGTTGTTGGAGGGGAGAGAGGATGAGTGATGTGCTTGCACCCATCCGCGCGGTGGAGCGCAGCCAGATACCCGGCGGCCAATACCAAGCGGTGATGATTGACGAGGGCGACGACAGCTTCGAAAGCCTGAGCATACGGGCGCAGGGCCGCACCACCATCATGAGGATCAACTACCGCACCACGCGCCAGATGGCGGTGCTGTGCGCCGACTGGGCCACCATGTATCTGTGCGCCAGCGCCCTGGCCCAGGGCAAGCTGCCGCACCGCGCGCGCAAACGCCGCGGCGACCACCACCCCGGCGCCGAGGACATTCAGGTGATGACCATGAAGGTCAGCAAAGGCCTGGAATTCCCCGTGGTGGCGCTACCCGGCGTGGGGCACATGCCAGCGCCGGGGGAGGGCGAGACGGAAGCGGCGCGGGTGTTTTATGTGGCGGCTACGCGGGCTACGCAGAGGTTGGTTATGGGGGTGGGTGGGGATGGGGAGATTGGCAAGCGCTTGGATCCAAGTTTAATTTCCTGCCGCGCGCAATACCTGTGCATTGATAAACTGTTTAGCAAATCTAATAAATTCTTAAGGGGGAATCCATGTCAAAAGCTTTAGCGTCACCTGCAAAGCGATTCTTTGTCGAAATGTTGACACGTGATATTGAACTTGGAGATGCAATTCTTGATCTTTTGGATAACTGTGTAGATGGTGCGATTCGCGCTGGGTCGAAAAATGCAGCGTTTCCTTATAAAGGCTTTCATGCGCACATCGAACTGACGCCTGAAGCATTCAAAATCGATGACAACTGCGGCGGGATTCCAAGAAACATTGCAGAGAACTATGCATTCCGATTTGGCCGGACCGAGAGAGATCGCGATGCGGACCTAGCGACAGTCGGCGTGTACGGCATTGGCATGAAGCGGGCAATTTTCAAACTCGGAACAAATTGTGTGCTTGAGAGCAAACATGCTGCCGATGAATTTACAGTCACGATTGACAAAGCATGGATGGAAAACGATGGGCCCGATGGTTGGGAGCTAGAGCTCTCAGACGAAGCGCCAAGTCTCAAAAAAGCTGGCACAAGAATATGTGTTGATCAGCTTCATCCATCGGTTCAAATCGAGTTCGATCAAACTAAAAACACATTCATTACTGACTTTCGCGAAATTGTTCAACGCCACTACAGTTACATCATTGAAAAAGGATTCGAGATAAAAATCAATGGAAAGGCAGTTATCGCTTCCACCATACAAACACTTTTTGATAGTGTTTCGCTTCAAGGTGATGGGACCGGCATACAGCCCTATATTTACGAAGCTGAGTCCGAGGGAGTAAGTGTCAAGTTGATGATGGGTTTGTACGAAAAATTCCCTAATGATCAGGAGCAAGAGGACAGCGAAAAGGGCTTACGCAATAAAGAGACCGCTGGGTGGACAGTGATTTGCAATGACCGAGTTGTCGTTGCGGCGGACAAGTCAAGAATGACGGGTTGGGGTGAGGCAGGGGTTCCTGCATATCACAGCCAGTTCACGGCGTTAGCCGGTGTTGTTATTTTTAGAAGTAACGATGCTCTGAAGCTGCCAGTGACGACAACTAAGCGAGGGGTGGATCAAAACTCTGAAATGTTTGGCCAAGTAAAGGAAGTGATGCGCGAAGCCCTGAAACACTTCACAAGTTTCACAAACAAGTGGAAAGGCCAAACTCCAGAACGTGATGCCATCCAAAGCAAAGCAGCGTCGATTGACATTCGCACTGCTTCTGCGTCTGTACCAGCGGCGAAGTGGAAAGACGTTCGGAAGGGCCTTGGTGGGCGCAGATTTGTTCCGCTACTACCGGAGCCACCAACCGAAAGCCGTGGCCGCCGAATTCAGTTTACAAGGCCTGTCGAGGATATTGCTGCGTTGGGTGACTACTTGCTGGGCGATCCAAAGGCCAAAGCGGCTGACGTTGGTATCGCAAGTTTCGAATGGGCATTGAAGAAAGTGAAAGCGACATGAGTGGCGGCGCTATTGCATACCATCTTCGCGAAAACAAGGCGATTGAACGAAATCTGTTTATCGACCTACTAGCAAGAATTGGAAGAGTGAAGAACATATCCGAGTACACATACTTTGGATTCGGTGGCCCATTCTTAGAGGACTTTAAGGCGATACATTCCGCATTAAGGATAACTAAGATGAACTCAATTGAGATGGATACAAACGTATGGCAACGTCAGGCTTTCAATAGTCCGTCAGCATTCATTAATTTGCACAATTGCAAAAGCGGAGATTTTTTTCGGTCACATGAGTTCGTCGACGGCAATATCGTATGGTTAGACCACACGAGCCCAAAAGGTTTGTACGAAAAATTATCAGATTTCAAGCTATTGGTCGGCAAACTTGGAAAATACGATGTTGCAAAAATAACTTTAAATGCAAATGCCGACACCTTGGGCCACAGCGATCCAGAAAACGGGCCAGCACAGCGACTGAAAAAGCTTGTCGATCGCTTAGGTGATTACGGACATGGTGACTTGGAAGAAGATGACGTTTTGCCGAGACGGTACCCCGCAACATTGATGCGCGCCGTTCAAAGTGCTGTAAGTAGATTAGCAACGCGAAAGTCAGGCGAGTATTTCCAGATTTTGTCAGCATTTGTTTATCAGGATGGTCTACATCAAATGCTTACGGTCACGGGCGTCATTTTAGACGCCAAAAGCGACCAAGACAAAGTGGATTTTCTCGAAAAGTCTCGTTTTGATCATTGGCCGTTTAAGAATCTTGATTGGTCGTCTCCGCTGATGATTAGCGTCCCAGCGTTGTCAACGAAGGAGCGGATGAAGCTCGACGCTGCTTTGCCGGTTGGCAAAGACCTGAACGCTGGCAATCACTTGGTATCGACACTTGGATACTGTCCGAGTGAAGTGGGTGAGGAGACAAACGCAAAGCTATTATTGGCAAATTATGCGATGTTTTATCGCGCATACCCATTATTCTCACGCGTGGTTTTATAGCGATTTTTTGAGCTTGATCCAGACGATGATTGGATCCGACGGCGCCCATCATGCAATCGATATTGCCGCTACTGAATGCTCAATTTTCTTGCAATCGCAGTCAATAGCTGTTCCGCAACGATGGGTGAGACGCTATTTCCCAACTGACGAAAACTGTGCCACTTAGTTGGGTGCAGCAAGAACCAGTCTGGAAAACCTTGCAATCTAGCTGCTTCGCGGGGTGTGATCACTCGCGCCTGTGAAGGGTGAATCGGCCTAACAGCCTGATAACTACCTTTGTCACTGCCCGTCCCCGCTCTGAGAGTAGGGCAGAAACCGTCAAAATCCAATCGCACTGATTTCGAAATCGGATCTTTTTCTCTCGGTTTCAGATTGCTGTAACGCGTCGCGACATCAGGTCTGTGTACTGTTCCAAAACAGCCTGACGTGTAACCTGTGTCGTTAAATGCGTCGATCGCGAATTCGTCGCCAACGCCATGAGGGATATGCGACTGAGCCCGATCGTTAAAGAATGACGACGGGAGTCGGCAGACCGGTTGCCAACTGCTCTCTTCAGACTGCCAAGCAGGATTGATCGTTTCGGGAAGTCCTGCAAGGGCTTCTTTAACAGTTGTCTTTTTTTGTTCTGGACAAGGAACAAAGATATCCATTTCTAGACCTGTGCACCGAGCGGGATCAAATCCAACAAAGAAGACTCGTGTCCGAGTTGTCGGAGCACCAAAAGCCGCGGCACTGATTTTTGTGGGTTTTAGAAGCGTGTAGTTTGCAGGAATTGATGCGAGCGCGGCATCAAGCAATTCCTTATTTCTGTCTTGGAGTATTCCAGGCACGTTTTCTGCCACAAAAAACCGTGGCTGCGTTTTTGCTACAAGACGGATGAAATGGCCAAAGAGCGAGTTTCGAGAATCATTCGGGTCACGTCGACCTATCGAACTGAATCCCTGGCATGGCGGGCCCCCAATCAAACCATCCAACTCGCCCAACTCAAGATCGCTTTTGGCAAGCAAGTCGCGTCCACTAAGCTCGGAAATATCAATCCCCAGATGCATGGTCTTTGGAAAATTCCTGCTGTGTGTCTCATTTGCAAATGGATCGATTTCCACGGATGAAACTACCTTCATTCCAGCCCGCGCGGCGCCCAAAGAAAACCCACCCGCACCAGCGAAGAGGTCGATAATTTTCAAAGCATTTGGCATCGATATTAAATTTTTTTGGTCGGGAAGGCTTTGAGACGAGTAGCAACTTTTGCTAGCCGTCAACTTTCGAGCACAGGGAGATTGCTCTCACCGTTGCTTTCGAAAACACCTACCTGAATCCGTGAGTTCGCCGGATGATTTTCACTGTTTTCCCATATAAATCAACAGCTTATAGGATTTTCATCTTTCATCTTCAGGGTGCGACTCGTTTCTTACCTAAGTTGTTGATTTTCAAAGAGAATGTCGCGCTTTATAGACCTGAGCTCACGGATTCAGGACCTATATACGGAACGAGCAGACTATTTTAGGGCGTAAGCGGTTTCAGCCCTGCCCGTATGCTCAGGCAGATACCAGTCCAACCCACAAGAAAAGGCCCAGTCGCCATGCATGAAATCATCTGTCCACACTGCAGCAAAGCCTTCAAGATCGACGAAGCGGGGTACGCTGACATCCTAAAGCAGGTGCGCGATGGCGACTTTGAAAAACAGTTGCACGAGCGGCTGGAGCTGGCCGAGCGGGAAAAGCGCGACGCGATTGCCTTGGCCGAAGCCAAGGTCACCCATGCGCTGCAAGGCGCTGCGGCGCGCAAAGATGCGGAGATTCAGGTCTTGCAGGCCCAGCTCGCTGCCGGTGAGGTGGCCCCCGCAAGCTGGCGGTGGCGGAGGCTTTGGGCGCGGTCAGCAAAGAGCGCGATGGGCTGGCGAACGAGCTGGAGCAAGCGCGCACGGCGCAGCAAGCTGCCGCTCAGTTGGCAGAGGCGAAGCTGGCCCATGAGCTGCGAGGGGCTGGCGCCAAAAAGGACTTTGAGATTCAGGCGCTGCAAGCCAAGCTGGAGGCCGGCGACGTGGCGCGCCAATTAGCCGTAAATGTGGCCGTGAATGAAGCCGTGGGGGTGGTCGCCCGGGAGCGCGATGGGTTGAAAAATGACCTCAACCTCATCACCGTGAAAAATCAGCTGGAAGAGAAAGCCATCAAAGAAAAATACGAGGTTCAGATCAGGGAGCGCGATGGCGCGATTGAGCGCCTGCGGGACATGAAGGCGCGGCTATCGACCAAGATGGTCGGTGAAACCCTGGAACAGCACTGCGAAATTGAGTTCAACCGCATCCGTGCGGCCGCCTTTCAGCGGGCGCATTTTGAGAAAGACAACGACGCCCGCACCGGCAGCAAGGGCGACTACATTTTTCGCGACTCGGACGAGTCGGGCGCCGAGATCGTCTCCATCATGTTCGAAATGAAGAACGAGAGCGATGAAACGGCGACCAGGAAAAGGAACGAAGATTTTCTGAAAGAGCTGGACAAGGACCGCACTGAAAAAAAGTGCGAGTACGCGGTGCTGGTTTCCCTGATTGAGCCGGAGAGCGAGTTGTACAACAGCGGCATCGTCGATGTCTCGCACCGCTATCCGAAGATGTACGTGGTACGGCCGCAGTTCTTTGTACCCCTGATCACGTTGCTGCGCAATGCTGCTTTGAACGCGATGAAGTACAAGTCCGAGCTGGCGCTTGTGCGCTCGCAAAACGTGGACATCACGAAGTTCGAAACCCAGCTCGACGATTTCAAGACGGCGTTTGGGCGCAATTGGCGCTTGGCCTCCGAAGGCTTTGAAGAAGCCATCAAGCGCATCGACGATGCGATCAAGGACCTGGAAAAAACCAAGGAAGCGCTGCACAAGTCAGCAAACAATTTACGACTCGCCAACGACAAGGCCGACGATCTGACGATCAAGAAGCTCACACGTGGCAACCCCACAATGGCGGCAAAGTTTGCCGAGCTGCCAGGGACCATCGCCCCGGCTGAGACAGAGTAGGATCCGCTGGGTTGTCGAGAGGGTCTCGATGACAAAAGCCCTGCGTGCCGGGCCGAGAGGTACGGAAAATTGCTTCTGATTTGGCGGAAATTGGGGTCAGATTTTAATCAATTCGAGGTCTACATCCCTATTTGACCAACAAACACCCCGTACCCCGTCCCCTCCTTCCAACTAACCCAGCGCCCCTTGCGCCAGCAGGTCGTTGACATCCCGCAGATTGGTTCGAATCAGCTCACCTGCCCATGCCTTACCCACCAGGCCGCCAAGCCGCCAACGCCAGCGGTCCAATCCCAAAGCGAACCGCATTACCCTCACGAAATTGGGGTCAGATTTCAATTAATTTCGAGGTCTGCATCCCTGTTTGACCCACAAACACCCCGTACTCCGTCCCCTCCTTCCAAGTTACCCAGCGCCCCTCGCGCCAGCAGGTCGTTGACATCCCGCAGACTGGTGCGAATCAGCTCGCCTGCCCATGCCTTTCCCGCCAGTCCGCCAGCGCCAACGGCCCAATCCCAAAGCTTGAAGTTGAGGTCAGGTCTTGCAATCATTCATGTATTGAATATCGCTGCAGGTATTGAGGGTCAAATTCCATCTATATCTGCCCACGGACAATCAAAATCAGCCTTGTTCAGGCAGCGCTCCCACGTTGAACTACAGGCCCAGTGCGTGCATGACTTTAACAACCGTCGCAAAGCTGGGGTTGCCTTGTTAGCCCAGAGCCTTGTAGAGCCCTTCGCGGGTGATGCCGGTGTCGCGGGCCGGTTGCATCATACCGCGCGCCCGTGCAATGTCGCCAACGGCTTTGGTGAATAGGGCAGCGTCTTCTGGGGCTCCGTCCATGCAGGCCTGCAGGTACTGCGCGCAGTCTTCGTCGGATTGCAGTTAGTCGACGGCTTCAAAGGGTTTTATTCCAAGTTGTGCGGCGGCGGTGGGGTTCATTACGCCAGCCATGTGTCGAAATCGGCGGCACAGAAGATTTTGAGCATGGTTGAAGTGCGATCCATGGTTTACGAATTGCGAAAATTTCAATGACTCTGCCTGCTCTGTTTTGTACAGCTGCTTGCGCACATTTCATATGGGCTAAAGCCCTATTTGACCAATAAATACCGCGTTTTCCGCGCCAACTATCCAGCATGCGCAGCGCTGTATCCGCAGGGCATTTCCCCTTCGTCAACCCTCTTTCCATCTGAAACAGATCCGCATTTTCACAAATACACCTCACTTCTTGAGCCGTATAGTTCAAAATACGCCTCATGTCTGCCTCAAACTCACCCGCATCCCCCCGCTATATCTGGCAGCACCGCGCATGGCCAAAGCTCACGTTTGATGCGGCTGCACTGGCCCCCGCACTAGACCAAGCCCGGCTGGAGCAGGGCCGTTTGTTGGGGCTACTGGCTGCCATAGGGCTGGAGCAGGCCAACGCGGTGCAGCGCGAGCTGTGGGTGCAAGAGGCGCTGGCCACCGCCGCCATAGAGGGCGAGCAGCTCAACCTGGAATCCTTGCGCTCGTCGGTGGCGCACCGGCTTGCACTGGCCGATGCGCCCGGCGCGGACCGGTCTGTGGAGGGCTTGGTGCAGGTGATGCAAGACGCGCTGGCCAACCACAGCGCTGCGCTGGATTTGGACCGGCTGTGCCGCTGGCAATCGGCGCTGTTTCCAGGGGGTACGTCTGGCATCACCCGCATAGCTGTGGGGCGGGTGCGCAACCACGCTGATGCCATGCAGATCGTTAGCGGTGCGCTGGGGCGCGAGGTGGTGCATTACGAGGCACCGCCCTCAGCCCAGGTGGCTACAGAGATGGACAGCTTTTTGGCATGGTTTGCCAGCACACCCCCCGCAGGGGCCGCCACTGCATCCACCACGAGTGCGGCCGTGAATGGCATTGCCCGGGCTGCGCTGGTGCACCTGTGGTTTGAGTCCATACACCCGTTTGAAGACGGCAACGGCCGCCTGGGCCGCGCCCTGGCTGACATGGCGCTGGCGCAAGACATGCATGCACATGACGCAGAGGCCAGCCCAGTGCTGGTGCGGGTGTACGGCTTGGCCCACCAAATGCTCAAAATCCGCGCCGCTTACCACGACGCGCTGAACCACACGCAGCGCTTGCGCGGCATTGCGCCCGATGCCAGCACCATTGACGCAACGCCCTGGGTGCAATGGTTTGTGCAGGCGTTTACCCGCGCGTGCATTGCCAGCCAGGCCGTGGTGCGAGACGCCACTGAAAAGGCGCAGTTCTGGCTGCGGGCAGCGCAGTGCCATATCAACCCGCGCCAGAGCAAGGTGCTGGAGCGCCTGCTGGACGCAGGGCATGCGGGGTCGGGCGGGGGCTTTTTGGGCGGAATGACCAATGAGAAGTACGCCAAGATCACCGCCACATCCAAAGCCACCGCCACGCGCGACCTGGCCGACCTGCTGGGCCATGGCCTGCTGCGCGTAGAAGGCGTGGGTAAAGCCACACGCTACGCGGTGAATGTGCCGAGCTGGGAACAGCCTGCGGTCAATGGTTAAAAAGCAAACCCCCACAGCATATAAATCAATGATGCATTTTTGATAGCTGCCTGCGCCCACTTCACCTGGGCTGCAGCCCTACTTGACCAACAAATACCCGGTACTCCGCCCCCCACCCTCCAGCCTGCCCAGCACGCCGCGCGCCAGCAGATCGTTGATGTCGCGCAGCGCCGTGTCCGAAGAGCATTTGCCAATCACCGCCCACTTGGCGTTGGTCAGCCTGCCGTCCATGCCGTCCAGCACATGGTTCAGCACCAGCGTCTGCCGCGCATTCATGGGGGTGCCCGCCCAGCGCTGCCAGAACTGGGCCTTGTTCAGCACGCCCGCCAGCAACCCATCCGCACCCTGCACGGCGCGCAGCAGGCAGGCCAAGAACCAGCTGAGCCACGGCGTCACGTCCAGCGTGCCGCGCTGGGTGGCTTC
>Ga0209702_10009579_pt1 | contig 10734 bp, 10 predicted proteins | sample FRY01_FD_187210 | JGI IMG/M metagenome (GOLD analysis project Ga0209702, IMG submission 187210) | Freshwater microbial communities from Lake Fryxell liftoff mats and glacier meltwater in Antarctica - FRY-01 (SPAdes) (version 2) | ecosystem: Environmental > Aquatic > Freshwater > Ice > Glacier... | reverse complement strand
TCCGAAGCATTATCTCCTGCGCCCGTAAACAGTCGTTGAAAATAGTCCGAACTCTCGCGGATTTGATCAAATCCCCTTTGAGCCTAGGAAAAAACCTCGTCGACACTAATCGGACCTGAATAGTTACCTCCAGACGCCATTGCCATCAAGGGTCCATGTGCCGTCGTCGGCGGCCTGGGCCGGGACGGACCAGAAGGCAAGGAGGGCCGCCAGCGAGCCGGTGTGGAGAAGGATGCGGGTGGAAGAGGTCATCGTTGGTCTCATGGTCGGGTCGGGTTGGATCGGGTTGGATCGGGGCCGGTGGCTGGAGGCGGGAAATGATTTCGAGCCAAGGGACCTTGGAACATGAAACCACAGCATTCGAAGCATCTGATCCACCCGATCATTCCTTGTCAAGCTAATCCTTGTCTTTTTCTCAGGAGGAGAAAAGGGGTCCCAGCCAGGGGTCTCGAACAGTTGGAAAGAGAAGGGCAGATCGCTTTGAAACCGGGATCCTAACAACAAATAAGCCCCCCATCACCCCCCCCCGCCCCGGGGCACCAGCCTCCCCCCACACTCCCTCCTCGGAAGGACGGGGCGGCGTGCCGTGACCGTGCCGGTCACAGGGCCCCTTCCAAAATTTCTGCCTTGGACCACTCCGCCCCGCCATTCATCGTCCCGGCATGCGACCGCCTTCCGTCCAACTCCAGTCCGTCCAAGACGCCTTCGGCAACCAGGGCTGGCAATGCGAGCAAATCGAGGGCCGCGAGGTCGTCCAAACCGGCTTCGAGGCCCACCACACCCACATCCACCTTCTCGCCCAGGCCTTCCCCGAACTCAATGCCCTCGCCATCGTGGCCGAAACCCCCATGGCCTTCGACAAGCGCCGCCGTCCCTTCGCCCTCGAACTGCTCACTCGCGCCAACAAACAACTCACCCTCGGCGGCTTCGAATACGACCTCGACCGCGAACTCCTCATCTTCCGCATCACCAATCTCTTCGAACGCGACAAGTTCGACCGCGACATCATCTCCTCCATGGTCCACTGCGCCATCGCCGAACTCGACCGCCTCACCCCCCTCGCCGCCGTCCTCAACCGCACCGCCGACGACCTCCTCGCCGACCTCTCCCTCCCCCTCCTCCTGGAACGCGAGGACCTCCTCCCCCCCGTCCCCGACTTCGACGAAGAGGAGGAACTGTAACGAGGATGTATCGACGACCCGCCCTCGCCTTGGTAGCTAAACACATGCCGCGCCTCCTTTCCCATTCCATCCTCCTGATGGCCATGGCCTGCGCCGCCTGCGGCCCCAAACCCACCCCCCCCGCGCCCCCCGCGAAACCCGACCCTCCGATCAGTTACAGCGCCGAGATCCGCCCCATCCTCGCCGCCCAGTGCTTCTCCTGCCATGGGCAACACTCCGCGCGAAACAAGTCCGGCGTCCGCCTCGACACCCGCCAGCACGCCACCACCATCCGCCCCGAATCCGGCGGCCAACCCATCTTCCCCGGCGATCTCCGTCGCTCCTCCCTCCTCCACAAGCTGTTCGCGGTCGACCCCGCCGCCGCCCAGGCCCCCACCGATGCCACGCACACCGTCACTCGTGAACACTATGACCTCCTCCAACGCTGGATCACCCAGGGTGCCAATTACGAACCGCACTGGGCCTTCCAACCCCTCCTCGCCGAAATCCCCCTCCCCGACACCGCCGCCTCCACCTGGCCCCGCTTCCCTCTCGACCAGTTCATCCTCGCCAACCTGAAACGCGCCGCCCCCGCCAGCACCCCGCAGGACTGGCTGCAGCGCACCGCCCGCGACCTCACCGGCCTCCCTCCCGACCCCGCCCTCCGCGCCGCCTTCGAACAAACCCTCCTCACCGACGGTGAGGAAGCAGCCATGCGCGACGAGGCCCTCGACGAACTCCTCGCCTCCCCCGCCTTCGGCGAACACATGGCCACCATCTGGCTGCAACACGCCCGCTACTCCGACGACCTCGCCCCCAACCTCCCCAACGGCCAGAGCCCCTACCGCGACTGGGTCGTCAAGGCCTTCAACGCAAACCTCCCCCTCGATCAATTCCTCACCGCCCAACTCGCCGGCGACCTCCTCCCAAACCCCACCCGCGACCAACTCCTCGCCACCGCCTTCAACCGCCTCCACCCCCTCGGCACCACCTCCGCAGATCCCGTTTACGAAAGCGCCGCGAAGCGAACCGAGTCCTTCGCCCGCGCCATGCTCGGCCTCGATTTCCGGTGCGCGAAATGCCACGAGCATCCCTACGACCCTCTCCCCCCCGCCGACTACAACGCCCTCCTCTCCTTCTTCGACGGCATCGGCGAACGACCGCTCCCTCCCACCCCCGGCATCATCTCCACCCCCTCCATCCTCGTTCCCACCCCCGAACAGGCCGAACAACTACTCGCCGTCACCCTCGCCGAAACAAATGCCATCAACGCCCTCGCCGAAGCCACCACCGTCGGCGAACAGGCCTTCTCCGACTGGCTCGCCAATCCCGAAAAACTCCCCCTCATCTCCGACCTCCTCGCCGCCTTCACCTTCGACGAAACCGGCGACCGCTCCCCCAACCGCATCCTCGGCGGCACCGGCCACGCCCTCCACACCGGTCTCCCCCCCGCCCCCGGCATTCGCGGCAAGGCCCTCACCCTCGATGGCCAAAACCCCGTCCTCTTCCCCGACCTCTTCCTCTTCGACCGCAGCGACGCCTTCACCTTCGCCTTCTGGCTCCAACTCCCCACCCTTCCCGAACACCCCGTCACCCTCCTCTCCCGCCGGGAGACGGACGGCCGCGGACTCCAACTCCTCCTCAGCGAAGGCCACCTCGCCGCCCGCCTCGTCCGCAGTTGGCCCGGCAACGCCCTCGGCATCCATGCCTCCTCCGCCAATTTCACCCCCGGCACCTGGCACCAGATTGTCTGGTCCTACGATGGCTCTAGTACCGCCGCCGGACTCCGACTCCACCTCGACGGCCTCCCCCTCGAATCCACCACCACCGCCGACTCCATCTGGAAGGAGCTCCTCATCGACGACAGCACGCCCCTCCAAGTCGGCAACGATCCCGACCTCCAGGGCGCCCTCCTCGACGACCTGCAGGTCTTCTCCCGCGCCCTCACCCCTCTCGAGATCGCCAACCTCTTCGACGGCCGCTCCCTCACCGAAGCCATCGCCGCCGACGACCCCGATCAACTCCGCCCCTACTATTTCTCTAGTATTAATCCCGAAACCCGCCAACTCCGCCGGTCCCTCCCCGCCCTCCGCCGTGCCGTGGTCGCCGCCGAAAGCCCCCTCCCCGAAGTCAGCATCATGCGCGAAGCCTTCGTCCCCTCCCACCCCCGCGCCACCCCCCCCTTCCTTCCCGATTTCCACCCCAACGCCGATCCCCCCACCCGCCTCGACCTCGCCCACTGGCTCACCGAACCCAGCCACCCCCTCACCGCTCGGGTCCTCGTCAACCGCCTCTGGGCAAACTTCTTCGGTCACGGCCTCGTCGCCACCGACGAGGACTTCGGCCTCCACGGTGCCGCTCCCACCAACCCGGCCCTCCTCGATTGGATGGCCCGCGATCTCATCGACCACAACTGGGACCTCAAACGCCTCTGCCGTCAAATCGTCCTCAGCGCCGCCTACCGTCAAACCCAGCAACGCCTCGCCGACCCCATCCGCCTCCGCGACCAGATCCTCGCCGCCACCGCGCTTCTCGGCGCGGAAACGGCCGACGGCCCGATCACCCGCTCCCTCTACTCCACCTGGCCCCTCCCCCCCGCACCCGACAGCCCCAGCGACTGCCCCTCCTCCCCCACCGCCCCGCCGCCCCTCACCGCCCCCGCCCCACTCAGCGATGTGGAAGAAGCGACCGTCATCCGCCTCATCACCACCACCGCATTGCAAGAGGCTCCCCCCCATGACGCCGGCCGCCTCACCCTCCTTCTCACCGCCATCCACGGCTCCCCCCCCACCATCGACGCCCTCGCCGAAAGCGCCGCCCTCCTCCGCGAATTAAAGGCAAATCCCGACAACAGCCCCGATGCCGTTCTCTGGCCCCGTGTCTGCACGATCCTCCTCAAGCAAGCCGTCTCGCCGGGACCTTGATCCAATCCTCCCTTCTTCGATAAGTTTCCGGCCCGGCGGCAGTATCCTTGGCTACTCCCTGATGCCCTTCTCCCTCCTTCGCTCCCTCCCCACCGCCCTCGCTGCGGCACTCCTCTGCACTCCCGGCCTCCTCGCCGAAGAGCCCGTCGACTTCAACGACCATATCCGCCCCCTCCTCTCCGACCGCTGCTTCACCTGCCACGGCTTCGATGCCAACGCCCGGGAAGCCGACCTCCGCCTCGACACTCCCGAGGGCGCCTTCGGCAAACGGGAAAAAGGCGACCCCGCCATCGTCCCCGGCAAACCCAGCGCCTCACCCCTCTGGCAACGAATCATCTCCTCCGACCCGGACGATGTCATGCCCCCCCCCGACTTCACCCGCCAACTGTCCATCGAGGAAAAAAAGCTCATCAAACGCTGGATCGAGGAAGGCGCCAACTACGAACCACACTGGACCTTCCTCCCTGTCGAGAAACCCGATGTCGATCCCGCCCAGGGCCATCCCATCGATCAACTCGTCACCAGGCGTCTCAAAAAGGAAGGCCTCACCCTCTCCAAGCAAGCCGGCAAACACACCCTCGCCCGACGCCTCTCCTTCGACCTCCGCGGTCTCCCCCCCACCCCGCAGGAACTCGAACACTTTCTCAACGACTCCTCTCCCGAGGCCTGGAACAAACTCGTCGATCTCTACCTCGCCGACCCCGCCTTCGGCGAACGCATGGCCTGGCCGTGGCTCGAAGCAGCCCGCTACGCCGACACCAACGGCTTCGAGGGCGACAGGGACCGCACCATGTGGCCCTGGCGCGACTGGGTCATCGAGGCCTTCAACAAAAATCTCCCCTACGACGACTTCACCACCTGGCAAATTGCCGGCGACCTCCTCCCCGACCCCACCTACGAACAACAGCTCGCCACCGGCTTCCTCCGCAACCACTCCATCAACGGCGAAGGCGGCAGCATCCCCGAGGAAAACCGCGTCAACTACGTCATGGACATGGCCGAGACGGTCGGCACGGTCTGGATGGGCCTCACCTTCAACTGCTGCCGCTGCCACGACCACAAATACGACCCCCTCACCCAAAAGGAATACTACGGCCTCACCGACTTCTTCAACCAGACCCCCGTCGATGGCTCGGGCGGCAACGCCCAAACCCCACCCGTCGTCGCCGCGCTCTCCGCCACGCAACGTGCAACCGAACATACCCTGACCGAGGAACTGAAGGCGATCCGCGCAACGCCCCCCGACAACCCCGCCCGCGCCACGGAGATCGAAAAACAACTCGCCGACCTCCGAAATAGCGCCCCCAAGGTCATGATCATGGCCGACCGTCAGGAACGCCGCCAAACCCACATCCTCGCCATCGGTTCCTACGAAGCCCCCGGCCAGGAAGTCTCCGCCCTCACCCCCGCCTTCCTGCCGCCTCTCCAGCGGGACCGCCCCGACCAACCGGCCAACCGCCTCGACCTCGCCCGCTGGCTCGTCTCCCCCAAACACCCCCTCACCTCCCGCGTCACCGTCAACCGCCTCTGGCAGGAACTCTTCGGCATCGGCCTCGTCAAAAGTCCCGAAGACTTCGGCGTGCAATCAGAAATCCCCGTCCACCCCGCCCTCCTCGACTGGCTCGCCGCCGACTTCATGGAACAGGACTGGGATTTCAAGCACCTCCTCCGCACCATCGTCACCAGCAACACCTACCGACAGTCCGCCGAGGTCTCCTCCGCACTCCTCGAAAGCGACCCCGCCAACCGCCTTCTTGCCCGCGGCCCGCGCTTCCGCCTGCCCTTCTGGATGATCCGCGACCAGGCCCTCGCCGTCAGCGGCCGCCTCATCGCCCAAGAAGGTGGCGAACCGGTCAAGCCCTGGCAACCTCCCGGACTCTGGGCCGAGGCCACCTTCGGCTATAAACGCTATACCCCCGACACCGGCGACAAGATCCGCCGCCGCAGCATCTACACCTTCTGGCGCCGCATCAGCGCACCACCCATGTTCTTCGATTCCGCCAAACGCGAAAGGTGCGAAGTCGGCTCCAACCGCACCAACAGCCCCCTCCACGCCCTCGCCACCCTCAACGACCCCCTCTACGCCGAAGCCGCCCGCGCCCTCGCCGCCCGCGCCGTCACGGAGTCCTCCCCCGACCCCGCCACCGCCCTCTCCCGCGCCTTCAACCTCCTCCTTGCCCGGCCTCCGGGCGAAGCCGAACGCGCCATCCTCCTCGCCAACTTCGAAGACGCCAAGGCCCTCTTCGCCGCCTCCCCCGCCGACGCCGAGGCCTTCCTCTCCATCGGCGAAACCCCTCGCCATCCCGACGTCGACCCAATCTCCCACGCCGCCCTCGCCGTCGTCTGCCTTTCCCTTCTCAACACCGACGAAACCCTCACCAAGGAATAGTATGTCCCCCCTCCTGGAACACCAATACCTCGTCAACCGCCGCGAGTTCTTCGGCAAAAGCGCCACCGGCATCGGCGTCGCCGCCCTCGCCAGCCTCCTCGGCGAGGACGCCCAGGCCAGCTCCGACGAAATCCCCGCCGCCCTCTCCCACTTCGCCCCCAAGGCCAAACGCGTCATCGTCCTCTTCCAGAACGGCGCCCCCAGCCACCTCGAACTCTTCGACCACAAGCCGCAGCTCACCAAGATGCACGGACAACCGGTCCCACCGAGCTACATGGCCGGCAAGCGCTTCAGCACAATGTCCGCCGCCGCCGACCAACGCAAACTCCTCAGTGCCATCGAACCCTTCAAACAACGCGGACAATGCGGTGCCTGGGTCAGCGACATCATCCCACACACCGCCGCCATCGCCGACGACCTCTGCTTCATCAAGAGCATGCACACCGAACAGGTCAACCATGCCCCCGCCATCAACTTCTTCCTCAGCGGATTCCAACTCGCCGGCCGCCCCACCTTCGGATCATGGCTCAGCTACGGCCTGGGCAGCATGAACGACAACCTCCCCACCTTCGTGGTGATGACCTCCGTCAGCAAGGGCACTTCCTGCGGCCAGATCTTCCACGACTCCTACTGGAGCTCCGGCTTCCTCCCCAGCCGCCACCGGGGCGTCAAACTCCGCCCCGGCGAAAGCCCCGTCCTCTACCTCAACAACCCCGACGGCGTCTCCTCCAAACTCCGCCGCACCATGCTCGACGGCATCGCCAACCTCAACCAAGCCAAACTCGCCGAAGTCGGAGACCCCGAAATCTCCACCCGCATCACCCAATACGAAATGGCCTACCGGATGCAGACCAGCGTCCCCGAACTCGCCGACATCTCCGGCGAATCCAAAGCCACCCTCGACCTCTACGGCGACAAGGTCAACGAGCCCGGCAGCTACACCCGAAACTGCCTCCTCGCCCGCCGCCTCATCGAACGCGGCACCCGCTTCGTCCAACTCATGCACGCCGGCTGGGACCAGCACAACTCCCTGACCACCGAATTCTACAAGCAGTGCGAGGACACCGATCAATCCTCCGCCGCCCTCGTCACCGACCTCAAGAACCGCGGCCTCCTCGACGACACCCTCGTCATCTGGATGGGCGAATTCGGCCGCACCCCCTTCATTCAGGGCAACCTCGCCAACCGCCCCAGGTGGGGACGCGACCACCACCCCTACGCCTACTCGATCTGGATGGCCGGCGGCGGAGTCAAACCAGGCCTCTCCTACGGCGAAAGCGACGACATCGGCTTCAACGTCGCTAACAACCCCGTCCACGTCCACGACCTCCAGGCCACCATCCTCCACCTCGTCGGCCTCAACCACGAGAAACTCACCTTCAAATTCCAGGGCCGCCACTACCGCCTCACCGACATCCACGGCCACGTCGTCGAGCCCGTCCTCGCCTGATCAAAGCACAAGGTCGCCATCAACGACCTCCACGCCTTCGCCAGCACCAACAAGGTCCTCGCCGCCCAAAACAAAGCCAACGTCCACTACTCCAACGCCGGCTCCCAACTCCTCGCCGAACAAGTCGTCCGCACCATCAAGACCGCCCTCAAAAAAAATTAACCCTTCTCCAATCTCCTCTCCCAATTCGCGAACAGCCGCGTTCATTCGCGCTTCCTCTCCTTCTTCCTTCCGTTTTGAAAAACGTCACCATCTACACCGACGGCGCCGCCAAGGGAAACCCCGGCCCCGGCGGCTACGGCACCCTCCTCGTCCACAACGGCAAGTCCCGCGCGCTCTCCGGCGGCTTCTCCCGCACCACCAACAACCGCATGGAACTCCTCGCCGCCATCACCGGCCTCGAGGCCCTCACCTCCCCCTGCCAGGTCACCCTCCACTCCGACTCCCGCTACCTCGTCGATGCCATGACCAAAGGCTGGCTCCGCGGATGGAAGGCCCGCCGCTGGTCCCGCGCCAACAACCTGCCCCTCAAGAACACCGACCTCTGGCAACGCCTCGACGCCGCCACCACCACCCACGACATCACCTGGCGCTGGGTCAAAGGCCACGCCGGCCACCCCGAAAACGAACGCTGCGACACCCTCGCCGACTCCGCCGCCCGCTCCCCAAACCTCCCCCCCGACACCGCCTTCCTCAACGAAGAGTCCCGCCTCAACTCCCAAGGCGAACTGCTGTGAATGCAATATGTGGTTCCTCACCATCGTCCTCTGGTTCGCCGCCATCTACCTCGGCTTCCTCCTCTTTCGCAACGTCATCAGGACCCTCTACTCCCCGGTCCTCTCCCACCTATCGGAAATGGCCGAGGACCGGGAAGGGAATTACAGGCAACTCCACGCATTCGAATAAAGTTGGCAATCGCCCAAATCGCCGATTCGACTCCGCACCACATCGATGGAAGAAACGGCTTACTCCTCGTACGGCCCAAGAAACCTTACGCCATTGAAGTGGATCATGTGATCCGGCGCATCAGCGATCCAAACTTCGGTTTCCCAGGCGATCACCGAATGGAAACGGGCGAAGGTTCGGCGATCAGGAAAGGCGGAGACAAAAACGACACCTGGGCGAGCAGAGGAGAAAAGTTTCGCGACTTCATTTTTCCTCTTCTGATCAACCGGCCCGTGGGAGGTCACTGCTTCGACGACTATCAGCCAATCGCGTATTTCATCGTGAACGAGAACGTCAGGAGCTTTGCCACGAGGTGGCAGGACAATACTCAACCCTGCGAGAACGGCATTGTCACTGACAACTTCCTTATCTGCTGCGTCACCCAGAAGGAGCACTTTCGGACTACGGACAAATCGGGGAATGAACTCTTCGACAATGCTTCTGATAAGGGTGTTCTGCCCGCCAACAGAAAGATCGACCGAAACGCCGTCTGGTAACCGCACAGATTCCCGAGGCAGGTCCCTATGCCTTGCTTTCAATGCTTTCGTGGCCGGCTTATTTTGAAACCGCAGCAGCTCTTTTTTGAATGCTTGGGTCCCAATTGCTTGGAGTAGATCCAGCGCATCAGAAGTCAATCGATAACACCATTTCGGACTGTTAATCGGGCGACTCGGATCGTCGGGATTCTCCTCCACCAGCCCATGTTGGACAAACTGATGAACGGTTTGTCGACGAATGGTCTCACGGGTGTTCGGAGCGTAGCGAACATCGTAATGGTCGCGCATCCAATCCATCATTTCTGTGATTCTCCGCAATGGAGCTGCCGCCGACTTCCACGATGACCGTGGCCTGATTTCAGCCAAAGCGAGCAAGGTGAGAGCGGATCGCTCATTCTGTTGCTCTCGCGGTATTCCGACGGCAACGAGCAGCTTCAGGGCCCCTTTCACCCGTGTTGCAGCAGCAGATTTCATATTGACTCAAAGAGGGGGGCTCCAAGATACCTGGTCATCGCAAGATCGATGGCCGCCTGGTCAGAGTCGTCCAGAGGCGCCTTGCCAAGCTCTTCTATGGTTTTGAGATTCGGATAAAAAAAGCCGCGAAGATCCGAGGCGTTGACCTGCGTATGACCGTTGAACTGCCGGAAGAAGCGGTCGGCAACGGTTGAGTTGAGAAAGCGGGCGAGCCCGAGGGCGAGGGCAGCAGGAAATCCACCACGTTGGCGATGGAAGAAATTGATGTGATTCTCAATGCCTACCATTTCATCGGCAAAGTCGGACGGCTCAAGCACCCCTGCGACAAGGCGACGTTTCTCCTCCTTTGAAGAAAAGCGTTTGATGAGCACAAAACGCGAGCAATTCAGGAGCCACTTCCGGGTGTCCAGATTCTCATAAATTGCGACTGCCTTCTTCCTGATTCGCGCATCGTCGTAGCCGGCAGCTTCCGCAAGTGGTGCCACTACCCGACCTCCCTTGATGCAATGCGGATAGATCAGTGGAACGCTTCCCTCGTCATGGCGTCCCGACAAGGAGGCCTTGAGGCGAAAATCGACAACTGGACCGGTCGAAACTTCGATCCCCAGATCGGCAAGCTGGCAGGGGAGGGAATCGAAAAAGGCGCGGACCTCGTTCGCATCGCGGGCCGTCGCAAGGTGGATCACCTGCTGGTCGTCGTCGGGGGCGACCAAGCACGGCCTTATCATTTGAAGACGTTGTTGCAGATCATGTTGTAGGGGATGGAGATTTTCATCGAGCCGAGTTCGAATAACGTGGGCCAGGACACGTGCGGGGCGTGGCGGGTTTTGAGCGCGATGAGGGCGCAACGCAGGACGGCGAGGTTGCCGTTGAGGTTCTGGTTTTTGGAGAGGGT
>Ga0209702_10009577_pt1 | contig 10735 bp, 22 predicted proteins | sample FRY01_FD_187210 | JGI IMG/M metagenome (GOLD analysis project Ga0209702, IMG submission 187210) | Freshwater microbial communities from Lake Fryxell liftoff mats and glacier meltwater in Antarctica - FRY-01 (SPAdes) (version 2) | ecosystem: Environmental > Aquatic > Freshwater > Ice > Glacier... | reverse complement strand
GGGCGTAGAAGCTGGAGTTGCCGCCATGCTCGCCGCAATCGTCGGTGAGTATGAGGCTCAGCCGGTTGAAGACCAGAGCCGGATGGAGCAGATCATCATCGCGGTGATCATCATCATCGTCATTCTCTGGCAGTTCCTTGGCCCGCGCAGTGGCGGTCGTCGTCGCCGCGGGCCGGGCATGATCTTGGGTCCCGGTGGTTTTGGGTCGGGTGGATTTGGTGGCGGAGGGGGTGGCTTCAGTGGTGGTGGTGGGGGCTTCGGCGGCGGAGGCGCGTCAGGGGGATGGTAATGCTGTCAGAACAGGCAATCGAACGTGTACGTGCGGCAGTTGAAGCGGCGGAGCGGAATACTGATGCCGAGTTCGTGACGGTGCTGACGCGTGCGGCCGATGGTTATCACTTCATACCGACCCTGTGGGCGGCCATGATTGCGCTCCTTGCTCCCGGTGCCGCGCTTCTAGGCCCCTGGTGGATCACGCAGACGGATGTATTCATCCTTCAACTGGTGGTCTTCGCTGTGTTGACCGGATTGTTTCGTCTGTCGTGGCTCAAGACCAGGCTGGTACCACGCAGCATCAAGGTCGAACGGGCCAGCAATCTGGCCTACCGCCAGTTTCTCGAACAGGGTGTACACCGGACGGAACGCGGACTGGGGGTGCTGTTTTTTGTCTCTGAAGCCGAGCACTATGTGCAGCTCATTGCTGACAGCGGAATCGATGCGCAGGTGGACGAGGCGGAATGGCAGAGAGTGGTTGATGTGTTCACCGCACGGGTGAAAAAAGGCGAGGTGGAAGCAGGTTTCCTTCAGGCCATAGCCGCCGTCGGTGTCATCATGCATCGTGTTGCGCCGGCGTCGAATATCCGCGATGAATTGCCGAACCATCTGATCCTGCTCTGACGCCAACGATGCACGAAAGGCTCACCGAACTGATCGGACTCCTTGATCTCGAAGCCATCGAGATGAATCTGTTTCGCGCCAGACATCCTGCCGGTCGCACCCATCGGCTGTATGGTGGCCAGATCATCGCGCAGGCATTGATCGCCGCGGCGAGGACAGTAACGCCTGACCGGACAATCCATTCTCTGCATGGCTACTTCCTCCAGGCCGGCAATCCAAAAGTACCTGCAATCATTGAGGTAGAGCGGATACGCGATGGACGGTCCTTTTCCACGCGTCGTGTCCTGGTCATCCAGAACGGCAATGCAATCTTCAATCTGGATGCATCCTTCCAGACGCCGGAGCAAGGTCTCGAACACGCGATACCCAGGTCAGATCGGCGGCCACCATCGGAAGACCAGATTTCGGCGGCGATGCGCGACAGTGTTTTTATCACCTGGCGGCACGATCACCGGCGACTCCTGACGGAGAAGCCCCAGCCACCCGCTCAGGATTTGTGGTTTCGCGCCAATGGTCGGTTGCCGGACGATCCGCTGTTACATGCCGCGCTGCTCGTCTACGAATCGGACAACGCGCTGCTGGCAACCTCCAGGCTGCCTCATCGTGGCAACTTCATGCGCGAAAAGATGCAGGTGGCGAGTCTTGATCATGCGATGTGGTTTCATCGACCTGCACGTGTTGATCAATGGTTGCTCTATGCGTTGGACAGCCCGACAGCCTCAGGTGCGCGAGGGCTCAATCGTGGCACGATCCAAACGGCCGATGGCGTACTCATTGCCTCGACCGTACAGGAAGGGTTGATCCGTGTTGTCTGAAGCGTCGCCAACGGATCCGCGATGCTCAGATCAACTCACCTCGACTTTCAGCTGATCGCGGGTTAGCCCCGGCACCTTGATTCGTTGCAGGACTTTGTCCGGGTCATCGACGACGCCGGATGCCACCTGCCCCCAGGCTGCTGAGCGAGGGGAAGGGACGAGAGGGTTTGCCGCGTCAGTTTCCTTGGTTTTCATGTCCTTGCTTTCCATGAAATGTGTAAGCGCGTTGAGTGCCTTGTCAAGCAGGTTGGTCGCGCCTTCTGCCAGCCACTGCAAAGGCTTGAAATCTTCGCCGAATCTGCCAGAGCTCATGTGGTTATCCTCGCGTCTGGTCGCCGCGAAGGTGGGGACGGAATCGATAATTGCCAGATTTGGAAAGCCGGATTGACGATGTGCGCTCACGATAAACGCATGTGCAAAGTTGGACCAAACTGAACGATCAGAACAGGTATCGAATGTCACTGATCACTTTTTGCTTCCTGCAGTTCCAGGCGCGCAGCCAGTGTGTTGCTGTTCCCCGGGCCGATGAATCTCACTCACCGCTGTGCAACCACGCGACATCGCCGTCATCGACGATCCACAGACGAGTTTCCCGGAAAGCTTGTCGCGAGGGTGACAAGACGTGGGAAAAGACAGTGTGACGCGCGCTGGAAGAAGCGCGGCTAGCAGCTTGATGCAGAGGTCACAGTTCGATCGTCATAAACACGCTGAACGGATCTTCGGCGTAGTCACCAAACGGCCCACAACAGGAAAACCCGAACTGCGCGTAGAGCTGTTGGGCCGGTTTGAACGCCTCCGTTGAGCCGGTTTCGAGGCTCAGCCGTTTGCACCCACGCAACTTCGCTTCCGAAATGATATGGGCAAGGATGGCGCGCCCTGCGCCGCGACGACGAAGTATGGAGGGCGTGCGCATCGATTTGATTTCACCATGCAAGCCGTCGAGCATCTTCAATGCGCCGCAACCCATCAACGTGGAATCTTCCCAGGCAGTCCAGAACGTGATCTCCGGACGCCGAAGACTCGCCAGATCCAGTGCATGAACTGCAGGTGCTCATTGAGCAATGTGTGCACTGCCGCGCTGGTGAGGTCGTCGATCCTGATCTGCATTCGTAATCCAGCTTTGTGCTCAGTCGTCTGATGGTTTCCACGTTCGGAAAATCTGTACTCTGTTCCCCTGACAAACAAGGCAGAATACGTCTGGATTCGTCAGGTTTTCCCATGCGCTGAAGTCATGCGATGGATCGAACGACTGAAGGATCAACATCATGAGGTTTCCATGGGTCGCCACCACGCTGGTCGGTTGCGGCCGTGCAAGCACCTCATCGGTCAACGCGCGCCCACGTGTCATGGCGGCACGACAGGACTCGCCGCCGGGCCAGACGAGATCAGGATAATCAAAACTCTGACGGAGTGCGTCACCTCAGTTCTGCAGGGGCCTGAGGGAACAAACTCGGCTCCGATACCAGCAAGGTGAGAAGCCAGTGCATTGGCCTGCGCAAATCCCTTTGGAGTGAGTGGCGCGTCACTGTCCTGGCCGGTGGACTCGCAGTGACGAACCAGATACCGGCGCTTTATCACGTGTCTTTTCTGCTCCTGATTGATCAGCCCGTTGCTCTCGCCCGTGTCAGCCAGAACAGCAGCAACAGTGGCGCGACCAGTTCGACACCCGTCAGAAGTACCACCGGCAGCGCCGGCTGGCCTTCAAGGACCCACGAGACGATGCGTGACAGACCGGCCACGAAGAAGATGATCATCGACGCCTTGAGGATAGGTGCATAGCGCGGGATGTCGCCAGCGCTCATGGCCAGGATGACACCGTACAGGGCAAACGCGACTCCATAAAACCTGTTCTGACTGTTCAGGGTCGGATCCATGGCTGTTCGCGCAGACACCTGCGCCCCAAGCATCGCCTCTGCGTCGAGTCCAAAGACAAGATGCATCCCGGCGATGACGAAGAACACGGGAGCGAGCAGCTTCAGAACGAGAGAGAGTGATGACATTCGATCTCCGTTTTACCTGCATGTTCGGGCTCATGAGCTTCGTGGATCCGGTTGGTAACGTCCTTCTGCCAACCGGCAATTCAATAATCCGCAGTGTGTGCTCGTCCGGGCTCTTCACGAAAGCCGAATCGCCAACGCGCGACTACATGGCCTGATTGTCGCGCAACTCGATTGTTGTGCCCGTTGGATATCAACTCAACCGGACGTTTGTCTCCTTGAACCTTGTGTGTTGAAGGCGTCCGTGACTGGATCACGAGGATTCGGTTGGATACGGCCCGGCCGAAAACGACTCGGTGTGATAACCCTTTGAGCCAATGTTGCGCGCCAGCTGTCTTCTCGGATCCATGCCTCTGCGCAGCACACTCGGCACATCGATTCTCAGGTCTGCCAGATCTTCATGCCTGAATGGTGTGGTCGCGCTGACGATGTCTTCCATATCAGCTCGGCGATTGAGGTGTTCGTTGACTTTTCGATTCGAATCGTCACAGGCATCACGACGTTTCTGGTTGGCATCAGCCTCTGGAAAAAATCGGGCCGTTCGCAGCACGATGCCAGAGCGCCCCGGGGTGGTGAAAGCGCATCGCCAAAAGCGCTTGTCGTGCTGGCTGTGAGTTCCGACGGGTGGTTCATGCAGGGTGGCGGGATGAAGGACTGCGTCCACATCCGCCATGCGTGCCAGCACCTCCTCGCGGTCGACGATTGATCCGACGAGGTCGGTGAAAGGCGAGGGGAGGATATCCAGCCCAACTACCGTGTGAGCGCTATCTCGCAGCGTACGAACCGGTGCTTCGCCGAGATGACCGGAGCTTCCGGTAACGAGGATCTTCATGAGGCAGACATGTAGCGTCAAGGACCGTTCATTTTCGGATTGGACATCAGTCCTCCATGAACCTGGCGCGTAGTTCCGGAGTCGGTACCACGCAAACCTCGTTCCGCCCGAACCAGCGATACCGGTTCCGTGCGATCCGATCATACAACCAGTCCCGGATCGGACGAGGGATGATCCGAATTGCTGTCAGTGCTTTCCATGGCCATCTGAAATGCCGGGCAATTTCGAGCGCCGCATCCGATTTGACCAGGACCAGATCGTCCGCGATGAGCACCATGGTCCGGACGTCTTCCGGGTTGAATGCGAACCTGCGCAAGAGTCGGGAGCCGGCGGGTGATTGCAGCGGAACAAATTGCAGCGTGCTGTCGGCCTCGCACTTCAGCACGAACCGAACCGAATGCGCACAGAGATTGCACTGACCATCGAAGATCACAAGATCATGCACGGAGTGGATGCTCAAGGTTAAACCGGTTGGAGCGGCGCATGTCTGATCGGTGACCAGGTGATCGCTACAGGGTCTGCAGCTGCCACTGTGCCACCACGAATCACGATCGCCATGACACCCGCTTTTCTGATCACCGCGCCGTTTGCATCACGGTTGAGTACCGCAGCAAGCACGCCAGGCTTGAAGTGGTCGATCTGGGCACAGGGGGTTGCGCAGGCCTGTGATCTGAATGATGGTCGATGCCCCGAGCTTAAGTTGGGTGTCCGACGACAGAGCGAGCAGATCAATGCCGCGTGTTGTGATGTTCTCGCCCAATTGTCCTGGCAACACATGCACACCGGACGCGGCGATTTCATCAAGCAGTTCGGCGTGGACGTGGAGAAGATGCACCCGGCGCAGATTGGGCTGTGTTGGATCCTTCGCGACACGCGACCGATGTTTGACCGTGATCCCGTAATGTGCATCACCGGCAACGCCGTGACCGTCGATCAGATCGATCGAGGTGATCGTATCCCTGGAGAAGTGATGATCGCAACGACGATGTACGGCGACAACAGCACTGACTGTGATCATGTTCGGTGAGATTGTCTTCGTGTCTTGCCGATGCTGAAGCGGCCGGCGTGCCGGTTTTCCGAAGACTGCCGTCGCCTTCCGATGATGCATTCCCGCACCTCGAAGAGGCGATCCAGTACCAGGGGACCTTAACATTGCAACCATTCGAGTTTTGCAGTCTTTCATAAGCGCACAAAGTAAGGGATGACCGCCAGCGCAATCCCGATGCCAACAAGGGGAATCGTTCCTTCGACAAAGTAGGGGAAGATCATCAGCAACAGGCCGCACACCATGGGCACCACAGCTTTTTCCCGTTTGCCATACAGAAAATAGCCCAAGCCCACCGATCCGAACAATATACCCCACAGTAACCAGGACTGACTCAAACCGATCTCCCGAGCGTCGACATAATGGCACTCAACGTTGCGGCATCGATCTGCTTGCCGCAACAGACGATTCCTCCAGGTACCTATGCTTCTGGAGTTCCTGTGTCTTCTGTACCACGATCAAGCTCCGCGCGCGCGCGCGCAGCAAGAAGCTGGTACCGACGTCTAAAGGCGTCGAGTTCATCTTCTTCAAGTTCTTCCAGATCAAGCAGCACGTTGTGCGCACCACGTGTGGCCCTTATCAGTTCGTCGAGCTTGATCTGGATGGCTTCGGTATCCCGGTTTTGCGTGTTCTGAATCAGGAAGACCATCAGGAACGTGATGATCGTGGTGCCTGTGTTGATCACCAGTTGCCAGGTATCACTGAACCCGAAGAGCGGGCCGCTGATTAGCCATGTGATGATCACGGCGAGTGCCAGCGCGAAAGTTCTTGGTCGTCCGCAAAAGCGGGAAGCAGCCTTGGCGAATCCGGAATATGGAACCATGGTGCGCATACAGACTACCTAGTAATGGGTCATTCCCCGGGGTGAACGGTACTCGACGTGTCGGCGTGGATGGAAACGTCCAGTTCAAACAGTGGACGGACCCGGGTGGGGCTACCCGGAATAGGCGCCGCGATTTCTCCCACCCTGACCGCACCACAGTGACTATAAAAGGGCGCTGCGTTGGGATCAGCATCAATGATCAAACGTGGCACGCCTTGCAAGCTCAGGTGCGCGCACACTTTGGTGATGAGAGCTCGACCAACACCCAGGCGCATGAATGTGGGGTGTACCCACAGATGTTCAAGTTCGATGGGATGCGTGTTTATCGAGATCTGGCACCAGCCTGCGATGACGCCGTCAATTTCAGCCACATAAGTTGGAGCTGAGTTGATGGAGGCTGCGGTCGGTGAAAGCTCGGAGCGCCACCGCTCCAGTACGTCGACCGAGTACCCCCAAAGCGCTTTTGCACGCCATGCTACGGTCGCCAGGATGGCAGCTTCAGAGGCCAGGGATGGGCGGATAAACAACATGGCGAGTCAGTGTGATGCGGCTGCAGTTCTCTGGGGAATCCCCATGGTACGTTGCCTGCGAGGTGCTGAAGCCAATCGTTAGCATCATCCCTCACGCGACGAGTTCTGCAGGTAGACGCCGGAAATGCGGCTCATACCCTCAGGTTGGCTGGTGAAACCGAGCCCTTCGTAGAACCTGATCGCATTGTCAGTCTGCAGATAGATGTGCTGTCCCGGCGCGGCGTCGACCAGCATCTGCATGATCTTGTGTCCAATGCCCTGCCGGCGGTAGGCACTCAGCGTCCAGACATCGATGACATAAGCATTGCCCACGCCATCGGACAACATGCGACCGTTGGCGATGCACCGGTCGTCATCGAACCCCATGGCGACATGGGTACTGTTTTCGAATGAGAGGCGAAGCTGGGTCGTGGTTCTGCCGTTGTGGAAGTTGTCGGTGATGAGGTCTTGCTGCAGCGATTCCCAGTCAACTGTCTCAAGGTCTGTTCGAAATTCGATCATGGAGCTGCTCCGGAGGATTCAGGTTGGATGCCTGATCCAGTGCTACTGATACCGATCAGCGCAGTGGGATGTAGCGCGATCCGAGGGGCAGACTTGCGCGAAGAAGACTGGATTTGACCCCATACTCGTTTTGCTGAGTGACGATAAACATCGTAACGCAAGCTTCAGAGTAGCGTGAGCAGTTCAGGAACACAGGCCAACAGGTCGAGAACAGGAAGGATAACACTGTGTTTTTCCGGGCGCAGCGGCTATGGCCGCAGGCTCCGTTGCAGTCGGCGGACAGAGAGGTGCAAGCGGAGTGTTGGGCTTGAGAGGTCTGAGTTCGACTAGGATGATGGACGGATCATCGACCACCACGGTCACCTTCCTCTGGATTCGCACCCCGCAGATGGTCAGGTGCATGGTCGGATGCACCCGCAGATCGTTCCACCATCCTGACTCTCTACCTGTAAGCGCGTGAATCCGGCCCCGGTCGATGTAGTCGCTGATCGGAGTAGCCAGCGAGATCGGGCTTACATTCCATCGTCTTGCACCGGTGCCTGGCGATGTGCTGTGGCGTCATCGATCTGTCGCCGATGGACAGGTCGAAGATGCCGTCGTGAAACTGCATGCTTAGACCCTGTACCTTCTTGTCGACAGGGAAGCTGTCGAACCAGTTCTCCTGTTCGATGAGGTGACTGTCTGTGGAAACGATGCTAGTGCCCGCCGGCCAGGGTCTGGTTTGCGCCTGGGGAACGCGCTGCGGCGGCAGCGGGATGGTCTTGGGTTCCGGAGTTTCCAGGATGTATTCCTGCTCCACGCCCTTCGCCCCGCACCGGACGCGTGGTTGAGCCGAATTTTTATGGTGCCTTTCAACCCAATCAACAATGAGCATCGGTTTTCCACGCGTTGAGGGGATGGGTGGTATCGGTGATGATCCTCAGGCCGCCGGATACGGAAATGCCGGGTGCCCGGCCTCTTCAGTTGATTTGGGAACCCGTCGGCTCACGACTTCGCTGGTGTTCTGCGATTTGTCCGGCGGGTGGATTGCCAGTCGAAAAAGCCGGTCGGGTTATTGCCGGATGAAAAACGGAACCAGGAGACACTATGAGAGGGCAGCAACGGATGGATCCTCGCATCGCCACCACAGCGATATGCAACCTGGCTTTGCCGGTGCCACCTTCCCGTACCCGTACCCGCACCTCCAGGCTTCCCTGATCGGTGTTGTCCATGCGCCATACCCGCCTCACCACCTGGCTGCTGATCGGAATCTGTGCCCTGGTAGGACTCTGGTCCGCCGTGAATCCGGCGGATCGTCTGACCTGGGGGCTGGAGCAGATCGCCTCCGTACTGGTCATCGGCATGCTGCTGTTGCACAACGGAGTCCGTTATTCCACCGGAGCGCTTGCCGGGCTGGCGCTGCTGTTCTGTGCACACACGGTGGGTACGCATTACACCTATTCACTCACCCCGTACGACGCCTGGTTCCAGGTGATGACCGGGTCGTCGCTGGACGCGTTGGTGGGCTGGGAGCGCAACAACTACGACCGCGTCGTGCATTTCCTGTGGGGCCTGTGCATGACGCAGCCGATGATCGAGACGCTCCAACAGCGATTGCGCTGCACATTCCGTGCGGCGGCCAACCTGTCTTTCCACCTGGTGTTGTCCACCTCGGCGCTGTACGAACTGCTGGAGTGGGCCGCCGCAGTTGTGTTCGGCGACGGTGGGCAGGCCTACCTGGGTACGCAGGGCGATGTCTGGGATGCGCAGGCTGACATCGCCATTGCCCTCGCCGGTTGGGGCCTGGTCATAGGCTTTCGTCTCGCCCGTGGTGCAATGCGAGCCATTTCAGCACGTCAGCGTGGTGGATGAGCCCCACGATAGAGCCGTCGCGAAGGACCGGCACCGGCGCCGCGTTGTCCGCCAGGTGGCGCAGGGCGTCTGGCGCCGGCGTTCCGGCCGTCACCGTCGTTACCTCGTCGATAGGCTGCATGACATCACCCACCGTCCTGCCCTCGCGGCCAGCGGCCGGCAGTGCGTGTAGCCGTTCGATGGTCATGATGCCGAGGTCTCTGCCTGCCTCGGTCACGGGCCAGACCAGCTGAGAGCTGCGCAGCAGGTAGTCGTCGATAAACGTCGCCAGCGGCATCGATGCCGGTACGTGTTCGAACCGGGTGCGCATGACAGCATCGACAGAGAATCCCTTCAGCGAATGGTCCATCAGGATCTGCGCCGCGGACATCACCGCCAGGCGCTGCAGAAACCAGCCGATGAACACCAGCCACAGGCCATTGGCGGTATCGCCCTGCGTCGCGCGCCACACGCCCCAGAAAATCAGCGCCCAGCCGGCGAACCGTCCAAGGGAGGCCGCCTGTCGAGTCGCCTGCACCACGTCGCCGGTTTTCCACCAGAGCAGCGCCCGGAACAGGCGACCGCCGTCCAGCGGAAAACCGGGAATCAGGTTGAACGCCGCAAGCATGAAATTGACCATGGACAGCCACAGAGTGATGGTGGCCGGCACGCCAAGCGCCGAAAAATCCGCCGGCTGGCCGGAGAATGTGATGTCCGGCTGCAGCCAGCCGGTGAGCAGTGAAAACAGGGCGGCCAGTACAAAGCTGGCCAGCGGGCCGGCTCCGGCTATCAGGAATTCGTCGCGCGGGTTCTCGGCTTCGCGCTCCATCTCGGCGATGCCACCGAAAAGGAACAGGGTGATGCCACGAATACCGATGCCGAGCCGGCGGGCAGTGAGCGCATGTGACAGTTCGTGCGCGAGCAGCGAACCGAGGAACAGGACGGCAGCCACCAGGGCGCTCAGCCAGCGGACTGTGGGGCTCCAGTCTGGATGCCATTGCGGAAACATGCCGCCACCCAGGCTGCTTACGATGAGCGCGAAGATGATCAGGACGGAGATGTGCAGGCCTATTCGGATGCCGAACACGGTACCGAGCTTAAATTGTGTCCAGCCCTGCCGGGCGCCTGATGAGTCGGAAGCGGTTGCCACGTGGATGCTGCTCCTGGGTTTGTTCTTTTCGGGTGTGCTGAACGGCGGCGCTCGGATAACCGGACCCTCCCGGTCCGGTCTTTGCTCAGGATCGACTGGATGGGATCAGCCGGAGACTCGATGCCGTCCCTGTTTACCTGAGGCAGTTCCGATGCCACCGCCAACCTGGGAGTTTGCGCGGCAGAAGGCGGCGGTGCTAGGAGCCTGTCGGACTTGAGACTGATCTACTGCGCCGGTGGGAACAGCGGTCCATTCTTCCCCGATTTCTCGTTGCCCTGTTTTTTGTTATGGGGTCCACCATGCGCCTCGAAGTCG
>Ga0209702_10009575_pt1 | contig 10740 bp, 8 predicted proteins | sample FRY01_FD_187210 | JGI IMG/M metagenome (GOLD analysis project Ga0209702, IMG submission 187210) | Freshwater microbial communities from Lake Fryxell liftoff mats and glacier meltwater in Antarctica - FRY-01 (SPAdes) (version 2) | ecosystem: Environmental > Aquatic > Freshwater > Ice > Glacier... | reverse complement strand
AATCAAAACGTAAAAGACATTTTGTTTTAATGATATCATGATTATAATGAAAATTAACCTTATTTTTACAAGTATTATTATCAATCATTTTTTTATATATAATATCATAATTATCAATGGCATAATCTATAATATTATTATTAAATATCCATCTAAAAAAGTTTAATTGACCTATTGTTGTTTCTATATATTCAGTCTTATCATTGTTAATAAAAAATGTTATACGCTGATGTCTGCGGAATGAATCAAAATTAAATTTACTATATGACTTTAATTGTGCACGATAATCTTGGTATAAGTTTATTTTACGAATATTATACTTAATACATTCTTCCAATTCGTAATATATCTTTTTGTTTTCATCTATCCAATAAAAAATATTATGACATTTAGCATAATGTGTTACTAACCATTCAATTATTCTTAGCGATAATTTGTGTTCGCCTTGGATTATATTTTTTAATAATAATTTATATTTTGGATTTTTATTATAAAAGTCTGTAAGAGAAGTCAATAGGAGATTTTGCCCTAAACTACACATTAAATTAATCACATTATATATTTCTTAAGTGATATTTCCTAATAAGAAGCTGAACTTCCGATTTCTAATGTATTTTGACGAATATCTGGTTCTATAGTGCTAATGAGCCATGGACCAACAGCATTTTGAGGATTTGGTATTTCTGATCTCAATTGTAAATTCGCATTACGCAATGATTGTCCTACAGTATTAACTCCAACGTGATATCCTGCTGATAAATAGTTTTGGTCTCCTACATTTCCGGATCCTGAAGGATTTATTTGTGCCCATTTACTATCGGCTGCATCTTTTGGTAATAAATCATCAGCAGTTAATCTATCTCTGGGATAACAAGATTGCATGCCACGCATTCCATCGTCTTCGCTTATTTTATCACCCTCTCGCGTTTCAAAACTAGCAAATTGTCCTTGATCATTACTATTATTACCTGACGATACTAATGCTTGATTATACATATCTGAACCGCTTGTATCGGCTGCTTGAAAATTACCTATACCTGAAGAAGCCATTGAAGTATCTCGTTGTCTATTATCTATATCAGCTACGGAAACTCCTGTATTTGCGAATTTTTCATAATAGAAAGGTTCAGGGGTATTTTTGGATAATCCAACAGGTATATCTTGAGACTTTTTAGTCATACCAACAACAGGAGTAGTTTTTGAATTGTAGGTTAATAACAATAATAATGAAAGTAATAATAAAATTGCTATAGAAAACGATATAACAACACTTTTATTAGTACCCATATTATTTATGCTTATATATCTATCTATTATTTACGATAGATTATATTTAAACTATTTTATAATTCAGAGAAGTCTATTAATTTTATCTTCTTGTAAAATTATGTTTTCATTTAATTTATTTAAAAGAGATTCTAATTTATTTTTATTACAAGTATTTAATTCCAAGTATAATTTGTCTATTTTTTGTTCTTGTTCGTATAATTCTTCTTTATAAATATCTATTTTTTTACATCGATTAATCAATTTATTTTTAATATTTATAATATTATCCTCTAATTTGTCAATTATGTCATCTTTATTTACCCATTCTACAGTATCTAAATTAATATCTGTTACATCCATATTTTTAATTACCCATTTATTAGATGTTGTTTCGCTATAAAAATATATACCATAATATTCGATTGTTATATTAATAATACATTTTTTATAATGATTTTTTTCCTTTAAAATATCTATAATATTATCAACAGTATCTATAGATTTATTATTATACATTATTTTATCATATTTTTTATTTGTTAGAATAACATTTATTGTTTTAGTTTGATTACAGAAATTTTTAGCGTACAATTCATATATATTTTCATTTGTTAAAGTTTTGCCAAACCATGAATTTGATTTTCTTTCTATAATATCAACAATATGAGCATCCATATTTTCAAGTTCTTTTATAATATCATAATTTGATTCGTGAGATATATATAAAACTAAACTATATCCTTTACTATCATTTAATTTACGAATTGATTTTATTTTTACATCAGTAATTACCATATCTATTTTATGCGAAGGATGCGAAACATACTTATTATCTTTTTTTATTGGAGTTAATAGCATATTTCTTTAATTAAATAACATAATGTTGTTTTATATATTAATAAAAATAAAAAATATTAGTTGATATGAAATGCAATATTATTAATTACATTTTTAGGACGAACAGTAAGCCACATTTCTGGTGGAGAAAATGGAATGAAAACATTTTTTATAATATTTTCAAAATATTTATTTTCATTTATACTTACAATTTTTGATAATACTGTAATAACCTTTACAAGTTTTTTGTTATTTTCAAAATTAGGTAAATCAACATATTGACCCCATCCATATCTTTTACCCATAAAAGCATTAATAATTCTTTTATAATCTTTTGATAAAGTTTTATTTTCTTCATCGTCATTTTCGGTATGAATTATTTTTTGCGATAATCCAAAGTCGCAAATCATAATGTTGTATGCACAAGACTTTAAATAATAACTTTTATTATTAAAAGAATATTCATAATATCCTTCATCGTTATTTTTTTGATATAAAAAGTTTCCATGATGACTATCATTGTGACAATAGTTTACTATATTATGTAATGTTCCAATCGATATAAATGTTTGAAATAATAAATTCATAATTAATTCATTGTTTTTCAACAATTCTCTTTGCGTCATTAACATTTTTAGATCTCCATGCGCTAATTCATTCACGCAAACAATCCTATGTTTATTTTCAAAGTGTTGTTCATTACATACAACATGTTTATACATAAATACAAAATGTCTTGATTTCTTTTTTAAGAGAATTTCATCATTTATATATTTCATTATTTCAATTTCTTTTATATTATCTTGATTATTCGGCATAACCTTTGAAGCTATAGTAAATCCTCCAAAACTATTGACTATACTTGTTAAATATATAACGCCGTAAGCACTGTCTGTTCCTATTTTTTTATACAGATTAATTTTATTATTTATAGTATATCCTTTGCGACTTTTAAAAACTTTAGTTTCCAAACATTCGTCGCCATTAATATCAACAATCATCTTGTTGATATATTTATAAAATGCTATGCGGTTATTTAATGTATATTTGTCTTTAATAAGTTTATTTCTTAAAAAATTAGCAATTATATTAGCATTTTGTTTATTATCAACTTGTTCTATAAAAACACTTGACCTTTTTGAACTACATTTATTAGAAGATTTACTATATTTTTTATTTGAAAAGATATTTGTAGAAATTGATACTTTAGCTTCTTTTGATAATTTAGGTTCTTTTGATACTTTAGCTTCTTTTGATACTTTAGGTTCTTTTGATACTTTAGCTTCTTTTGATAATTTAGGTTCTTTTGATACCTTAGGAACAGAATTTTTATATTCATCGTTTTTTTTTAATATTTTCATAGATGGCTGTAATATTATTGTATCCATTTTCATAATATTTCTAATTATTTCATAATCTTTACTTCCCTTTTTTGACATGCACCATTTATCTTTTGCTTCATTATATAATTTTAAAGCTTCTGAATATTTCATGTTCTAATAATATGTTTTATATTATTATCATTTCATTAATATATTCACATCATTCATATTTAGTCATTCTAATAAAAAATATTAGTTGATATGAAATGCAATATTATTAATTACATTTTTAGGACGAACAGTAAGCCACATTTCTGGTGGAGAAAATGGAATGAAAACATTTTTTATAATATTTTCAAAATATTTATTTTCATTTATACTTACAATATGGTTTAATAAAGATTTAATATCCATAATTTTATTGTCATTTTCAATATTGGGTAAATCATCATAGTCCCCCCAACCAAACTCATTAGACATAAAAGCACTACTTATTCTACTATAATCTCTTGTAATTTTTTCAGTCGCATTTCCATTATTTTTATCATATTTTATTTCTCGCGATAAACCAAAGTCGTAAATCATAATGTTATAATCACACGACTTTAAATAATAATTTTCTCCATTAAAAGAATATTGGTAATATCCTTGTTCTTCATTTTTTTGATATAAAAAATTACCATTATGACAATCTTTATGAATATGTTTTGTTATATTTTGAAATGTTCCAATTGATATAAATGTTTGAAATAATAAATTTATTATTAATTCATTATCTGTTAATATTTTTCTATCTTTCATCAACATTTTAAGATCTCCGTGTGCAAGTTCATTAACGCAAACTATTCTGCGACTATTATGCATAGATAATTCATTACATATAGCATATTTATACATAAATGCAAAATGTCTTGATCTATTTTTTAATAGAACTTCGTTTGTAATATATTTCATTAGTTTAATTTCATTAATATTATCTGCATTATTTGGCATAACCTTCGAAGCTATTGTAAATCCTTCAACGCTTTTAACTATATTTGTTAAAAATATAACACCAAATTTACTTTCTGATCCTATTTGTTTTACTAAATTAATAGTATTATTTAATGTATAACCTGCGAAACCATCAAACTCCTTATATTCTAAACATTCTTTACCATTAATATCAGAAAGAATATTATTTATATATTTATAAGATTCTATACGATTTTCTAATGTATAACTTTCTTTAATTGGTTTATTTTTATTAATTATTTGTTTAATAAAAACACTAGACCTTTTTATATTCATATTAGAAAGAAAATTAATAATTCTTTTAGTTTTACGAACAGGTTTGTTTTTTTCTTCATTATATATAACTGGAACTCTTGGAAAAAATAAGGTAGATTTAATAGTTTTATCTTTATTATACTCGTTTAATGTGTGTGAATATTTATTCATCTAACAGATATTTATATTATTTTAAATTTAATTAACAAATATTAAAAGCGATTTTATTAATAACATTTTTGGGACGTTCGGTAATCCACATATCTTTTGGTGATGATGGAATAAAGACTTTTTTAATAATTTTTTTGAAAAAGTCTTTATAATTTATACTTTGTATATTTTCTAATAATATTCTTAACCTTACTATTTTAACGTTATTTTCCATATTTGGTAAATCCACATATTGCCCCCAACCATTGATTTTACTCAAAAAAGCACTACATATTCTTTTATAGTCTTTTGAAAACCCTTTATAACCTAATTTATAATCTTTATTGGTATTTATTTTAGTCGATAATCCAAAGTCATATATCATAATGTTATAACCACAAGACTTTAAATAATAACTTACGCCATCTAAAGTATATTCATAATAACCTTCTTCATTATTCTTTTGATATAAAAAGTTTCCATGATGACTATCATTATGTACATACCCAACTATATTATGCAATGTTCCAATAGATATAAATACTTGAAATAATAAATTCATAATTAATTCATTGTCTTTTAATAATTCTTTTTTTGTCATTAACATTTTTAGATCTCCGTGGGCTAATTCATTAATACACACAATCCTATGGTTATTGTCAAAATATTTTTTATTACATATAGCATGTTTATACATAAATACAAAATGTTTTGATCTATTTTTTAATAGAACTTCGTCTGCTATATATTTCATAATTTTAATTTCTTTTACATTTTCTTTATTGTTAGGCATAACCTTAGTAGCTATAGTAAATCCACCAAAACTATTAACAATACTTGTTAAATATATAACTCCATATACACTTTCTGTTCCTATTTGTTTATAAAGATTAATCTTATTTTTTATTGTATAACCTTTTCGACTATTATAAACTTTACGTTCTAAACATTCATCTCCATTAATATCAACAAGAAGATTGTTAATGTATTTATAAAATGAAACGCGATTATCTAATGTATATTTGTCTTTGATAAGTTTATTTTTCAAAAAATTAGCAATTATATTAGCATTTTTTTTACTATCAATTTGTTTAATAAAAACACTTGACCTTTTTTGACTACTTTTTGATTCTATAGGTTCTATTATTTCAGGAACTTTTATTTTATTGCATCTGTTTGTCTTTGGATTTAAAACAGTTCCTTCGGGACATATTTTAGGAACTTTTATTTTAGTATCTTTTATTTTAGGAACTTTTATTTTAGTTTCTTTTATTTTATTGCATCTGTTTGTCTTTGGATTTAAAACAGTTCCTTCGGGACATATTTTAGGAACTTTTATTTTAGTATCTTTTATTTTAGGAACTTTTATTTTAGTTTCTTTTATTTTATTGCATCTGTTTGTCTTTGGATTTAAAACAGTTCCTTCGGGACATATTTTAGGTACTTTTATTTTAGTTTCTTTTATTTTAGGAACTTTTGAAGAAGACTTTATAACCTTATATTTTTCAATAATGTCTTTTATTATTTTATAATCAGGAGTGCCTTTCCTCGGCATACACCAATTATCTTTTCCTTTATTATACTCTTTCAATGCTTCGTTATATTTAGTCATCTAACTATTATTTATATTATTTTAATGTTATTAAGAAATTTTAAAAGCAATTTTATTAATAACATTTTGCGGACGTTCAGTAATCCACATCCCTTTTGGTGATGATGGATTAAATATTTTTTCAATAATTTGTTTGAAAAAATCATTTTTATCTATATAGTTAATGGCAATATCTGTCAAATCTGAAATGATCACACTAACAGTTTTGCTGACATATCGACTAGGTAAATCTTTGTGTTTTATCCAACCTCTATCGCCTTCATTTATAAAAGCACATGATATTCTTTTATAATCATCGGGAATATAGTTCGAAGCAACTATAGCACCATTTAAATTAATTTCTTCAGATAATCCAAAGTCATATATCATAATGTTATAACCACAAGACTTTAAATAATAACTTTTACCATTAAAAGAATATTCATAATATCCTTTTTCATTATTCTTTTGATACAAAAAATTTCCATTATGACAATCATTATGTACATACCCTGTAATATTATGAAATGTTCCAATTGATATAAATGTTTGAAATAATAAATTTAACATTAATTCATCGTCTTCTAATATTTTTTCATTTTCCATTAATGTTCGAATATCTCCGTGAGCTAATTCATTAACGCACACAATCCTATGATTATCATCAAAAGGCATTTTATTACATATAGCATGTTTATACATAAATACAAAATGTTTTGATCTATTTTTTAATAGAACTTTATCTCGTAAAAATGCCATAATCTTAATTTCATTAATATTATCTTCATTATTCGGCATAACCTTTGAAGCTATTGTAAATCCACCAAAACTATTAACTATACTTGTTAAATATATAACACCATAAGCACTTTCTGATCCTATTTTTTTATACAGATTAATCTTATTATTTATAGTATAACCTTTTTTACTTTTAAAAACCTTACTTTCCAAACATTCATCCCCATTAATATCTACAAGAAGATTGTTGATATATTTATAAAATGCTATGCGGTTAGTTAATGTATATTTATCTTTGATAAGTTTATTTTTCAAAAAGTTAGCAATAATATTAGCATTTTGTTCATTATCAACTTGTTTTATAAAAACACTTGATCTTTTTCCACCATTTTTTATAGAAGATTTACTATATTTCTTATTTGAAAAACTATTTGTAGAAATAGGAAGATTAATAACAGTTTTACTTTTAGGAACTTTAGGAACTTTTGGAACTTTTGGAACTTTTGGAACTTTTGGAACTTTTGGAACTTTAGGAACTTTAGGTTCTTTTGGAACTTTTGGGTTCTTTTGGAACTTTTGGAACTTTAGGAACTTTTGGAACTTTTGGAACTTTTGGAACTTTTGGAACTTTTGGAACTTTTGGAACTTTTGGAACTTTAGGAACTTTTGGAACTTTTACTTTAGGTTCTTTAGGAACTTTTACTTTAGGTTCTTTAGAAGAAGGAGTTATGACCTTATTTTTTTCAATAATTTTTATGATAAGTTTATAATCATCACTTCCTTTCTTTGGCATGCACCATTTATCCTTTCCATGATTATATTCTTTTAACGCTTCAAAATATTTAGTCATCTAACATATATATATTATTTAAAAAAAAAGTAATTAAGAAATATTATATGCAATTTTATTAATAACATTAAGAGGACGTTCAGTAATCCACATCCCTTTTGGCGATAATGGAATAAATATTGTTTCAATAATTTGTTTGAAAAAATCATTTTTATCTATATATCTATTTTCAATAACTTCCAAATATACCATTGTTGTAATAACAGTTTCGCTGACATTATCACTTGGTAAATCTTTATGTTTTATCCAACCTTCATCTCGTTGATTGTAAAACGCATTTGATATTCTTAGATAATCATCTGGAATATAGGTTGCATCAACTAAAGCACCATTTAGATTAATTTCTTCAGATAATCCAAAGTCATATATCATAATGTTATAACCACAAGACTTTAAATAATAACTTTTACCATTAAAAGAATATTCATAATATCCTTCATCATTATTCGTTTGATACAAAAAATTACCATGATGACAATCTTTGTGTACATACCCAGCAATATTATGAAATGTTCCAATTGATATAAATGTTTGAAATAATAAATTTAACATTAATTCGTCGTTTTTCAATATTTCTTCATTCGTCATTAAAGTTTTAAGATCTCCGTGGGCTAATTCATTAACACACACAATTCTAGTTTTATCATCAAAAGGTTTTTTATTACATATAGCATATTTATACATAAATACAAAATGTTTTGATCTATTTTTTAATAGAACTTTATCGCGTAAAAATGTCATAATCTTAATTTCGTTAATATTATCTTCATTATTCGGCATAACCTTTGAAGCTATTGTAAATCCACCAAAACTATTAACAATACTTGTTAAATATATAACTCCATATGCACTTTCTGTTCCTATTTTTTTATACAGATTAATCTTATTATTAATTGTATAACCTTTTTTGCTTTTAAAAACTTTACTTTCCAAACATTCATCCCCATTAATATCTACAAGAAGATTGTTGATATATTTATAAAATGCTATGCGGTTAGTTAATGTATATTTATCTTTGATAAGTTTATTTTTCAAAAAGTTAGCAATAATATTAGCATTTTGTTTATTATCAACTTGTTTTATAAAAACACTTTTTTTTTTTATACTACTTTTTTTATTTGAAGAAATCTTCATTGGAATAGGAAGGTTTATAACAGTTTTACTTTTAGGAACATTAGGTTCTTTTGGTACTTTTGGTACTTTTATTTTAGGTTCTTTTGGTACTTTTGGTACTTTTGGTACTTTTATTTTAGGTTCTTTAGGGACTTTTGGTACTTTTATTTTAGGTTCTTTATATGAAGAATTTATAACCTTATTTTTTTCAATAATTCTTTCAATAATTTTATAATCATCAGTTCCTTTCCTTGGAATACACCATTTATCTTTTCCTTTATTATATTCTTTTAATGCTTCAAAATATTTAGTCATTCTAATTATAATATATATTATTTAAAAATAAAAAAAAATATTTAACTAATATCAAAAGCTTTTTTGTTAATAACATTATTAGGGCGTTCTGTTAGCCATAATCCTTTTGGCGAAAATGGAATAAATATTTTTTCAATAATGTTTTCAAAATATTCATTATATATATTTTCTTTTTTAATATCATATTTTGTATTAATTACAATGTTTTTTATCGTTATAAGTGTTTCATTTACATAAGCACTGGGTAAATTGTGTTTTGGTAGCAATCCTCCATTTTTTTTATTAAAAAAAACATTACTAATTGTCGCATAATCATCTTTTATTTTATTTTTATTCATTACGTCTTTAGCTAATCCAAAGTCGCAAATCATAATATTATAAGCACAAGACTTTAAATAATAACTTTTACCATTAAAAGAATATTCATAATATCCTTTTTCATTATTAGTTTGATATAAAAAGTTTCCAGAATGAGTATCATTATGTACATAATTTAGTAAATTATGAAATGTTCCAATTGATATAAATGTTTGAAATAATAAATTCATCATAAGTTCATCATCTTTTAATATGTCATCATTTCCTATTAAATCGCGAATATCTCCGTGAGCCAGTTCATTAACGCATATTATTCGGTTCTTAAAAATATATTGACTTTTATTACATATAGCATGTTTATACATCAATGCGAAATGTCTTGATCTCTTTTTCAAAATAATTTCATCTGTTATATTTTTCATAATTTGTATTTCATTTGTATTATCTCTTGTTTTAGGCATAACCTTCGAAGCTATCGTAAATCCACCAAAACTATTGACTATACTTGTTAAATATATAACCCCATAAACACTTGCTGAACCTATTTTTTTATATAGATTAATTTTATTGTTTATGGTATAACCTTTTTTTCCATCAAAAAGCTTAGGTTCTAAACATTCATCTCCGTTAATATCAGAAAGAATATTACTAATATATTTATAAAATGCGACGCGATTATCTAATGTATATTTATCTTTAATAAGTTTATTCTTCAAAAAATTAGCAATTATATTAACGTTTTGTTTATTATCAACATGTTTTATAAAAACACTTGACCTTTTTTCACTACTTTTTTTTAAAGATTTACTATATTTTTTATTTGAAAATCTATTATTGAGTATAGGAAGATTAATAATACTTTTATTTTTAGGATCTTTTACTTTAGGTTCTTTTGGAACTTTTACGTTAGGTTCTTTAGGAACTTTTACTTTAGGTTCTTTTTGAACTTTTACTTTAGGAACTTTAGG
>Ga0209702_10009573_pt1 | contig 10742 bp, 6 predicted proteins | sample FRY01_FD_187210 | JGI IMG/M metagenome (GOLD analysis project Ga0209702, IMG submission 187210) | Freshwater microbial communities from Lake Fryxell liftoff mats and glacier meltwater in Antarctica - FRY-01 (SPAdes) (version 2) | ecosystem: Environmental > Aquatic > Freshwater > Ice > Glacier... | reverse complement strand
TAGTATTAATACATCTATAAATGATGTTGAACCGAATAAATCTAAAAAAGTTAGTTCTGAAAAAAAAGTATTAGACCGTATTGTTAATAAATATGTAAATAAAAAGATAGCAATTGATAATAATAAACTTATCATTGATAATCTTACAATATTAGTAGAATATGAAACACTGAACAATAACATTTTTAAAGCTAGGGCTTATGGTAAGGTTATTAGTTCTATTGAAATGATAGACTTTCAAATTAATAATATCGAAGATATTAAACAAATAAGCGGTGTAGGTGTTAAAATAGAAATCAAAATATTGGAACTTCTTACTACAGGAAAAATATTAATTGTTGAAAAAGCATTAAAAGATCCTTATTATATTTTACACAAAAAATTAAAAAAAATATATGGAGTTGGCAATGTAAAAATAAAAGAATTAATGAAAAAAATAATGTATTTTGAAGAATTAAAAAATAAGCCCGAACTTCTAAATGATAAACAAAAAATAGGACTAAAATACTATGATGATATTAATTCGCGAATACCAATAGAAGAAGGAAAAAATCATTATATTGTTATTGATAAAATATTTAAAACCATTTATAAAAATATAGATTTTGAAATTGTTGGAAGTTATAGAAGAAAAAACAAAGATATGGGAGATATTGATATATTGATAAAAAATACTAATAATATAGATTTAAAAGTATTAATAACCGAATTAAAAAATAAAGGATATATCATTGAAACACTCGCTGATGGAAAAACTAAATTTATGGGATTATGTAAGTTATCTCCAAGCACACCAGCAAGAAGAATTGATATATTAATTGCTAACCCATCAACATATTATTTCGCATTATTATATTTCACAGGTTCTTTCGCATTTAATATATATATGAGGAAGGAAGCATTAAAGCAAAATATTTCATTGTCAGAATATGGATTTAAAAATAAAGATAATAAACTGATAGATACAAGTGAAATTATAAAGTCAGAAGAAGATATTTTTAAATATTTGAAATTACCATATGTACTACCAGAACATAGATAATTGAAATATATAAAGGGTATTTATATATTATACTATAAATGTTTATAACTTATTATACAAACAATAAAGACGCTCGTACAATTTTGTCGTATATTTACGACATTTTAAGTAAAGAAAGTCCAGATAATAATTGCGAATGTATTGAAATTGCGAAAGAAACATATAGAGATTATAAAAAAGGTAATATGGATTATATATTTTATCATAAATATATTCCAGAAAATGGAAAATATAAAATAGAAAATATTTCAATAGAAGTTGAAGACTTTATGTTAAATGGTGAAATTGCAACTATCAATTTTGAAACATATTTTTTTATTATAAAGAAATTAACATTAACATCTGATAAAAAAGAAGATATTACATTTTTTGTAGAAAAAGCTATTAACTTTAAACATAAAGAAAAAGCGTATAAGTTTATAAATAATTTTGGAGATAAAATAGAAAAGAAAAAGTTATTTATGGGAACGTGGCTTTTTGATTCGGCAATTCCTAAAAGAAATATAGATACATTATTTTTAAAAGACGGACAATTTGATAAAATTATAAACCCAATTTTATCTTTCATAGATAAAAAAAATTCCAAAGAAATATACAAAGATTACGTTAAACATGGTATTCCTTATAAAATGAATATATTGTTGCACGGAAGCCCAGGTGTTGGTAAAACTTCATTAATTCATACCATTGCTTCGATATGTGATGCAAGTATATGCAATGTTAATATAAATAACGAATTGAAAGAGGAAGATATGGTGAGGGCATTGGCTAATGTATCCAGTTATGATAAGAACTCTATTGTTGTTATAGAAGATATTGATTGTATATTTACTGAAAGAAAAAAAGGAGATACACATAATAATAATTTAACGATGAGTGGATTACTCAATTGTCTTGATGGATTTAATAATCCTGAAGGTCTTATAGTTATCATCACAACGAATTTTCCCGATAAATTAGATAATGCACTTGTACGCTCTGGTAGAATTGATTTAAATATTGAATTAACGTATTTGGATAAATATCAAGCATCAAATATGTTTAAATCATTCTTTGAAAAACCTAACTGTGTTTTTGATGTTATATGGGATAATATTAAAAAATATAAAATTGAACCTTCTACATTTATACAATTTCTTTTTAACAATAGAAATTGCGATAATATAGAAGATAACATTACAGAATTATATAAAATATTGGAAAAAGCTAGTATTAAAAACTTTAAAAATGATGATTTATATACATAAATAAATATAGTAATAATAAAAGATGGGTAATAGTCCAAGTAAACCTCCTCCTGGAAAACCTACTTTTTCAAGAAAGCGACCTTCCGAGTCTTATTTATTACAATATAGAATAGAAGACTTTACAAATAAAAAAAATAATAATGAACATCTTCGTAATATACTTGTATTTATAATTATATCATTGTTTTTTATAATAACACTATATAATATTAAACAACTTTTCTTTCATCAAAGCACAAAACTTTCCCCTTATAATTACGGATGATACAATTTGTATCGAATATAATAATACCTTTATCAAATCCTTTCATTTTTATTAAGTCGTTAATAACTTTTTCAGTTCCATAATATTCGTGTTTTACTACTTCATTATCACTAAGTCCATGTCCCAATGTTACACATAATATATTATTTACAATAACTATATGTGAGTTATCCAGAATATAGTTATAAATATATTCACAGTCATATTCGCAAATATTACCCAAATCTATTGGGAAAATCCACTCATTTTCTATGTATTTTATAGGATGGTATGGTGTTATCTTCAAAACCTCACCAAACTTTACCATATCGCATTTACCATTATTACATTTTATTTTTATTACACATATAACAGACGCAAAACTTTTATTAGAAGTTAATACTTTATCTCCTTTTTTAATTTCTTTACATTTTTTTAAAGTTCCATCATGCATAACAATTTTATTTTCTTCGTGAAAACATCCACTATTAGAATTATTAAATGTATTTCCAAAGTTAATAGAATTATTTAAAACTCCAATTGCTGCTGTTTGCACATTATCGCAATTGATTACATTTAACGAAGGAGTTGGTGGATTCATATTTGAATACATATCGTCTATAATATCACGTTGTGCTATAAACAATTTTCCACCATATCCAGAAATACTTTTATCTTTGAAATTATTGCATTTTTGCTGTCCGTGTGCAAATATTAATGAATGTATATAATTTTTACCCCATTTTTCATAATATGTATTGTTTGAAATAGAGAGTTTAACTTGTTCATTTAAATCTTTTACAATATTATCATCCCATTCATACTTATTTGTATAATTATCAATTTCATTATTTAAATAATCACACGGATAATTTTTTAAAATAAATTTAAGCAATTCTATAAGTTCTAATCTCATAAGTGAATTTTCCAAATCTATATTGCAAGTTTCACCTTTATTATCAGCATAACCTTCAATACTAATAATATTATAATTATAAGATTCATATTCGAGAAGAATATTTAACATATAATATTCTGGATTATTTGTTTCAATTAGAATAACAATATCTTTAGATTGTCCATAATGAATTGTATCAAGTGAAATATAATCTTCTTCGTATCCATAAATTTTTTTAACAACACAACCATTAACAGGCATTATCTTTAAAATAGCATTACTTCCACAAACCGTACTAATATTTGCTAATGCGTGAATTATAACTGTTCCCAATAGTCCAGAATCAGGAATAAATGAAAACGAACCATTACCTATTTTAGCAATATCAACCAATAATTGAGTATCAATTGAATATCCAAATCCAAAAGTATATATTGTGGGAATAATATATTCTTCTTTCATTTTAACTAATGTATTTTTAAGACTGTCTAAAATGCCTCTCGGTGGAAGTAGATGAGAACTTGGTATTCCGTCGGTTAAGAAAATTAAAGATGATGTTCTACTATTATTATAAGAGGTTTTGATAAACTGTTTTAACCCTGTATTTATTCCAGCCCAAATATTCGTACATCCATGTGCTTTTAAATTACTCACTAATGACTTTATATGTTCTTTATTAAAAATTGTAACCGGTATCATATTACATACAATATTCGAAGTATCAGAGAAAGTAATGATTGAAATACGATCCCCTGTTTTCATTGATTCTATAACTGTTCGTATAGCATGTTTTGTAATATCTAATATTGTAAAACCTACATTAACCTGTAATCCGTTTTGTTCAACAGTTGCTTTTGAATTCATAGAACCTGAAACATCTATTACAACTACAATATCCATATTAATAGTGTTAATACCTTGAATTGGTTTTACTGATATTTTAACTAATCTCTCATTAATACTTTTTTCATATGTATTAATATTCATTGAAATAATATTATTATCATCAATAATTATTTCATTATTGTCAATCATAACTATATCTTGTACGGGGTATTTTTTAATATATTCAGTTATTGCATCTTTTAACGAACGATTAAGTTTTAAATGTGTTATTAATAAACAATTGCGTGTAATAGGTGACGTACTACTTGTTTCTAACCATTTTTCAATAGCTGCTTGTTCGTATGAGTTTCCTTCATTATCTATAAGAGGAACATTCATGATATTGCTCGTAATAGGACAAAGAAAATATTGCGGTGGCGTAGAATAATCCATTGATAATTAATTGTTAAAATATATATATATCAATTTTTATATAAATAGATATTAATATTTATATAAAATTATGTCATCAATACTTACTATTATTATTGATGCAAGAGAAACAGTATTATATAATGAAATAATTGAAAGAGATTTAGATATATATAAAGAAAAAATAGAGGTTGTAAAAGAAAATATTGATTTGGGGGATATTCACATTAAGTTTAATGATATATATTATATTTTTGAAAGAAAAACGGTTCAGGATCTTCAATCATCTATTCAAGACGGTAGATATAAAGAACAAAAAGCGAGAATGTTATCATCAACTATTCAAAAAAACATATCTTATATTATCGAAGGAGATGATATATTATCTTCAAAAATATATACTAAAAATAAAGCTATGATACAAGGTGCTTATTTTCACACATTATTTCGCGACAATGTACGTATTTTATTTACAAAAAACACAGACGAAACTGCTACATTATTATTATCACTATGTGTTAAAATTATTGATAATCCTAAAAAGTTTATATGCGAAAATTATACTTCGGAAACACAGTATTCCGATTGTATAAAACTAAAGAGAAAAAAAATAGAAAACATTGACCCACATACTTGTTATATAATGCAATTATCACAGATACCGCATATTTCTAATATAATTGCTAATAATATTTCAAAAACATATCCAAATATGATATATCTTATTAATAATATTAGCAATTCCGAAAATCAAATAAAAGATTTATGTAAAATTGAAGGTATTGGTAAAGAAAAAGCAGGTTATATTATAAAGTTTTTATTAAACACATGAAAACATTTTATGATTAAGAATGATTTTCGAAAAGGTACGAACCTTATTTACAATTTTTAAATGTCCTATATTTTGCGTTTCAAATATATTTTCAAGTGTATTGATATTAGGATTTTTAGTCAATTCATTATAATATGTTATTGCTTCATAATAATCTTTAACAAACAATTTATAATTGATTGAAATTTTATATATTTTTTCATTATTATGTTCTAATATGTCTGCAATTATCTTAATAATTTCGCTATATTTATCATTACAACTATCATTATGATAAGTCCATACAATATATTGCCCATCCGATATATATGCATCGCTTACTATTTTCCCAGTTTTACTATTTTTTACTATTTTAATATCTGCTATCATTACACCTTCAGGTACAACTACTTTAGACTTTTTCGCTTTCTTTTTTTCAATAATATTTGTTATAACAGGTTCTGTTATTTCATTTATATTTTCTTCTTTTTGTAAAATTGCTTTCTTTGCTTTTTTAACTGTTTTAGGTTCATCAAGTTTATTAATAAACTCACTAAATAATAACTCTTTTACCATTAATGATTTAAGACTTTCTAATCTATTTTTTCTTCTTTTATCATCTTGATACATCGGTTTTGTCAATAGATTTTTTTGAATTTCATCCCAATATTTGTGGTCTTTACCATATCCAGGCAATTGATCCAAACACAGAGCATATAATTGTATAATTGGTTTCATAATTTGATTTGTAATATAATGAAGATAATCAGGAGTTAGATTATTTGTTTTAATATATTCTGGATTCTCAATTCTATCACCTTGAAGAGAATGTGGATTATTTGTTTTAATATATACAAATGGTATTCTCTCATTTACAACAGGTCTATTACCAGGGTCGCGAGAACCAATTCTATCAGCAAGAACCTTATGAGCAATTTTTGAAGGATCTTTATACGAAGCTCTTATGCTTTTTGTAATCACCAATTCATCGATTGATGATTTACCTTCTACAAGATCGGATAATTCTTCTTTTAAGAACTCGATAGACAATTGCAAATCTTGTTTTTCTAATATGATATCAATAACACCACCATATATTTTTTTTACAATCTGTGCATTATCTCTGCGTTTTAGAACAATCCCCATAGACTTTTGTTTATATTTATTAACATCAGTTTCATAAAGATTACCAACATATCTTTTTTTACTCAATAAAATGAAAGGATATAATGACTTTTCATAATTGAGTTTTTGAGGATGTGGCATAATTTTTGCTATACTTTTTTCTACTTCTTTCCCCATTTTTATAGCAAATGGTAAAGCATCTTTTCCTTGAACCTCATTACCTTCTTCGTCTTTAAGAGGAAACTTACAGAAAATAGAATCTGTGTCGCCATAAATAACATCAGCGTTGTACTTTTCTTCAACAAACTTTTTCGCCAACATAATCATTTCTCTCCCAGTTGCCGTAGTACATGCTGCTATTTCTTTAAGATATATAGAAGATGTTCTCGCCCCTATTTGACCATATAACGAATTTGCTGTTACTTTATACGCTTGCTGTAGAGCATCAAAAACATCTTTTTCAAAAGTATTATACGTATCTTTAATAGTTTCTACATCTTCTTTTTTTATAATATTTATCTCATTTGTATCTATATTTAATATTTCATATGTATTATCACAATCTTTGCAAATTCCATAAACAACATTTCCATTTTTTTCAATAATTGTCTGATATTCTATCTTTTTACGCGTATTTTTACGCTCTGTAAGAAGCATATCTAAAATATTTGCAATTATACCTTTACTACCATCTTTATATTGGATAAAAGTACAATCTTTTTCACCAACCTTTTTCTTTTTATCTCCAACTCCTTCGTATAGGTCATATGAAATATTTTTATATTCAATATTAGGGTCTTCAACTCTATATTTTTCGTCAATCAAATAACAATCGTGTGATAAATTACAAGAAATCATCGAAGATGGATATAGAGAGCCATAATCAAATACGACAATAGGTTCATTTAGATAAATAGCTTCTTTAGGCTCTAATACAACAGCACCTTCATAACCATCATCTAATTCTACCGCATCATCTCTATAAGATTTGATAGTTGGAATTAGAGAACCATTATCCATACATTGTTTTGCAATCAATGAAAATATTTTGATACCTTGTCCTCTACGGAATAGAAAATTAAGAGGAACAAGACATACATTTCCCATACCAATATTATTTTCTATGATTTTTAACTTATGGATCAATCTATTAATAAGAACACAATCTTGAATACAATATTTGGCAATATCACAACGGTCTTTACTGGTTCCTTTAAACTTGTCAAATATTTCTTGTGGCTTAATATCATTTTTCTTATCTCCTAAAAATATCGATGCTACATTGTCAAGTTTATAACTATCCAGCTTTTGTTCTCTTTGCATAACTTTCAAAAGATCTATAAGTACAACACCATCCATATCAATATATTTAAGTATATTTTCTCCAAGAGCAGAAGATGATAGTTTTTGTTCAACAAGAGCACATTTACGCGTTATTAATCTGCCCAGACCTATTTTAAAGTCGTCGATAATACCTATTTCTTCGCTACGTTCCCATATATATATCATATCAAAACCAAATATATTATATCCTGTAACAATTTCAGAGTTTAGATTATTCATAAGTTCTTTCCATTTAAATAATAATTCTTTTTCTGTTTTACACGCTACGACATCGCAATCTTCAATTAAATCACAAGAATTAAGAGTAATAATATTTTTATATATTATCTTATCCGAACCATAAACATGAACTGTTGTTCCAATTTGAATAATTTTATCGCCCTCAAGTTGTATCAATGCTTTATCTAACATTTTAGCCAATCGCGATTCTTCAATATTTAATTCACCAACAGTCATATTAATTTCATCATCATCTTCGTTATTATCAACAAGGTCTTTATTGACGGAAGATGATATTTTATCTAATATACTAATTATTTCGCTCATAATAGGTTTTAATAATTTAGGGATTGACGAAATATAATTTTCTTTTAATTTATATTTTGTAAAAACTTTATTTATTTTCAAATCAATTGATTCATCTATAATAACTTCGTCTGTATATATATTCTGTATCCAATAAATAATAAAATCACTTGTATATTCATATCCAGCTTTGGCAACTAAAGCAAGGTCTTGGGCAACTTTACTATAATTTTTCTTCGCGATAGGAAAGTCTCCGTGACTACTCGTACATTCAATATCAAAAGATGTTATTAAAATTGGTGCTATTTTATTAACATCAATTGGTAATATATCGGTATGATTAACTATAATATTATAATCGCATCTACTGATATCATCACCAATTTTAAATTTTGAAATACGAACCCAACTACAAGGTTTGATATTTTGATTATGAATATATTTAAGAAATGGGTCAATATTACTTTCGTATAATTTAAAGTCTTCTTTTTCGAGAGTTTTAAAATAATATTTAAGATTATTGAATAACTTCAAAGACTTAACAGAAACTTTAATAAAACGAAATATTTTATTATTTGTAAATCCCCAAAAGTCTTTCTTTTTTACTATCGTAATATCCTTTAAATGTGATTCTAAATTTTTAGGAATAATTTTCTTTTCATAAGAATTATTTAAATATTTTGCAATATATTTACTATTCATAATATTATCCTTAAAAGCATCGACCTTTGCGTTAAATGAAGAATCACTTAATTTTTCCCATGTTTCGGGCGGTTTAATATAAAAGAATGGGGTGAATTTATTAACTGTAACGCAAACAGTTGCACTGTTTTCACATGTTCCATAAATAATGATTGAATACAATTCATCAGGGTCTTTCTCTTTATATCTATCACTCTCAGGAACATAAATATCCGTTATTTGAAATTCTAAAATATCTTTATTTGGGATAATAGGTTCATGTTGGATGCGGGGAAATTCCATTATAATTGTTTATAATGAGTGTTTTTTTAAATAATAAAACATAATAATCAATTTTTAAAATTATTATAATTGATAGAGTAATGGATATAGGAATAGAAGGATTAATAATAATATTTATATCTATATTTGGGGTATATTATGTTTATAATTATTATTCAGAAAATGGTTTAATAAAAGTAAAAAGTAAAATTGACAATGAAGAATATACTGTGCAAATAAGAGATGATTCTGCAGAAGCAGCAGACTTAATAGCAAAAATAAGACAAAAATTGGTTATTCTTATGGAACATTTACAGAAGTCATTCAGTTCAAATGATATTAGAATTGAAATGTTGAAAAAAAACTTTAGACCAGATAGACTAAAGGAAGGTATTGATACCCCTGGTTATACGAGTTATTCTGTAAATAAGGGGGAACAAATTATATTATGTTTAAGAAATAATGATAAATTAGTCGATATTAACACTATGTTATTTGTTGTATTGCATGAGTTTGCACATTTAGCTACAGTTTCTATAGGACATACTGAAGAATTCTGGGATAACTTTAGATGGATACTTGAAGAATCTATAAATATAGGTATATATGTTAAACAAGACTTTAAAACTAATAGTGTTGAATATTGCGGGATGTCAATAACATCAACGCCTCTCGACCAATAAAATATTATATAAAGATATTGATAAAAATATATATATATATTATATTATGAGTGAAATAATTATATATAATAATAATCAGCAACAATTTGAAATGTTTTTATTTCTAATATTTACGATTATGTATTTTAACAAACATTGTTTAATTATGATAAAGTCTGATTTAATAAGAAGAAAATTTAATCAATATACAAATTGGAACTTATTAATGATATTAGTAAATTATGTATTAAATAATTGTTTTAATATCCATAATATATTAATATCAAAATTTATAGCACATAATTCATTACAAGTTGTGCTTTTATTTCATGGTTTTTTATTATATGATAAACGGATTTTATTTTTAACAATTGATACTACGCCATTTTTATTGAAGTATACTTTCAATGACACTTTTTCAAACCAAACATTAATAAAGTTAGAATATTTTTTATGTAATATTATTATACATATTATTCCTTTGTATTTTCAATCTAACACATTAATAAATTATAATTCTTGTGATAATACTACTCACATTTATATTTACACTATGTTATTAAAGTTTATGTGGATATTAAATGTTTTTGGTAATTTTGATATAACATCGATATATGTTCCGTC
>Ga0209702_10009571_pt1 | contig 10742 bp, 8 predicted proteins | sample FRY01_FD_187210 | JGI IMG/M metagenome (GOLD analysis project Ga0209702, IMG submission 187210) | Freshwater microbial communities from Lake Fryxell liftoff mats and glacier meltwater in Antarctica - FRY-01 (SPAdes) (version 2) | ecosystem: Environmental > Aquatic > Freshwater > Ice > Glacier... | reverse complement strand
AGTGTCTTTGCTTGGAAGGCTATCTTTTCTATTGAGCAAGCTCTTGTCGCATTCCCAGTTAATTTTAACACCCTTAAAAAGAAACGCTTTATTTCTGCAGGTCTCGTAAATTTTTGACGGTATGAAATTTAATTCTTTTCCAAAAATTTCTTCATCCGGTAAAAAAGTCACTCTAGTCCCATTGGCTGTAGAAGAAGTTCCTTTTTGGGTAAGTTTGTTTAATGGTTTTCCTCTTGAATAGTCTTGAAAATATATTTTTTTCTTCTTAAAAACTTCCACTTTCATTTTGGAAGACAGGGCATTCACAACCGACAAACCAACACCATGCAAACCAGCTGAAGTTGAGTAAACACCGTCTTCTTTAAATTTTCCTCCTGAGTGAAGTGTTGTCATCACAACTTCCAAGGCAGTTTTATTTTTTTTAGGATGCTTATCTATGGGTATACCTCTGCCATTATCGGCAATAGTTAAAGAACCATTTTTGTTTAGAATAACAGTGATCTCAGAAGCTTCTCCGGCAACTACTTCATCCATGCAGTTGTCAATAATTTCATTGGCAAGATGGTGGTAAGCAGTCTCATCCGTTCCACCAATATACATTCCTGGTCTTTTTCTTACTGGCGCAAGACCTTCTAGGACCTCAATATCTTTAGCTGAATAGTTACTTTTTTTTGCGACCACGTTTACAGCAATAGATTAATTTTTAAAAAGGTACAGGGCAATATTTTGTAAATTTTAGGCAAAAAAAACCCCGTATGTTCATACGGGGTTTTAATTTTTAAAAGTTTATATTAGCAGCTGTAATACATTTGGTATTCAACTGGATGAGGAGTGTGTTCTAAATTGTACACCTCGTTCATTTTTAGCTCAATATAAGCATCAATTTGATCATCCGTAAATACTCCACCAGCAGTTAAGAAGCTTCTGTCTTTATCTAAATTTTCTAAAGCTTCTCTTAATGAGCCACAAACTTGCGGCACACCCTTAAGCTCTTCAGCAGATAAAGCGTACAAGTCTTGATCGAATGGTTTGCCGGGATCAATTTTGTTTTTGATGCCATCAAGTCCAGCCATCAGCATGCAGGCAAAAGTTAAGTATGGGTTTCCAGCAGCATCTGGGAATCTTACTTCAACTCTTTTTCCTTTAGGACTGGAGCTGTAAGGGATACGACAACTAGCGGATCTATTTCTTGCAGAGTAAGCCAGAATTACCGGAGCCTCAAATCCAGGAATTAATCTTTTGTAACTGTTTGTTGTAGAGTTAGTAAAAGCATTAAGTGCTTTCGCATGCTTAATAATTCCACCAATGTAGTACAAGCAATCTTGAGAAAGTCCTGCATATTTGTCTCCAGCAAAAAGAGGTTTCCCATCTTTCCAAATAGATTGGTGACAGTGCATACCCGATCCATTGTCGCCTTTAATTGGTTTTGCCATGAACGTTGCAGTTTTTCCAAAAGAGTTGGCAACCATCTGAACAGCATATTTATAAATTTGCATGTTGTCAGCGTTAGTCACCATAGTATCAAACATTGTTCCCAACTCATGTTGAGAAGGAGCAACTTCGTGGTGATGCTTTTCAACTTTCACACCCATTTCCTTCATTGCTTTTAATGCTTCAGCTCTCAAATCTTGACAGCTATCAACGGGAGGTACTGGAAAGTAACCACCTTTAACAACAGGCCTATGACCCAAGTTACCGTTCTCATATTTTTTGTCTGAATTGTAAGGACCTTCATTGCTATCAATTTCAAATGAAACTTTGTTCATATTGTTAGCAATTTTAACATCATCAAATATAAAAAACTCCGGTTCAGGACCAAAATAAATTGTGTCTCCAATTCCAGTAGTTTTTAAATAAGCCTCAGCTTTTTTCGCAATCGATCTAGGATCTCTTTCGTAATAATCTTTTGTCATTGGATCCATGATGTCGCAAAAAATAACAAGAGTGTTATGAGATGTAAAAGGATCTACAAAAGTTCTTGATAAATCTGGTTTTAGTATCATGTCAGAATCGTTAATTGCTTTCCATCCAGCGATAGATGATCCGTCAAAAAAAGTTCCGTCATTTAAGAAGTCAGCATCGATCGTGCTGATATCTTGCGTCATATGTTGCAGCTTACCTTTTACGTCAGTAAACCTGAGATCAACAAAATCAATTTCTTTTTCTTTAATTATTTTTAAAATATTCTCAGCTGTCATTTTGCTCCTTGTTGTTCCTTAATTAGTTTTAACTTGAGGGCTAATTAATACTATTTAAGCTAATTTTTGAATGTTTTTATGCTATGCCTGATATGCACAATACAAATACCGAAAGAGACTACCAAAGCAACTTTAGATTGTGTCGATACTAGAAAATTCCTTAGTATGTTAACATTTGCAAAGATTAAGATAGATATAAAGAGATGAAAAAAACAATTCTAGTAACTGGAGGCGCAGGAGTGATCGGTCTTTCTATTATGGAGCTGTTTTATAAGAGGGGATTCAATGTAATTGCTGCGGGCGTGACTAAGCAAGCAACTATTAAGCAGCTCCAAAAAAAATTCAATTTTAAACGATCTTTGCTAATGAATATTGAGCTAACCAGCTCTAGAAATGTAAAAAAAGTAGTGAAAGCATCAGTGAATAAATTTAAAAAAATTGATGCACTGATTAATTGCGCAGGCATCCAGTTTGTTATGCCAATAGATAAGTATCCAGAAAAAGTCTGGAGAAAAATGATGGACATTAATCTCACCACCCCATTTTTATTTACAAAAGAAATTTTACCAATAATGAGAAAAAATAAATGGGGTAGAATTGTTAACATAGCTTCTACGCACGGATTAATAGGATCGGTAAATAAATCTGCTTACACAGCTTCAAAGCATGGATTGGTTGGTTTGACAAAAGTTACAGCTCTTGAAACTGCACAGGATCCCATAACCTGCAACTCCTTGTGTCCAGGGTTTGTCCTTACAGAATTAATCCAAGATCAAATTGATGTGGTAGCGAAGAATAAAAATATTCCAACAAAAGAAGCTGGGATTGAAATGTTAAGAGAAAAACAACCGTCATTAAAGTTCGTTAAAAAAGAAGATATCGCAGCTATGATATATTTTTTATGTAGCAAAGAAGCAGGCCAAATTACCGGATCCAGTATATCTTTAGACGGCGCCTGGACGGCTCAGTAATCAAATATGGATCAAACTAGCGCAGCATTTAACTGGTCGTGCAAACACACCTGGAAGAGAAGTGCTAAAAATACCATGTGGTGTGTAGTTGGATGTTCCATCGGTGACTTTGGAACTATTTTGTTTTTCCAGCTTACACAAATTCCCTTTCCCATTTTGGGAATTATGATCTTGGCTGTGATTAATGGATTGCTTACTAGCATTATGCTTGAAACTTATATTTTAATGAGACAACAATTTAATTTTACCAAAGCTTTGCAAACAGCATTTGGGATGAGTTTCATTTCTATGGTTAGTATGGAAATTTCTATGAATGCTACAGATTATCTGCTCACCGGTGGCGCTATAATTGTTTGGTGGGCGATACCAATTATGTTGGCGGTTGGTTTTGTAACGCCTTGGCCTTATAATTACTGGAGATTAAAAAAGTTTAATCAAGCATGTCATTAAAAAAATTTAAAAGAGCAAACTTTCGACGTTTATAGACGCTCAGACGCGCATAATATGAATTATCTTCAATTGATTAAAATTCAAAAAACAATATAAATAGCCAAAAATTAATAGCGGTATTGGTGGAATTGGCAGACACACTAGACTTAGGATCTAGCGCTGAAAGGCATGGGGGTTCAAGTCCCTCATACCGCACCAGAAGAGGAACTATGAAGGCAACTGTAACATCGTCAAAAGGTCTGCACTCAGATCTAAAAGTAGTAGTAGAAAAAAAAGAGATTGAGAAAAAGATCGAGGCAAGACTAGTAGAGTTAAAAGACACTATCAATCTAAAAGGATTTAGACCTGGTAAGGCTCCTATGGAGTTGTTGAAAAAACAATTCGGTACATCTGTGTACGGTGAAGTAGCTGAGAAAATTCTACAAGAATCTACGTACGAAGCATTAAAAGAAAATAAAATTACCCCAGCCAGTCAACCAAAAATAGATGTTCAAACTTCAGGAGAAGGAAAAAATTTAGAGTTTACTATTTCAGTAGAGCAGGTTCCTGAAATTAAAAAAATTGATTTTGAAAAAATTACTTTAAATAAATACGAAGTTAAGTCAGACAAGAAAGAAATCGATGAGAGACTTAAAAATATTGCTGACGGCAATAAAAAGTACGTTGATAAAAATGACAAAGCAGCAAATGACGATCTAGTTGTTTTTAATTTTGAAGCAACAGTAGAAGGAAAAGCTTTCGAAGGAAATAAAGGTGAAAAATTACAAATAGTCCTTGGTAAGGATCTTTTTATTCCCGGCTTTGACAAGCAGCTAGTTGGATCTTCAAAAGGAGATGAAAAAGTAGCTAAAGTAAATCTTCCAGACAATTATCCAAACAAAGAACTTGCAGGAAAACCTGCTGAATTTAAATGTACAATTGTAGAGGTTAAAAAATCAGAAGATCAAAAGATTGATGATGAATTTGCCAAAAATTTTGGAGCAAAAGATTTGAAAGATTTAGAAGACATGGTGGGCAAGCAAATTTCTAGAGAGTTTGACAGCGTATCAGAACAACTTTTGAAAAAAGAAATTTTAGATAATTTAGACAATAATTTTGATTTTGAATTGCCAAAAAGTCTTCTGGATGATGAGATTCATAACGTTGAGCACACTCTAGTTCACGAAAAAATGGATGAATTAAAGGCTAAAGGTGAGCAATTTAAGCACGATCACGATCATGATAAAATTAAATTATCAGACAGTGATAAAAAGTCTGCGTTAGATATTGCAAAACGAAGAGTAAAGCTTGCTCTGGTTTTAAATAAGACTGGTGAAGAAAATGGCATTAAGATTACATCTGAAGAATTGAAAATGGAGCTTGAAAAGCAACTTAGAAATTACCCCGGTCAGGAAAAAAATATTAGAGATTTTTATCAAAAAAATCCAGGTGAGTTTAGCAAGTTAAGAGGCCCGGTATTTGAAGATAAGGTGGTTGAGTTGATAAAGAGCAAGGTAAAAGTAACAACTAAGATTTTGAGCAAAGATGAGTTGCTAAAAGTTTTTAATTCAGCAGATGAAGAGGGTAGGAAAGACAAACCTAACGTCAAAACAAAGGCAAAAAAAGAAGATAAGCCTAAAAAAACTAGCAAAAAATAGTTAAAAAGAGTAAATTCTGATTCGTATGAAAGATCCTTTCGATGTGTACATGAACACCCTCGTACCCATGGTTGTTGAACAAACACCCAGGGGCGAAAGAGCTTATGATATTTATTCTAGACTTTTAAAAGAAAGAATTATTTTTTTAGTAGGTCCCATCAACTCTCAAATTTCAAGCTTAGTATCTGCTCAATTATTATTTTTAGAATCTGAAAATAATTCAAAAGAAATTTTTATGTACATTAATAGTCCAGGTGGAATTGTAACCGATGGTTTAGCGATTTACGATACCATGCAATATATCAAGCCTGCGGTTGCAACGTTATGTATTGGACAGGCATGCTCCATGGGATCTTTTTTATTAGCTGCTGGAGAAAAAGGACAAAGAATGTCACTTCCCAATTCTAGAGTTATGGTTCATCAGCCGTCTGCAGGATTTCAAGGTCAAGCTACTGACATCGAGATTCATGCTAAAGAAATTCTTCAAACTAAAAAAAGACTAAATGAAATTTACTCCAAACACACAGGCCAGAGTGTAGAAAAAATTGCAGAAGCTTTAGAGCGTGATAGATTCATGAGCGCTAACGAAGCCAAAGCTTTTGGTTTGATTGACAAAGTCGTTGAAAAAAGAATTGACTAATAGCCAAAATCTCATTTTACCCACCATATTTAGATCGCTATACAACTAATGCTTGATATGAGCCTGTTCCTCATATTATTGTAATCAAAACTGATTCGAAAATGAGCAAAGAAACTAAAAATACTCTTTATTGTTCTTTCTGCGGAAAGAGCCAACACGAAGTTAGAAAACTAATTGCAGGACCAACTGTTTTTATCTGCGATGAGTGTGTTGAGCTCTGTATGGATATTATTAAAGAAGAGAGCAAAAGTAATTTTTCTAAAAATGAAGAGGGAGTTCCTAGTCCGAAAGAAATTTACGCGTCTCTAGATGAATACGTGATCGGTCAGAAAAAAGCAAAACAGATTTTATCTGTAGCAGTTCATAATCACTACAAGAGATTAAATTACGAAGGAAAAAATAACAAAGGCGATGTCGAATTAGCCAAATCAAATATTTTATTAATGGGCCCAACGGGTTGTGGAAAAACATTGTTAGCACAAACGTTAGCAAGAATTTTAGATGTTCCCTTTACTATGGCGGACGCAACTACGCTAACGGAAGCTGGATATGTAGGGGAGGATGTTGAGAATATTATTTTAAAATTACTTCAGGCAGCAGATTACAATGTCGAAAAAGCACAAAGAGGAATTGTCTATATTGATGAGGTGGATAAAATTAGTAGAAAAACTGAAAACCCATCCATTACCAGAGATGTTTCCGGAGAAGGTGTTCAGCAAGCTTTGTTAAAAATTATGGAAGGAACCGTTGCTAGCGTTCCACCTCAAGGAGGAAGAAAACACCCACAACAAGAATTTTTACAAGTAGACACAACCAATATATTATTTATTTGTGGTGGTGCTTTTGCTGGAATTGATAAAATTATTTCATCAAGAGACAAAGGGTCGTCCATTGGATTTGGTGCTAAGCTAAATACTAAGGCAGAGAAAAAAGTAGGAGAATTATTACAAAGTGTGGAACCAGAAGATTTGTTAAAATTTGGATTGATCCCAGAATTTATTGGAAGACTTCCCATTATATCTACGTTGGAAGATCTTGATGAAGTGTCTTTAATTAAAATTTTAGAAGAGCCAAAAAATGCATTAACTAAACAATACGCCAAGCTGTTTGAAATAGAAGGTGTAAAACTTTCTTTTTCTAAAGATGCATTAAAAGCAATAGCCGAAAAAGCTATTACGAGAAAAACTGGAGCTAGAGGACTAAGATCTATTATTGAGGAAGTATTGCTTCAAACCATGTTTGATCTTCCTTCATTGGAAGGTGTGGAAGAGGTTGTGGTTAATAAAGAAGTTATTTCAGGTGTAGCAACACCACTTCTAATTTATTCAAAAAAAACTCCAAAAGAGACAAAAATAGCCAACTAACTTATTAACAGTTGGCCAAAATCACACTTGTATTACTTTAATTAATAATTACTTATTAGGGGTAACTATGGACAAGCCAGCCAACGACAATTTCAAAGAATACCCAGTTTTGCCATTAAGAGACATTATTGTGTTTCCGAATTCTGCCATTCCTTTATTTGTTGGACGAGAAAAGTCGATCAATGCTTTGGAGGCTGTAACTACTAAATATAAAAAAATCATTCTAGTTGCTCAAAAGAATGCTGACGTTGATGATCCACAAGGTAAAGAAGTGTATTCCTACGGAACTCTTGGAGAAATCTTGCAATTGCTAAAGCTGCCAGACGGTACGGTTAAAATTTTAGTAGAAGGAAAAAGCGTAGTTAAAATTACTGAATTTAAAGACAATAAAGATTTTTTACTAGCAAGCTGCGAGGAAGTGATTTTGGACTCTAAAAAAACAGAGGCCATCTCTTTGTCTAAAGCTATTATTAACAAGTACGACAAACTTTCAAAAATTTCAAAAAAACTTAGCGAGGAAAATAATCTTAATTTTAAAAATGAAAATGACCCTTCTGTTATAGCTAATAAAGTGGCATCGAACTTAAGCATTGATCTTTTTGAAAAACAAAAATTGTTAGAAACTACTGACATTCAAAAAAAATTAGAAGCTATCCTGGGTTATCTAGACAATGAGATTGATGTTTTGTCTGTGGAAAAACGCATTAGAGGCAGAGTTAAAAACCAAATGGAAAAAACTCAAAGAGAATATTATTTAAATGAGCAATTAAAAGCTATTCAAAAAGAGCTTGGTGAAATTGAAGACGGTAAAGATGAAAATAAGGTTTTAGAAGACGCTATTAAAAAAGCAAAGATGAGCAAAGAAGCGGAAGAAAAATGTTACGCAGAATTAAAAAAATTAAAAATGATGAGTCCGATGTCAGCAGAATCTACAGTGGTCCGAAATTATTTAGACTGGATGGTTGCGTTGCCATGGTCCAAATCCTCAAAGGTAAATACGGACATTAATCAGGCTCAAAAAATTTTAGATGAAGACCATTTTGGTTTGGAAAAAGTCAAAGATAGAATTTTAGAGTTTCTTGCAGTTCAGTCTAGAATACAAAAAATTAAAGGACCTATTTTGTGTTTGGTGGGAGCTCCTGGTGTGGGAAAAACATCTTTAGGAAAATCTATTGCCAAAGCAACAGGACGTGAATTTGTAAGAATGTCTCTCGGCGGTGTTCGTGATGAAGCGGAAATCAGAGGCCACAGAAGAACGTACATTGGTAGTTTGCCAGGAAAAATTATTCAGATGATGAAGAAAACTGGAACTAAAAATCCACTTATTTTGTTAGATGAAATTGATAAAATTGGAAACGACTACAGAGGAGATCCATCTTCTGCGCTACTTGAAGCGCTTGATCCAGAGCAAAACAATACTTTTAACGATCATTATCTGGAAGTTGACTACGATCTATCCAACGTAATGTTCGTAACAACCGCAAACACTCTTAATATTCCAGGACCATTACTAGATAGAATGGAAGTTATTAGAATCTCTGGTTATACAGAAGATGAAAAATTAGAGATTGCAAAAAAATATCTTATCCCGAAACAAATCAAAGACAGTGGCCTGAAAGATGCGGAGTGGTCCATAGATGACGACTCTGTTAAAAATATTATTAGACATTACACTAGAGAGTCTGGAGTTCGAAGTTTAGAAAGAGAGCTATCCAAGCTTACTAGAAAAGCAGTTAAGGAAATTGTTACCAGTAAAAATATAGCTGTAGATATTAAGAGTGCCAATATTGAGGATTATCTTGGAGTGCAAAAATTTAAATACGGCGAAATTGAAGAAGATGACAAAGTAGGAGTAGTTACTGGCTTGGCTTGGACAGAAGTTGGTGGAGAATTGTTATCGATTGAAACACTGGTGATGCCAGGAAAAGGAAAGTTAGAACTTACAGGAAAGCTTGGAGATGTAATGAAAGAGTCCATGAGAGCTGCCAAATCTTTTGTTAGATCAAAATGTTTAGACTTTGGAATCATCCCGCCGACCTTTGACAAGAAAGATATTCATATTCACGTTCCAGAAGGTGCGACTCCTAAAGACGGACCATCCGCAGGTATTGCCATGGTAACATCTATCGTTTCAGCTTTAACAGGCGTTGCGGTTAGAAAAGATGTAGCGATGACAGGAGAAGTAACTTTGAGCGGTAGAGTGCTACCTATTGGTGGCTTAAAAGAAAAATTACTCGCCGCGTTAAGGGGTGGAATTAAAACTGCGATTATTCCAGATGAAAACGAGAAAGATTTAAAAGAAATTCCTCAAAATGTTAAAGAAGGACTTAAGATAATTCCTGTTAAACATGTAGAGGAGGTTCTTAAGATTGCTTTGGTAAGTGAACTTAAACCAGTTCAATGGGTTGAAATTCAGCAAATCCCAGGAAACAATAAAGACTCCATCCTAGAAAGTACGCATTAATCAATTATAATGTCTTGTGACAATTTAATTTCCTGCTATAAGTTTTTTTCTGGATCTAGGGCGATTAGCTCAGTTGGTAGAGCATCTCGTTTACACCGAGAGGGTCGGGAGTTCGAGTCTCTCATCGCCCACCAACAAATTCGGGGGTGTAGCTCAGTTGGTTAGAGCGCTGGCCTGTCACGCTAGAGGTCGCGAGTTCGAGTCTCGTCACTCCCGCCAAAAATTTAAAATTTAAAACTTATTTTTTATTTTTATCTTGAATGCTCAGCTCTCGTGCGCTGGCTAAAATTTTATCTTTAATACTTTGATTAAAATCAGTAGCATTGGCTACGACTTGACAGTTTGAATTAGATCCGCAAGTTTTTTTAAAACTTTTAACTTCTATTGAGGAGCTTTCTAAGGTGTTTGATTTGAATATAACTTCGATTTTTATTGATTCTTTTCCACTTCCATACCAGTCCGTTATCAATATTCCACCAGAGTAGCTGACTGACTGCATGGGTAAAAAATCTAAAGTTTTTAAACTAGCTCTCCATAAGACATTGGAGGTGGCAAATTCAAAATTGCCAGAACCTTGTTGCTTTCTAAAATCTCCTAATATTCCTCCAGTTCCATCTCTGTATTTTTCAGCTCTTTTTTGAGCATTTGGCTCAAAAGGCTCTTTTTTTATAGAAGAAGAAGATGAATCACTTTCTTTGCTTGAGCAAGCAGTTAGGAGAATGGCCACTAGTATTAAAAAAATGTAATTTGTAAATTTCATTATTAATTGGTTAATTTGTTTATAAAGTTGTCAATTTATATGTATTTTTACGATATGCACGCATAAAATATTATGTTGCAAAATTACAACATATTCAAAAAATAAATTTAAAAAACATTAAAGGAAGTACATTTTTATTCAAAATTGAATATAAGAAATCAATCATTTAATCTAACAAAGGAAAAAAAAATGAAAAAACTACTTACTACAACTGCTTTAGTTGCACTTGTTGCTTCGTCTACAGCTTCTTTAGCTGAG
>Ga0209702_10009570_pt1 | contig 10743 bp, 10 predicted proteins | sample FRY01_FD_187210 | JGI IMG/M metagenome (GOLD analysis project Ga0209702, IMG submission 187210) | Freshwater microbial communities from Lake Fryxell liftoff mats and glacier meltwater in Antarctica - FRY-01 (SPAdes) (version 2) | ecosystem: Environmental > Aquatic > Freshwater > Ice > Glacier... | reverse complement strand
CAAATATCATCCAATATCCTACTAATCACCAACTCGCTGCCGTCTTCCATCACACACGCGACGCGCCTGCCGTTGGCCGACACCATCTTCACCGTATTTCCAAACTGCGCCACATGCATGGGGTTCACACAATATGTGGTATCACACGCACTGCCGGTCGACGACGCATACAAACCGAGTTCGCTGTACGTATTCAGACCCCACGAATACAGCTGTCCATACTCGTTGATCACAAACGTGCACCCCCTACCCACGGCGACGGACATAGTATGATGCGCCTGCCCCTGGCTGTAACCCGGTGGAATTAGCAGTCGCGCCGTCTATATACCAGGATTCGCAGAGCGTTCCGATTATAGTGAGTGTTTGAGTTAGGTGGATGTCTTACTTCCTGCAGCTCAATTTCACCTAGTTCGGTCTTCCGTTTTCGAGAGTGTTTATGCCGCGGTAACCCCAGGAAGAGGAGCTGTTTTATCAAATTTACTGCGTGTTTGAGGTTGCCATGTTTTTGTGTCAGACACAATTTGGTGTTTGTATATAAACTAGCGTATGTGTCTCATCATGTCATCTCGAGTTATGAACCCGAGAACAGAGAATGCTGTGGACCTGGTGTATCAGAACGGGAACTTGCACACACGTCACGAAATGAATTTTTTATTCGCATACGGAAGATTCAAACTCTACACCGACAAGCGCGACTTTTTCAATGTCTTGCTGCTCGCGTGCAATGACGACCCTGGTGAAATTGTATACCAACTATGTAAAAGCATACAAGACGCCATATTCTTTTCGTACATCCTCAAACCACGCCGGTACTCAGAGTGTGCACAAAAGCGTTGCGACATTTTAATGCAACCCGACATTGTGTCCGACATCGACCAAACTGTAGGACGAAACTTGCGTGATTTCTTCTACCAATTCACGTCAGAATTGGAGTTAATGCACACGGGTAAGATTTTACTCAAGAACTTTTTGCGTCCGTCTACATGGATAACACCGGAGCAATACGGGAATGGTGTGGCCACCGTTCATTTCTTGACGTTTTTCCACTTTGAGTATACGTTCAGCCCTGTGCAAGACAGGGCAGACGTGTTTTTGCCTATGCGCACTTGTCAGTTGATGGTGGCTGTCGATACCCAGGATCCAAATGGAATGATATTTTATTTTGCCTTGTCCTGTCAGGAGCTACGCGCCTTACTGCGCACGCGATATTCGTGCCAAGAAGTGTGTATTACGAAGCAGGCCGACATTCATCCAATGGAGCACCATTTGGACATGTTCCAGAATGTCGCATGAGACACGGCCGCGATTGCTGTGCCGTGTGGCTTACGCCACTGCTGCTTGGTGGCATTGCCAGCTCCGTTGTGGTGCACCAACAAGAACGGCCAACAGTGGCGACAAAGCACGCACACCTGCGCAAGAACGACTCGTCGGCATGTGTGGTGCAGTGCAATGTGCCACAGCTGTTGCTGCGTGCATGCACACGAGGAAACATCCCTATTAATAGACCAAGACAGGGCGAGGGTATAAGTTAACAGGTGTCCAGGAGGTGCGCATCTGTGGCTGTGGCACACTTGCGCACCCGATGACTGCGACCGCGGCACCGTGAGCACCTGCACACGGAATGGTGCTGCAAATTCATGTCGATAAAATCAGAGATCTGCAAGCGCGTGGCCTCTTGAATAGGATTCACACCACGCTGTCCACCGTACGCGCGCTAGTGATTGCGCAGGAACACGCAAAGCGACAAGAATCTGGGCACCATGTGCTGCAGCACGCACAGGGAATGTCCGTGTGTGTTGTGGTGGCGTTCCTGTGTGAGTGTGGCTTGTTCCAGGGAGACGAAGTCGACCTGGCCACACTCAAAACGCAAGTGCTCGCCCAACCGCGGCATGCGAGAGTTTCTCCGGACGTCGGGAGCGGGTTGTGCATGGAGGCAGTGCTTCGACATGTGACGTGCCTGGCCGTGTGCGGAGAAATGCACCGCGACGCCACCCAACGCACGTGGGCCGCCCCGAGCTGCGCTTCTACCGCGCTCCGGTGTGTGAATTGGCGGTCGTGGAAGTCACTTGAAAAGTGCATGCGTTTGGGAGAAGTGATCCGGCTTAGTTTTTTGCTCGAAGACAACATGAAAAGCCGCCGCATTCTGTCTAATGATTGCATCGCCGAGGTGGTGCACGACGTCGTGACCCAGGTGCACACAGTGGTGGTGCAAATGAAGTGTGCTGGGGGCCACACGATGGTTACGACTGCCAAGCAGCACGAGCATGCTGCCACGTCCAGCAATCCCGAACCTTTTGGGAAAATGGTCAGCCGTCTTATGATCGAGGTAATTGTTGCGGGAATTCTGCGCACCGACGATAAGGTGCGCGCCAACGACGTGTATGGGCGTTTGCGTGTGAATCTGCTCGATTTATTCGGGGAGCAGTACATGCAGTGGCGTAGCAAACGAGCACAGGGTCCCACCCATGGCGACACTTGTCGCATTCAAGACAAAAAGAAGCTGATGCTGCGGACAATCAGACAGCACGGTAGACAGATGGTGTATGAGCAGGTCCAGAAAATGGTGACGATAGTGAGCGGGCTTATGTCGGTGTCACCCGACATGCAGGCCTGTAATGAGCCGCTGCACTCGCAGATGCAAAAACGTCTTGCAATGCTTTGTCCCTGTATGATGCAAGAGCTGTGCGAGTGCACGCAGCGGCAGCACACCGAAGACACCGGCCTCCACTTGCTGCGGCACATTGCACAGAACAGTGCCGTACAACGTGCCACGCCATGCCCACAGTCGTATATGAATGCGACATCGCTCTCCACCATGCTGCAAAGGCAAAGCGTGGCGTGCTTTGTCTCCGACAGCGAAAACATGATTGACATGCGCAAGCTTGGAGGCTGCTACACGAAACTACCCAACAATCTGTACCAGGTACTGCGAAATTTTGGCCCCGTCCTGTCCGTCGACACGCCGGTCCGCGACCCTCGCCAAGGCGTCATTCAGAGTTTTCGCGAATACCTCGCCATCGCATATCTCGAGATTATACACAGTCTGTGGGCGTCCACCTAGTCGGGCCCGTCAAAATGGGGATATGCTATTTCGGGACATTTCAGACCCCTTTTGTCTATAAAAGGGTTGTGTTTGTGAAATTGTCATTGAAACACAATGAAGCGCACGTTTAGTGCCGTGCATGAAAAACGGCTGGTGCCCAGCGGTGTTGACGACACTACGGAGGTTCAGGGTGTTGTCGACGACATGGACGACGATGACGATGGAGATTACTGGTCTGCTGCACTGGGCGTGGACGCGGCGGTGCATCAGCTTTTTGTCCGTGTGAAAATCGTATTTGGCAACAATGACGAGACTGCTTTTTACAAGCATGTTGATGTATCCCTCACCATCAAAGAGCTCAAGGCCAGGATCAAGCGCAAGAAGATGGCACGCACGGTCGGCGACCATCCCATCAACCTTCGTGTGCAGATCAGCCCGATCATGTGCAAAATGGTCGGTGCGGCCATCCGCAACGTGCAAAATGGTGACGGTACCCCGGCGGCGGACGCAGAGGAGCAACAAAAAATGGACGACAATACACTGCAGCAAGTGTTGGCGTCGTGCCCTCGCCGTCCGTACTTGGTCGGTCACGAGCTTGTCGACCAGGACCCCATGCAAAAGATCATTTTGCACTGGTGCACCCTGCGCTAGATGGCGTTCAGATTGCAGACGTACAAGGGTGGGTGTGTCGGACGGTGTTTGCTTTGTCAAGTGAAAAATACAGCATGGTAGTGCACATGCACATAGAGAGCTCGCGAATAATTGATTTGCAGAGCCCTGGCGACGTTTTGGTTCTTTAATGAATGTCTGATACCGCTACCTCATAAGGGTGTTTTGGGCATGTGTGTGTCAAGTGCATGCAGCGAATTGAACACTGCTGTCGAAGCAAGCCCGTAGAATGCATGTTACAAACCCACTAACATATATGGGTAATGTCATGACCATCACACCGCTGTTTTGGTGTTGTAATGAAACGTAAAGTGTGGCGTCCGTGCATATTTTGCGTTTCAGCACAACTGGCATGCGCCTTTGTGTTGCACGTTTTTATCGTCGGATCCATACCTTCAAAACGTACACAGGTAAATGGGTCTAGACCGCAACGACACAGTTCTCCAGATCGCGTCAATGTGCGAGCACAAAAAAATTTGCAACAGGCATCAGATGCATCTACACACTCTCAACACAACCGTTCACGCAAAGGTGGCAAGATTTCCATCGGTAGTATTGCGCACAATATTACAACAAGTGTAGAAAGAGTCCCTGCCAAGCTTCTCGATCATCCCAAACCTGTGGCACGGAGGAGTGTCATTATGGCGTTCGCGATGAGCGCAGAAATCGACATTTTGCATGTGAAATTGGACCTTTTATACGAGCACATTGACCTCTTGATTTTGTGCGAATGTAAATTTGCAACGAACGGGCTGCCAAAAGTGCTCCACTATGACACCCACAAAAACGAACCACGATTTGCCCAGTACCGCAGCAAATTGGTCCACCTCGTTGACGACAAAAATCCACACAAAACGGGATCGGCGCTTGGATGGGAGCAATTGGAGCGGCCAAAAATTGTGTTGGGTGATTACATTTTGCAAAATGCGGACAAGTGGCATCCAGAATCGATTGTCTTCATGGCGGACATGGATGAATTCCCAGCTGTTGACACTTTACAGTGGGCAAGAGATCACGTCAAGCAGGGGCAGACTGCTGTTTTCGATACACGTTATTTTCTCTACAACTTTCGCTGGTTAATCGCACCAGTTTCACGGGCGCAAATGACGGCGCGACAGCTGAGGGACGAAACGCGTTTTTGGATGCATAAAAACAGAACAGGGAGTGGTGCATTCCCGCAGCACATCATCTCACCCCCACAAACCGTACATCCCGGATATCACTGTGGCTATTGTCAGACGTCCGAGCTCAATGTACTCAAATTACAATATTCCAACGTCATTGATGGCCCCCCCTTCCTGACAGAATACTTTTGGGACGTTGAGATTTTTACCAGCCTGCGATCTTGTGGGGTATCGCCACGATGCAACAAACTGACACCCGTACACGAAAACGGGAACGCGTTCTCGCTCTATGATTATAGCAACGGCGAGAAGACGGACACATGTGATGTTGTTCACATCTCGGCGACTGATTGGCGCACAGTGAACCCCGAATTACAAAAATGCCAGTATCTGCAGTGGAACATCTCGACCTGACGAAAGTCTGCCATTTTGCAACCAGCGAAAAGGGGCTGTCAGAATGATGTTGACGTAGGGCAAAGTTTTGTCCACCTCACCACAAATTCGGCCAATTGTTCGTCCTGAGTGCGGAAGTTGAATTGCAATATTGCAGTCACTTGTGCAAGCTACAGGCGAGGAGGAGGCTGCGGACGAGTTTTAGCAGCGTGGGCAAGCCGTGTGTTGGCACAGGCCAGCACAGTGGACCCCATGCAGTCGAGTCCAGAACTTTTGTGCATAGTAAGCACTGGAATCGTCACGTTGACGGTGAATTTGTGATTTCGGAAAACCAGCGCCCCGCTGGCCAGGAGCGCCGAATCTCGAACGTTGTCTCCGTATAACCCATCCAGCTGTGTCACAGAGACCCCATGTAGGTGCAAGCAGGCTCCGACGGAGACGTCCTCGTAATTCGTGTGCTCGGATGGCACCAGCTTGCACCGCTGATTCTCACCGCTGATATTGGCAAGAGCCGCGCGTCGTATGCCATATCCAGCCCCCCCGCTCGCATAGTCGGGGCTATTATCGTACGAGTACACCTGACCGACGTAGGACACACCGGGAGCCAGTCCGCGCAACGCCCTCTCCAGTCGCTTGAAGTCCGTCGCCGTATCCGTATCGACCTTGAAGTACCACGAAGCATTGTACCGCGCGTAGATCTGGGGCAGTGCCAGCAGCATACGTCTCCCCAACTGGGCCCAGTTGTCGGGCACATCGACTCGCACAATACGGGCCGTACTCTCTGACGTCGAGATGCACACGAGAGGCTGCAGATTGTTCATGTGCCTGCATGCCGCGCCCGCAGGAATATTCATGATGAACAGTATGAAAGGGGTCGGCACGGTATCCCGCCGATCACGACGCTGGTCTGCGATTATCACAGTCGGCATTGTTGTGTTCATGTACGGTGACAAATGTATCGCGTTGCTCCGCGCATAACCTTTTAAAAATAGGTACGCTGCCCCGAAAACGCAGCATACTAGTGCGCATATCACGCATTGGACGAGACTCGACAACCGCATCTTCCACAGCACGCGTAGCATTATTTTAATATAGGAACAATTCACATTCATAAATAAACACGCACTACACGTGGTGCATCTTGCTCGCTTCTGGTCGCCAAACTGCAGTACCTCAAAATGTTGGTATGTCGCCATTGCGCAGCGCACGAAGCTGCTAATGCCAGCATGCCCATTATTTTTCGCTGCCACTGTCACCCGACGACTGAGCATAGTATTCGATTATGCAATGCCATTTAATTTTTGGACAATAAAACATAACGTGTCGCGTTACTGCTGTGTACAGGATTCACGTTGCTAGGCGACCATCTTGGATACACGCCGGTTTCCATGCACATCAAAACTGTCGGGTTGAGGATCTGCGGCTGTCCGATTGCGGATGCGATGAACAACTGGGCACCAGGATTCCAGTGTTGGCGCATCGAATTGAGGATATGCCGCAAACTTGTGTACTTGTTGTCCATTTGAAACCACACACTATTGTTATACCCGCTGTATATGCTTCCGCTTGTAGCAGTATCATTTGCGTCTATTCGCATCACAAACTGCTGTACAGTGCACACGGAACTTGCGTTCGCAGGACAGGCGGTGCAGTGCGGTTGTCCTGCAGTTGTCTCAAACGCAACAGACGCAGTTGTGCACAATTCGCATGAGGTACTCCCCTCATTCGCAGTGTATGAGCCCCTGGCACAAAATTGACAGTCGTCGTCGTCGCAATCCTCTGCACGGGTGCTACCTTCTTGTGAAGCTTTGCCCACTGCACAGGTCTGACACACGTTTGCGGTATGCACTTGTCTGTATTTACCAGCGGCACAGTTGCTGCATATCTGCCCACTTTTAGTGGACCCTGCATCGCACGATAGACAGTACTCCTTGGACCCAACCACAAACACGTCGTGGTCAGCGGCAGTGCACCGTTGCCTACGTGCAATACACAGCGGCTCATCTCCATCGCTGCCAGAACATGATGCTAGTGTCCCGATGTGTTCATAAACCTGTCTATTCGTGTAGTCTATGCTGGTACAGCGCACCCTTGCCGCAACTGTGCTATTTTCTGTGGCAAATATGCCACCTGTGGCGCCCACCTCAACAGAAAATCCAGCTGGACAACTGTTTTGAGCTGTCCCTCCTACAAAAAGACCCACATGCACAAGTACGGTCGACACAGCAGCATACATGCGGCGTGTCATCGAAGAGTTTGGTGTATTCTCGTGGGATGGTAGTCACAAGTGAGCGCATTCGCGCGGTCTTATATACGTACACAGAACTTGAAAAATCGAGTAGTGTGTTTTGACGCGACCTCGCAACACTACAATGCTTGTGCACGCGGCATTTTATTTCACTTGCAACACCACAATGCTCATGACCGTGCGATGAAGTTTCGGCGAGAAGCGGTCCCCGTGTCGGACAGCACGTGCCTTGCCTTTGGTGTCGATACCAATCTCCGCACGATATATCAGCACGAAGGGCAGCTCAGCCTGAAGATGGAAAAATTCGCGGTAATGAAACTTGAGTGGCAATTTCAGCACAATGAGACGCGTCCAGCGCGCCCACTCGATGCATATCTGGCGCAAATTTTTCTCTGCAAGAAAGAGCGAGAGTCGTGGAGCACGCCGATAATTTATCCCTCCCCATGGAGGATCCAGGAAGACTACGTCTTGTACGATATTGCTCGACACAACGTCTGGGTGACTGCTGTCGCCACACCACACGTCTACTTTGTGTAACAGTTTCAGCAGTTTCAAATTGTGCAGCAGCATCTGTGCCGTAGGTTCGAGCAACTCGATGGCGTTTACTTTAGCAAAGTGCGAAGCGAATGCAAATACGTTTCCGCCAACAGAAGCCGTGGCATCCGTGAGCGTACTAATCGTCGTGTCAAGTCCACATCTGACAGCACACCCGCACACAATACGGGCATACACTTTCGCAATTTTGCTGGTCGTCAGACTGTATCCTGCAGTGGCGTCCAGCCAAAAGGCTTCCTCAGCCGGGCGCAGAGGAAGCACCCTCGGGAAGGACCGTCGTCGGTGTCGATTCAGTTTGACTTGTTGTCGTCGGGGAATGTTCTGCCATACGTCCCGCTCGAAATCGAAACTTGCCCGTAGGTCCAGTTTGTGCATGCACAGCGCAGAAAGAATTGCCCTGTGAACCTGCAACAGTCCGATTGTTCTCACCCTCTCATAAAGACACGCATGTACCGCGGGCCACCCTTATATAGACACAGACAGCATAATGTACACATACGAGCAAATTTCAACACATAGTTGCCGTAGGAAAGGGCGTGCCGTCGCTCCACCACGCCTCAAATGCTCAGGTTTCTGCAGCACCACCACCAGCACCCGCTGCCTCGCAAATGCGAAAAGACGCAGCAGCAACGATACGGCCGCCACTCGCATACCATAGATCATTGTTGGCAGTGATTCGTTTGGTTCAGGTCACTCGTCGATATAAGAGCGAACAGGCGAAGGTTGCATTTGGCTGGGCCGCCGTTGTGACAATTGCCTTCTTTGGCCGGAATGCCGTTTGACATCAGCAAGACGGAAACGTTTGTGCCTTTCTTGTGGATTCTGTCGAAAGCCATTACTGTTGTCTCACTTTTTGGCCTGCTGTCTGTGGATTGGTTGCATTGGAACATTACTGATGCAGCTACACCGCCACCGGCCACTACAGCGGGCTTGGTATCAGCCACAATTCCAACGACAGTATGGTTTGGTGCGTGGGACCGACTCCTCGCCGTGCTTGTCATGGTGCTGGTTTTATGTGAGCGCGGCTTGGACATGCTTATTATCAGCAGATCAGACGTCACGCAAAAGGTAACAAAAAAAACACTGACGGGCCTGAATACACACATTGTCAACGACGTGTGCGTGTGGTTCGGCCTAGTGTACGCCGTGAGAAAACAGCAAAATGTCTGCGTGCAGGGCCGCCATGGTCCGGGACTCATGCTGGCAAGTTTATTGTGGTTTGCATGCGGATTGCTCCTCTTCATCCTGGAAATTCAGCTCAAACGGAAACAGCTGCACCACGAGTTGGACCGCAACCGACACCCATTCGGGAAAGGGGTCTTGGCTAATTTCATGCTGGCAGCTAGTCCAGTTTTGTACTATGTGGGAATTGTCGTCTTGATGGCCATCAGCATCACCTCGCCTTGTCTGCATCACGTCTTCCTTGAGATGGCTTACACTGAGTTCCGCCTTCGTTTGTTGCTCTATGCCCTGTACGTGTGCGGCCGGTGCTACACGCAAGGCATCCCGGGCGACAGCTACGTGGACGAGATGCCAAACCTGGTGTTGTTTGGATGGCTGGTGTTGCTGCCGATTGTGCTAGTGTACATTAGCATGGCGGTCAGTGCGGCGGCGTATGTGCGCCTCATCGCTGCACCGAGTGTGTGGAGGAAAGGGGGTGCATCCTCCATGCTGCTGCCCACGGCAGTAACAGACGCAACAACAGTTGTGATGAAAGCTGCGCCAGTCGCGCCGTACGCCATCACATCATCATCATCGTCATCGTCACTGCTGTCGAATGTCGACAGCGAACGGGTGCCACCAAATAGCAACACCTCCGAATTCATGGCACAACTCCAAAAAATGGAAAACAATATGCTGCTGCACCCGCAATTTTCACATTCTTCGAGCTCAACGACAGCCAAGTCCACACACGCATCAAAACGTCGGAATGCGCCGCTCTTTTGACGCGCGGCATGCTTTCTTGAGTGTGGGCAGTGTGAGCCGGTGTTGCAGTGGAGTGTGTGTCGGCGGCGGCTACGAGGAAATGGCGTTTGAAAATGTGGCATGCGGCACAAGGGTAATCGTGTCGATCTGGTGCATTCGTGTCATGCGTTTCAGCAGAGATATAGTCACATCACCCCACTCCATGGACATCCGCGACGGATCGTCGGTTCCTTGCTGTGTGTGGAAATCAAATAGCGATGTGGTGGCGTTGGCGGAGCCGTCTACGCTGTCCTTAGGAACATAATTGTAGACACTGCACATGTTTTCCGCTAGGTTTTGGTTACTGCGAAAAGTGGTACCGCCTAGCACGTAAGGTGCACCAACCGCGGCAGATGACAGTACTGTTGCGACAAATGGTGTTGGCGCTGCTGGCAGCTGCTGGTGCGACACGTCTGGCGATGCCTCGTCACAGGATTCATCTGTATTTTCGTCGATATGACTTGTGGTGAGCAGAGAATCTGCCCCAACTGCCATCCTGCTGACAGTGTCTGACCGAAGTGGCGGCAGAAGTGGTAGCGCGAGCAGAGTTGCCTCTGCAGAAGTGCGCCCGACCACCGAGGTGCCTGGGTTGCTGGCTCGCACAAAGGCGGGGAGAACTGTGGGATAGATGACGCGAGGAGTATTTGTACCGTGATGTACCCCGTAAAAAAGAAAGCCACCGTGTTCGTCCTTGGATGTCAACAGCTCGTGTATGTGTGGTGGAATATGCAGACCTTGCAGCTGGC
>Ga0209702_10009564_pt1 | contig 10749 bp, 6 predicted proteins | sample FRY01_FD_187210 | JGI IMG/M metagenome (GOLD analysis project Ga0209702, IMG submission 187210) | Freshwater microbial communities from Lake Fryxell liftoff mats and glacier meltwater in Antarctica - FRY-01 (SPAdes) (version 2) | ecosystem: Environmental > Aquatic > Freshwater > Ice > Glacier... | reverse complement strand
GTAGATCCTTGTCCTTCTTGCAATTTTCTTTCATATATTATATTGTTATTTTCATCAATAGATATGCGAATATGCTTTACAAATAATTTATTACAATTAATATATTCTATCAATGTTGATAATTTTGTAAGTTCATGCAGATGAGAAGCAAATATAAACGAAGCCCCTTTTTTAATTAAAGTATCTATACCACTGGCTACAATAGATATTCCAGATATTGATTCAGTTCCGCAACATATTTCATCACCAATAACCAAACTATATTTATTACATCTTTGTAAAATATTCCGTAACTCTGTCATTTCGACAGTAAAACTGGACATTCCTTTATAAATATTATCCATACCAGAAATCCTAGTAAAAACACTTTTATATGGATAATATGACATTTTTTCTGCAGCAACAAACATACCTGCCTGAGCCATTATAATATTTACACCAACTGCTTTCATAAAACATGATTTTCCCGATGCATTAATACCATATAGTAATATACCATCTTCATTTAATAAAACATCATTCCCTATATATTCTACATCATCTTGTATTCTTTCAATAAGTGGATGTCTCATATTTTTAGAATCAATAAACGAAGACTTCCCTAATGTTCTTTCACTATCAATAATAGGTCTTGTATAACAAAAGTCGCAAGCATTTTTTGCAGAGTTTGCTGCTATATCTATACGTGTTAAATATTTGATGATATTTTCTATTTTATAATTATTATCATTTATAAACTTTTTTACAAATCCTCGATATTCTTCAATAACCAAATGTGATATTTTTTCATTATTTGATAATATATTATTAGATTGTTCAATAATATCTGGATGAGTTATTTTATAAGTTGTAGCGGTTGTCATACCGTGAGGTTTAAATAATTGAAAAAAATCATCATTTTTAGATAAGGCTATTTTTTTAGCACATTCAAACCTTTTCTTTGTAATTAATATATAATAACCATCTCTATCGGTATAATCTATTTTACCCAATGTTGTATCATTCGAACCAATTTTTGTAACACTATCGCATAAATCTTTTATAATATTATGTGACTTTTCGTTATCAATTATTAAATTGTCAATTTCAATAAATATACCTGTTTTAAATATATTTCCAATATTATTTCTATCTGTTAGATTATATTTTGATGCTTTATCTATATCTAAAATATTAGTATAAGAACCTATTACATCATTAATATAATCTACATTAAAGTCTTTATCAAAATTAGATATAGTATTATAAATATTAATTGTAGATTTAAAAGATTCGTCTATAGAAACCCAATCTTGTGGAGCAATTTTATTTAATATCATTTTTCTCATTGACCTCTCCAAATCAACAATATTTGATAAATACTTGCGAACTAATATATATATTTTATCTTTTTTAAGTTTATCAACATCATCATATGATTTATTTAATTCATCTATATTAATCATTGGAATTAATAATTTATCCTTGAATGTCCTTGAACCAAATGATGTAATACATTTATTTAATACATCAATAAGTGGTTTATCATTTTTATATAATCCTAAAATATTCAATTGAATTGCTGAATTATACTCTATTGTCATATTATTATTACTATTGAATATTTCAGGTTCTTGTAATTCCTTTATTATTTCAGTATTATGTTCGTGTGCAAATTGAAGCAAGCAACAAAATGCTAATCTTGCAATTGTAAATTTTTCCAAGTTTAACATTTCAATAATAGACATTAACCCTTTTTTAATAAAAAATGCCTTTTCCAAGATTTCGCGTTGATTTACTATATTATTATAAGAACTAATATATTCGCAGTTTTCCCATTTGTAATGAACAAGAATATTATTAATATGGAGACTTCTTAATATAGTTTTTTTATTTTCAGGAGTTAATTTTGAACTTATTATAATAATCTCGATTGGATTATAAGTACTTACAAACCGAAATACTTCGTCATTCGCGAATTCAGGGTCGGTTTTTGTAGAACCTACTTCATATACAAAAGTCTTACCTGTTGATAAATCTATTCCCGAAATACCTGCTATTAAATATTCACCGATATATTCATAATAAATTACCATCATATAATTGCTCTTTTTTGTCGTAATATTGATATTAGACCCAGGAGATAAAACCTCTGTTACTTCCCTTCGTGGATTGGGTGGTTCAGAAACTTGTTCGACGAGTACAATTGTATAATTATTATTCAATAATATTTGTGTAAATTTAGATAATGAATGTGTTGGAAATCCAGCCATAACAGGATTTGAACGCGATACTTCAGGTATTGTTTTGTTTTTTCGCGATGTTTGTATCCCGCATATATCTGCAATTATAAATACTTCATTATCGGATATATTATCAGTTATTGTGTATATTTCAAAAAAAGAACCTACTTGCATTAAAACCACGCATTTATTACCGTATTTTTCTTTATACTGTTCAGTGTATTCTAAATATTCGTCGATAATCATATCTATGTTCATTATAATATATATATATAATTCTTATATATTAATACATTGAAATGCTGTGTAAAAATAATATAAAGATAATTTATTATATTTATATAAATATGTCAAGCAAAATACAAATAGAGTTCGAGGATGTTTTATATAAACTTAAAGATGTTGACGTTGATTCATTATCTTCATTGAGTGACCTTATTAAGTTAGACTTTTATAAATATTATAAACAAGCAACATGTGGAGATTGTAATATTGAAAAACCATGGGCGGTATATTACAAACAATCGGCAAAATGGGATGCGTGGAATAGTGTTAAGGGAATGAATGCAGAAGAAGCTAAAGAAATGTATATTAAAAATTATTATGAGTTTATTTCATAGTATTGTTATAGCCTATAACAATAGCTGTTTGTTGTTGATATTGTGATATATTGAGATTATATGAAATTAAGTTATCTTTATAAAAGTTAGTTTTATATAATCTTAGACAACCACCAAGTATCTGCCCAGCTGTAAGAAAATTGCATTTTGATATAATAGAAAAGTGCGGTCTAATAATATATAAATACGTAAATATTATTAAAATTGTTAATGGCAAACTTACTACCGTCGTTCGATACATTAACAATATAATATTTTTCATAAGGGTAATATATGCTGTAAATGTATCAATAATAATATAATAACTGGTATCAAAAGCATTTTTATTTCCAAATAAATACTGGAAAAAAGTTATAATTATTAATATAATAATTAATATTGATGCAAAAAATATTTTTTTACTGAATATATACCTTATAAAAATATTAATAAAACCTAAAAGAAATAATGTCGTAAAAGCAATAAAAATATGGTGTATTTCGAACATAAATATATATGAATAGTTAATAAAATATGTAATAATATACTTTAAAAGATTAAAGTATATACACACACCTATAATAAATGCAAAAACAACTACAGTTATTATAATAATATAAAATATTAAAGCTAAACTTTTAAAATATTCATAAAAACTATTATAAATGCTAAATAATACAATATCGTTTTTTTCTATAACGGGTTCTATATTTTTAAATATAATGTTCTGACTTTTTATTTCATCTATTTCTATATTTGGTAATTCACAAACATTCTCGCGTTCTGGGGATATTATAATAGAATCTTCTTTTATAATATTTACTTTATTAATCATATTATTATAATATTCGCTTTGTTTTGAAAAACATGTGTAACAAGCGTATTTTAAAGCAAAATCTACATATTTTTTAATATTTTTAGATATTGATTTATCCGATATTTTATTATCACTTGATTTTTTATTATTAAGACTTTTTGAAACCTCGAAAGCATAATCTATACCATAATTATCGCTTATTTTATTTAAATATGTCATATAATAAAAGTCATTGCTCGTTAATAAATTATTAAATTCAAAAATATCATCTGATATTTTTTTTTTAATTAGTGTTTCTTGCACTTCTGTATCTATAATATTTTTTATATATAATTCATATATTTCTTTAGACTTTTCGATATCAGTTATAATACTTGATATAAAAATATCAGGATTTTTTATTACATTATCTATTATATTTATATCTATTTTATTAATATCTTTTGCTAATTCATATTCTTCATTATTCCAATTTGAATTATCTTTTTTTTTACTTATTTCATTTAATTTATAGAGATATGAACCTTTTTTATCTATATCTTTTATAGTACTTGTTGTACTTCCATATAAACAAATTATAGAAAAAGGATCAAAAATAGTATAACCGCTATATTTACCATTTAAATAAGTTGATTTATACATACATTGTTTTATATTTCCTTTTCTAATAATTAAACTATCTTTAACATCATTAACATAACATGGTTTATAACACGCAGATACGTCATTTGTATCAATATCTATTAGTGCTTTTTCACCTTCAGCATAATTATTATTAATATAGTAATTTGGAATACAAAACCAATCTTGCCATTTTTCTATATCGTATTTATTACAATGAGCTTGTAATGGCAAATATTCATATATAGACTTTGTACTTTCTAATACATTGTCTTTATTTATCAAAACTTTCGTGTTATCCAAATCTGTATTATTCATAACATGTTTATCATTTTCTTTTTTATTATCATATGTTTGCGAATCTTCATTATTATTAGACATGTGTTTTTGTATTGCTGTCTTTTAAAAATATATAATATATTATTAATTATTATATAGCTTTATAAATTATATTTGTGTTATATATATCTCTTTTTCTGGTTCTATTGGTTCTGGCTGTATTACTGGTTTTATTTTTACACTACAATTGGGTTCTAAATAATCTTTTTTATCATCTCCAATGCAGTCCAAAACATATTTAGATTCATTGCCATTGCCTTCATTTACTTTTTTCCATTGTATTTCAAAGTTTTTTTGAATTATATTTGTTGGCTTATATATAGAATAAACAGCATTTACATTATAATTATCTACTTTATTAGAAAAGTTCAAATCTTTTCCATTAAAATGATATAAATTATCAGCACCTCTACTATTTTCATCATTTTCCCTGACAATATCATCAGGTAAATCTTGTGTTAATTCGTTGACGACACTATTTAATCTGTTTGTCGTTGATGACATATCACCTATAAATGAATTATAATTATTTGAAATTGATTGAAAGAAATAACTATTATAATCAAAAATATTATTAGATGTTGTCTGTTGCCCTGAACCAAAATTATTAGATGTTGTTTGTTGTCCTGAACCAAAATTATTATTCTTATTGCGTTTAGTACCAAATATAAAATAAATCAATATTACTATAATAACAAAAATAACAAAACCGCTAAAGGTCGATGTCCATTTACTTAATAATATGGACATCCCATTTATAAAAAAATGTAATGTAGAATAAATAGCCCCCGTTGTTTTATCCCCTAATCTTCCAAGACCTGCTATAAAAAATTCTTTCCACCATATGTAATTCGCTCTCTTTCTCTCTTCTTTTTTATTTTCCATATCCTTAATTTCTTGTATTGCTGTTTCTAAAGATATTTTAATTGATTCTTCTATTTTTACAACACTACCTTCTAATTCTCCTATCTTTTTTTTGTTTAATAATATTCTATCATTTAACTTAAATGTCTTGCAATCACTATTATTCATATCAATATATTGTCCTAGTTTGTCCTTATTTTCGCCACAATCTTTACTTTTCTCATATAATACTGATGCTATAGGAAATGTCTCACAATATGCTGATGCAATATCCATAATTATATTTATATTAGGTAATATGTGTTCTCGTCCATTAAAGTCTGTTATTGCTTTCTCCAATTTGATTGTTTCATTTATATTTTCTACTTTTTTTTTTAATGGTTTATCAATTACTTCGTTGCCACCTAATTGTTGAGGTATATTTTGCGAGGTACAAAATTGTGGTGCAAAGTTTTGTGGATAATAGTTTGGTAGATAATTGTTTTCTGGATTAAAATATTGATGATATTGCATATTATATGTAATATTCTATTTAATTATTAAATATAATATATTTTAAACAAGAAGTGTAAAATACCAATAAATATATATGTATTATATTAATAAATGTATTACTATTTATATTTAGTAATTTTTTTGATTTTACTTTATACATCCTTATATTACATTTTTATAGACGAAATATCTATTTATCAATTAAGTGTAGAGCATTTTGATTTTGATATTTTATATAAAAAACAACCTATTGTTATAACAGAAAGTATTAAAGATGTTGATGATTTAATTAGTAAATGGTTTAGTTACAATATAATATATCAAAATAATAACCCTCGAAAATTATGGGAAAGAAATAAATTTAAATATTGTATGATATATTCAAATGGAAAAAATGAAGACTTTTGCGAAATAAATTTATGTAATCCACTATCTTTACAGAGTAATGGGTGTCCTGACGAAAATAGTAAAATTACTACAATAAAACTTCAAACTAACAAAGTTTTAATTATACCTTTTAAATGGTATTATAATATCTCCGGAAGTCCAAAAATAATAGGTATTCATGATTATATAACTTATTGTATTGATATGCTAAGTTATAAATAGTTTTATAAATATAGTTTTTAATATGTTGTCATCGGCGGGGTTCGAACCCGCGCGTACGTATGCACATCAGATCTTAAGTCTGACCCCTTAGACCGCTCGGGCACGATGACTAACGCCATTATAGGCTATATTTAAAGTAAAAATAAAGTAATAAAGTTATTGGATTATGTATATATACATTCTAATTCTTATATGTATTTAAAAATTGATATAGTTTATATTATAATATAATTAATATAATGGACGAATTAATTAATACACTCAATAACACTTCTTTAAAAAATGAAGAATCTACATTATTGATTACTTATATTAAAGGGTTAAATATTGATGAAAATATTAAAGATTATTTATGCTATTTGATAGATAATGATAATTTATGCGATTATCAAACTATATATAATATATGTATTGAAAATGATATTGAATTACCTCCGTTTTGAAAAAGTACTTGTTTTATATACTCCAATGTTTGAAAACTTATTTTTTTTATTATGTACTCAAAATATATCCTTAAAGACTTTCAAAATATTCATAATTATGGTAATAATTAAAATGAGTACATAATTTAATTATTTGAAGAATATTATAGAAATGTAAAAAGTTATAGAAAAATATAATTATGTACTCAAAATATATCCTTAAAGACTTTCAAAATATTTATAAAGAATGCTCTTAAATAAAATGAGTACATAATTTAATTATTTGAAGAATATTATAGAAATGTAAAAAGTTATAGAAAAATATAATTATGTACTCAAAATATATCCTTAAAGACTTTCAAAATATTCATAATTATGGTAATAATTAAAATGAGTACATAATTTAATTATTTGAAGAATATTATAGAAATGTAAAAAGTTATAGAAAAATATAATTATGTACTCAAAATATATCCTTAAAGACTTTCAAAATATTTATAAAGAATGCTCTTAAATAAAATGAGTACATAATTTAATTATTTGAAGAATATTATAGAAATGTAAAAAGTTATAGAAAAATATAATTATGTACTCAAAATATATCCTTAAAGACTTTCAAAATATTCATAATTATGGTAATAATTAAAATATAAAAGTTATATTATATAATATGTATTATGACCGAACATATTAATAATAAAATTAATAACATTCGTATTAATAGATTTTTACGACCAGCCAAATATCAATCTAAATATATATATGCTTTATCGCCGAAGGGTAAAATTATAGAAGATAAAAAAAATATTAAAACGATTAAAAAAGATTAATTGTATATATTATATAAATTGTATATTTAATAGATTATTTTTTAGTTACTTTCTTTTTAAGGTTTTTTGGTTCAACAATTCCCTTAAGATCATTGTCATAATCTTTTAGTGTATTGTCGCGATGCAATACCCATCCTTTTTCTAATTCATTTAGGTCTTCTAACCATAATGTTTCAATATTAGTATCTCGCAATGTTTTAATTTTGTTATCGATAATATTAAATTCATTTTCTAGAATTATTTTTCTATCATATGTTAATTGTGAAATGGGCATTTTAAGAAGATAATTATATTTTGAATTATTATTTTTTTCGCCAACATCGCCAACATCTTCATTTTCTTCATCTACTGAATTGGTATTATTATCAACAGGTGGATATTTTAACTCAATTAAACGAATTGTAATGTCGCTTAATTTTTTATTCATAACCAATATATTTCCCGAAATAATGTCCAATATAAATCTAATTTTATTACTCAATATTTTTGCTTCTTTTTCAAGTGTTTTAATTTGAAACATTTTACGTTCATAATATTTGAGAATACGAGTTTCAGACCATTCTTTTATAATATCAGTCGTACTTTCGTATTTTTCAATAGCTCCAGTTTTATTAAACAAATGTATATTATTAATACTTAAATTTTTACTGGATTGCATTTTAAATAATGTTTCAAACTTATCGCTAATAGTATTTTTAACACTTGTATTAAAATGTAAAATAAACTTAACATTCATTGATGTATAATGATTTTCAATATATTTTAAATTATTTAATCCACTTGTAATCATATTTTCAAGAAAGTCTTTATAATCTTCTGTCCATGTTCCAATCGGCAATTCTGTTATCTCGACACTTTCATCATCAATCCATCTATAAACACCTTTGCTGATATATGAGTTTTTTTCTGCTTTTACAATTGTTCCTTTAAAACCGAGATAATGCGGTACAAGGTCGTTAATATCAAGTAATTGAATTGTATCATAAATACCACTTAAATCATCCTGTGTTTTTACTTCAACATTTGAAATCTTTATCATATTGCATATAATTTTACAAATTTCAATAATTTCACTTGGATTATATTGAGGAATATTTGTAGAATATCCTGTTCCAATTCCAATACCTCCATTTACAAGAACCATTGGAATTACAGGAATATAAAACTCTGGTTCAATTTGTTGTCCATCGTCTTTTTGATATGTAAGAATATCATTATCTTCCTCTTTGTATATTAACTTTGTTAATTTCGATAATAACGTGAAAATATACCTTGCAGATGAAGCATCTTGTCCTCCTTGACAACGACTTCCAAATTGACCACTTGGATTTAATAGATTAATATTATTTGTACCAACATAAATTTGTGCCATACCAACAATAGCCTGTTGAAGTGAATTTTCACCGTGATGATAAGCCGAAACCTCACTTACATATCCCGATAGTTGAGCAACCTTTATTTCATTAGTATATAACTTTCTTTTAAAACAAGAATATAAAATCTTTCGCGTACTTTCTTTTAAACCATCGCACATATGATTAATAGACCGCTGTAAATCTCTATTGCTAAAATGTATCAAATCTTTGTCTACAAATGATTTAAAATCAACATTAAGATTTTTATAATCTAATACATTATCTTTATCATAATTCGCCAACCATAATTTACGGTCATCGGCTCGCTTTTTATTGAAAGCCAAATCAATAACCTCGTCGGCATTATCATCATATAAATATGTTACTTTTTTCATATTTTTAAAATATTCTTTTGCTTCTTGGTCATTTGAAGTACCTAATCCTTTGTAATACTTAATTTTCCACGAACCTTTTTTAGCATCATCTGTCTCACACCATCTTTCATAATCTGACATATTATAAAACTCGATCACATCTTTTTTAAGACTGGATGCTTTTATAATTGGTGTAAGCATAGATGTTAGAAATCCAGATATTTCATAAAGTTCGTGCCACATACTTTGGAAAATATTAAATATCAATCCTTTAATATGACTACCATCATGATCCTGATCTGTCATAATCATTATAGAACCATATCTTAATTGCGAAACATCTGTATATTTTTTATTTTGTTCTAAACCTAAAATCTTCTTAATTGCTGTTATTTCAGCATTGTCTGATATTTTTTGTAGTGTGGCGTCCTTTACATTAAGAATCTTCCCTCGAAGAGGAAATACACCATACTTATCTCTACCGATAACGCTTAATCCGGAAATCGCCATGGTTTTAGCCGAATCTCCTTCTGTTAAAATAAGAGTACATTCAGAACTATTTTTAGTGCCGGCAAAATTAGCATCATCAAGTTTTGGAACTATAATGCGAGAGATTTTTTTACCATCAGTCTTAACAAGTTTTTTCTTATCATAAAATTCAGTTATACTAAGAGCTTTATCTATAATTCCTGATTTAAATAACTTTTCAAAAAACTTATCACTCAATTCGCATTTAGAACCAAACTTGGCAACCGGAGTTGTAAGTGTTTCTTTACTTTGCGAATCAAAACTAGGATTTACAATAATTGCTTTTACGAATATTATTAAATTATCTTTGATATGTTGAGACTTTACCGCTTTTTTCTTTTTGGCTAATGTCATGTCAACAAGATTTTTTGTAATCATATTTGTAACATATTCTATGTGTTTTCCACCCTTTACTGTATTTATACCATTAACAAATGATATATATTCAAATGAACCAGAGTTTGAAATAGATGCTACAACCTCCCATCTTTCTCCTGATGCCTCATAAATACACGGTTGTACTTTTTTATCCAAGAAAAGTTCGCAATATTTCTCAAAGTCTTTAACAGTAAGCTTTTTATCATTAAATGTTACCAGTACTTCTTTTGCTGTTGTAGCACAAGCATCAATAACTCTGCGATGAAAAAGTTTATATATATCATCGGTTATATTAT
>Ga0209702_10009563_pt1 | contig 10750 bp, 11 predicted proteins | sample FRY01_FD_187210 | JGI IMG/M metagenome (GOLD analysis project Ga0209702, IMG submission 187210) | Freshwater microbial communities from Lake Fryxell liftoff mats and glacier meltwater in Antarctica - FRY-01 (SPAdes) (version 2) | ecosystem: Environmental > Aquatic > Freshwater > Ice > Glacier... | reverse complement strand
ATGAAATAGAAGTTTATGCTGATGAAAATGTGTTGAATACTATATTACGAAATCTTATTTCCAACGCAATCAAATTTACATCAATTGGAGGGCATATTCGTGTCTTTACTATTTCAAAAGAAGACCATGTGGAAATTACAATTTCTGATGATGGGATTGGGATGAACAAAGAAAAACTTAAAGGTCTTTTTAATATCACTTCCAACTCAACCACCATAGGAACTGCTAACGAAAAAGGTTCTGGTTTAGGATTAGTACTTTGCAAAGAATTTGTAGAAAAACATAAGGGTAAAATTTGGGTTGAAAGTGAGGAAGGAAAAGGAAGTGATTTTAAATTTACCTTGCCTTTTAAAAAATCATTCTAAAATAATTAAACGCTATTTGTGATATCAGTTTCGCAAAAGTGGCGGCTGGGTTTCTGTAAGAAACTTGTTCTATTTGTGAGAAGTAGCTTTCCATTGACACACGCTGCGTGTATATGCCTTTTGTAAATGTAGCGAAGCGCTAAGTCCTAATTTAAATGGGGCAAGCAAATACATTTAAACTAACTAGTCTGTCTATAGAGTCTCCTGATGTCGTTGCATTAGTCCGAAAAATGCTCATTTACAAAAGTAAACTGCGCTTTTACGGCCTTCGTGCGCCTAATCAGAAGCCTCTATAGTTCAGACTCCTTAATCTGTGGACAGACACTAACTGGAGTTTATTTTTAGAAAGCGGATAAATATTTTGAGCCGTCTTTAAAATTTCTATTGTTAAATTGCAATCGAAATTAAAAAAGCGCAAGGATTAGCTTTTGAAAATAATGAATGTAAAAACCTAAATGTCTTTTGATAAATGACTTTTCTATTTGAAAATATTTCGTTCTTACAGTATGTTTCCTTCGTTTTGATATTTATCTTATTATTCCTTGGATTCAAATATTTAGAAACGTTTTGGTCATATAAAATTAGTAAGCCACATGCATGGGAAACAGCTGTGACACAGAAATTAATCTCCAAAGAACTTATCAAAATTGAGCAATCGTATAGAGACAAGGCTCGTTTTTACAACTTATGGTTTCAAATAGAACAACTAAAAAAGAATAAAATCAAAGGAGCGTTTGCCGAATTGGGCGTGCATAAAGGAGAAACAGCAAAAGCGATACACCAAATGGATCAAGACAGGACCTTTTACCTTTTTGACTCATTCGAAGGATTTAGGAAAGAAGATTTAGCTTATGAGCATCAGAAGGACGAACGATTCACTGTAGAAATGTTTGCCGATACTAGTATTGAAAAAGTTCAGCAATATATTAAAGGAAATAATAATATTCAATTCAGACCCGGCTTTTTCCCTGAAACATCAGCAGGTTTAGAAGCAGAAAAATTTGCATTTGTTCACCTTGATGCGGATTTATATGCTCCAACTATTGAGGCATTGATGTTTTTCTACGCTCGATTAAATAATGGAGGAGTAATAATCATACATGATTACAACCATAATTGGGAAGGTGTACCAAAAGCAATCAATGAATTTATTGGAACAATTCCCGAATCTCTTATTGAGCTATCTGATTGGCAAGGAAGCGCTATGATTATAAAAAACTCGTAAGAATTAAATAACCACAAATTTTAATAAAGAGAATGTACTATTCATTCTTTTTATAATAGAGTCTGTCTATAGAGTCTCCTGATGTCGTTGCACTAGTCCAAAAAATGCTCATTTACAAAAGTAAACTGCGCTTTTTCAGCCTTTGTGCGCCTAATCAGAAACCTCTATAGTTCAAACTCTTGTCTCCATGGACAGATACTATTTAGGGAGCTATTTGATTTACGAGCAATCGCTTTACTTTGACTGTCCCTGCTGCTTCAACAACAATAAAGAACATGCCGTTTCCAAGACCTCTTACATCGGGATAAAGTTCAATCTCTTTAAATTGTCTTGAAACTTGATAATATACTTGTTTAAAAAACATGTCAAAAATCCAAATGTTGATATCCGTCACATCTTTACAAATTACTTTCAACTGTAATTGACCTGCAGTGTTCACCGGGTTTGGCAAAAAATCAAAATCCATAAATTCACATGGCCCTTGAACAAAATTTAATAACCCTTGAGCATAAGCTAAACATTCATTTCTATAAGTAACTCCATCGCAACCACAAACGGGTTGATAGAGCGTTCCATAACATGGATTTAACGAAATCAATGTAGAGTCTTGACAGAAGTTTTGTCCAAACGGCTGCGCGTTCAGCATGCTGAATGAAACACTAAAAATAAATGCGATAAAAATTCTCATAAGCTTTAATCCTCTACAAATATAGCTTTCCCTTGGTACTCGCCAAAGTAACCAATAGATTTGCTGTAACAATTATTCTCAATCAATAGTTTCTCAACTTTCGCCGAATCATTTGGATTAACTGCCAAAAGTAAGCCTCCACTTGTTTGTGGGTCGCATAATAAAAGCAATTGTTCACCGCTTAATTCAGAAGTGTATTCCGAAATCCACGCATAGGTTTTGGTTGTCATATCAGGATAAATAAACTTTTCGAGATACTTCTCCACTCCTCTTAAACGAGGAACTTCACTATAGCGTATATGGGCACTTAAATCTTGGTTACCAAGCATTTCAAACAAATGCCCAAGAAGTCCAAAACCAGTCACATCGGTAATCGCATGAACTCCTGCAAATGGAGCCAATTTAGCACCCACGACATTCAAGGCTTGCATCACATCGACCGCATTTTTCAAGTCATCATCTTGATCTAAAACGCGTCGAGCCGCTGTGGTAATTATCCCAGAACCGATTGGTTTGGTGAGATAAATCAAATCACCAAGTTGAGCACCTGTATTTCTTTTGATCTCTGCAGTATTAATTAATCCGTTAACCGACAAGCCGAAGAATGGCTCTTTTGCGTCGATGGTATGTCCACCAGCCAGAGGAATTCCTGCTTTCTCACAAATTGATCTTGCACCATTCAAAACTAAACCAGCGAGGCTAGCAGGAAGTTGTTCTATAGGCCATCCTAAAATAGCAATACACATAACCGGCTTCCCTCCCATCGCGTAAACATCACTCAAAGCATTCGCAGCTGCTATTGCACCAAAATCAAATGCATCATCAACAATGGGCATAAAAAAATCAGTAGTAGAAATTAATGAAGTGCCATTTTTTAAATCAAGAACAGCTGCATCATCATTCTCAGAATTACCAACCAATAATTCGGGATATGCTGAAGTATCGCGCTGATGGAGAAGTATTTCTTTTAAAACACTAGGACTAATTTTGCAGCCACACCCAGCACCATGTGCAAATTGAGTGAGACGAATAGATTCTGTTGACATGAATTAGTATGTTAATCAAAGATACACCAAAGTAGCATGAATTTTTATCATTGAAGCCCAAATGCTACAAAATCCTGACTTTCATGAATTTTCACTTTCCCTTCGGGGATGCCTTCGCCTTGATGCTTATCTAGCACTAAATATTTCGCTCCCAGCGAGCTTAATGAATCTATATAAGCAACTTTTATCGCTTGCTGATGATCTATCGTCCAACCTTTGCGATGGGCAAAATACAGTTCCTGTGGATTCTGGCCAGCGTTGATAATAATTAAGTCTTTATTACTTGAAAATTCATCGACAAATGATTCAAGTTCTACCTTATAGTCTTGATTTGAGTGAATCCAAAAATCGTGGTGCTGATTAGCAATCCCTTCGAAACTTATTAAAACCAAACAGGCAATTTGGATCTTTCGGCTTGTCAATCTACTTAATGAAAATCCAGCAATAAATGCCATAATTGGCACATATGGAATTGTATAATAATCGTGCGTGGTAAAGCCCGAACCTGCTTGAATCATAAATAATAAAAACAGGAATGAAAACAAGATAAAAATCCAGGCTGTATATATTTTTCTTTCTTTATAAACGATAAACAAACCAGCTAAGAATGCAATAAAACCGGTAAATTTCAAGCTTTCAAAAAAGAAATTATCCAAGGTTTCATAAGGGTCAGTAAATAAATCGAATAATCCCGCTGGAAAACCTGGTCCGAACATATAAAACTGCCAATTCCCGAGTGCTACTAAATGCTGGAACCAGAAGAAATACCAGAATCCAACGATCAAAATCATAAATAACCCTGAAATAAAAAACGGGATAATTCTTGCTTTAATTTTCTTGAAATTTAATATTAACTCAATAAGCAATGGGGATAAAGCAATTATAGCAGGGATTTTACATAAGATTCCCAGAGTTCCGAAAAAGAAGAAAGCAAAAAGATTCCTAAGACCGTCGCGTCTTAAATAGCAATAACCATAATATAAACCGATGAAGCCAATAGCCATGCTAAAGGTATCGGGCATGCTTTTCCGAGCAAACGAAAACCACATCGACACTAGTAAAATTATCCCCGCAGGGAAAGCAGCTTTTTCATCAATAAATTCCTTAATCCATCTATAGAAATACCAAATACCAAGCGATGTAACTATTAAATTAATGAGCCGTCCATACCAATGTTGCCATCCAAACAAATAAGAAGCCTGTGCAATAATTTTATTCAGAAGTGGGAATTCTGTGCCAGTAATACCAGACTTTTCACCCGCATTATCCATCATCGGATAAAGAAATGTTGAATTGCCTTCATAATAATTCCTAGCAACCATATTCACCGTTGCCTGTCTCCAATTATGGGAAATTTCAAGAGGTGGATTGGTAATGCCAATTAATCGAATACATAAAAAGAAGAAAATCCAAAATCTAAAGTCAGAAATGAGGATTTCTATTGGGGTTTTACTGCTTAACATCAGAAAGCCAAAATAAGAATTATCGAAACTCCATTGAACTTATAATTCCTTCGCATTCATTTTGAAACCATTCGAGGTTGCTGTCAGCTGTAGAAAATGTTATTCTGTAAACATCTCTTCCTTGTTCACTAATGAATTCAGCATAATGAATGAATAAACCATATTTCGAATTATATAAATCGTAGTTTATTTTCGAGTAGTAAACTTTACCCAATTGCGTCAATTCAGTCACAATATTCTCAGAATTTCCAGACTCTCGCAGCTTCAGAACAAGTTTTCTCGCGAGCGAATCGCGGTTAATGTTCCTATACCAAATACCATAAGTAGTGCAATATGGCTTGATGATCGTGTGAGCGCAAAAAAGTAAGCGATAATTGGGTATTGATCGAATTATCTGAATGTATTCTTTGTGTTGATATGGCGTTTGGGAAGCTTTAAGTGGATGGAATAAATAATCTCCATAAAAATCAATATTCACTTTATGTTCACTCAAATAAATGGATTGTTTTCCAGCGTTAGTTTTTACTGGCTTAACATAGCTTGAATGGAGTCTAAAACATCCTGCAAAAAATAAGCTTACTGATAAGATTACTATGATTAATTTGTTTCTCAAAATCTAAAATTTTGGTGTAATTAATTGAAAGTTAATTTGAAGAATATAAGAAGGCTAATATATCACTTCAACTTCTAATTAGAGTCTGTCTATAGAATCTCCTGATGTCGTTGCACTAGTCCGAAAAATGCTCATTTACAAAAGTAAACTGCGCTTTTTCGGCCTTCGTGCGCCTAATCAGAAACCTCTATAGTTCAGACTCCTGATTCTGTGGACAGACAATATATAGAGTCTGTTTATAGGGTCTCCTGATGTCGTTGCACTAGTCCGAAAAATGCTCATTTACAAAAGTAAACTGCGATTTTTCGGCCTTCGTGCGCCTAATCAAAAGCCTCTATAGTTCAAACTCCTAACTCTGTGGAAAGACAATAATTAGAGTCTGTCTATAGAGTCTCCTGATGTCGTTGCAATAGTCCGAAAAGTGCTCATTTACAAAAGTAAACTGCGCTTTTTCGGCCTTCGTGCGCCTAATCAGAAGTTTCTGTAGTCCAAACTCCTGACTCTATGGACAGACACTAATTAGAGTCTCTAGAGTCTCCTGCAAGTAGGTGGTTTAAATAGGCTGACAAATTGAAAAACAATCTGCTACCCTCAGCAGAAATTAGTTCATTCTGCGCTTACTCCTACTTCTAAAATATATAGCTATGGCGATCGTAACCGCGACTACAAGTAAACCAATTGTCTCCCAACTTAACTCAAGCATAATGCACTTTAGAACAACTACTCCAGCAACGGCTGCAATCAAAACTAAAGTTGCAATTCTATCCGACCCTTTCATAAAACCTACCCCTTTAACGTTAATTTTTGCAATTAAAAGTTCAATTACAAACACTTGGATAGGCTAAAATAAATAAATAATTAACGTGACCTATTAAGGAAATCAAAAATCACGGACCGACGTACCTTAAAAGTCTGTAATATACATACTTAGGTATCTATTAATTTCCAAGAGCAATAATTCTATTAAACTCATCAGCAGACAAAGGCATAACGCTCAATCGAGATTGGCGAATCAAGGCAACATTAGCTAACAATGAATCCGCTTTAATTTGCTCTAATGTTACGGGACTTTCGAATGATTGAAGCGGAGCTAAGTCAACAACTACCCACTGTTTGTCATCGGTTGTTGGATCTTGGTAAAACTCTTTTATAACCTCAGCTATTCCAACTACGCATAATCCTTCATTGCTGTGATAGAAAAGTACTTGATCGTCCTTTTTCATCGCTTTAAGGTTATTTCTAGCTTGGTAGTTTCGCACTCCATCCCAAAACGTTTTCTTATCATGCAAGAATTTTTCCCATGCGTATTTCTTAGGTTCTGATTTAACAAGCCAGTAATTCATTAGTGTATAATTTTAAAAATTAATTCTTGAAGAATCCCTTCTGTTTCGATGCTTCCAGCCTCAAAACCTTTACTCTGCAGATCACTTTTGCGTAAATGATGCATAACATGGATCAGTTTTGCAGGCGAATAGTTTCGGGCTGCAACTTCATAATCTTTTAACATCGAATCCCAAATACCCATTGCCTTACTCAGGTTTCGCTCTCCTTTACCTTTGTAATAATGTAGCAATAAAATTTTGCTGAAATAACCGTATAACAAGGCTATTACGGCTTGGATGGGTTGCTCTTTCTGATTTTTGGAGATATAGATAGCAATGCTGTTCGCTCGGTAAACATCTTTTCGTCCCAATGCATTTTGGAGCTCAAATATATTGTATTCGCGACTTATGCCAACTTGCTTTTCTAAGTCTTTGGAGGTGAATGCATATCCTGCTGCTGCATTTAACATGAGTTTATCAGCTTCCATGGCGGCGCGCACTAAATCAGATCCAGTATGCTCCGATAACATTAATGCCGCTCTTGGCTCAATATCGTAATTACGCTTACGGAAATAACGAATAATCCAATCAGGCATTCGATCTGGCTTTAAACTAGCCGATTCTACGCAAACAAAATCTTGAAATAGCAATTGAACCGCCTTGATTCTCTTGTCGGGCTTGCCCTTATAGCATAAAACTAAAATTGTTGATGACTGAGGTTGCTTAAAATATGATTCAAACAACTTGAAATCTTTGAGCATTTGAGCTTCTTTCACGACAACCACCTGATATTCACTCATCATTGGGTATCGTTTCGCAGTCATAACAACTAGATCTGCGGTAGTTTCAGAACCATAGCAAATAGTCTGATTAAACTCACGCTCATCTTCCTGCAAAATATTCATTTCCATGAACTTAGAAAGTTCTTCAATGTAATATGCTTCCTCTCCAAATAAAAAATAAATTGGGGAAAACTCTCTGCCTTTAACAGATTTAACAACACTTTCAATGGTATGACCGGTTGCTGCCGATTTAGCTGCCATAAATTAATTTCTCAAAGCAATCATGCTTTATTCTATCTGACTGAAAATTATTAAATTTCTAAAATCACCCGGTTCAATCCCAACGTAAATGCTTCACAGTATGACCGTTATTGATTAACTCGTTTAATGAATCAATGCCTATTTGAATATGTGAATTGACGTAGTTTTTTGTCACTTCCGTATCGCTTTTATCCGTTTTAACCCCTTCAGGAATCATTGGCTGATCACTCACTAACAAAAGCGCTCCTGTTGGGATTTTATTATAGAATCCGACAGAAAATATGGTTGCCGTTTCCATATCGATAGCCATTGCGCGGACTTTTTGTAAATGCTTTTTAAAATCTGTATCATGCTCCCATACTCTGCGATTGGTGGTGTAGACAGTTCCCGTCCAATAATCTTTGTTGTGATTGCGAATAGTTGTAGAAACAGCTTTTTGTAAACTAAATGCTGGCAATGCTGGAACTTCTGGAGGAAAATAGTCATTAGAGGTTCCTTCACCTCGAATTGCTGCAATCGGTAAAATTAAATCACCAACTTTATTCTTCTTCTTCAGACCCCCGCATTTACCAAGGAAAAGACAAGCCTTAGGATTGATAGCCAGCAATAAATCCATAATGATTGCCGCATTGGGACTACCCATACTGAAGTTAATGATCGTAATACCATTTGCAGTAGCGCTCGGCATTGGTTTATCTTTACCGATGATTTCAGCTCCTGTGAATTGTGCAAATTTTTCTACATAATTGGAAAAATTAGTAAGCAGAATATATTTGCCAAAATCTTTTAGCTCCATTCCGGTGTACCTTGGTAGCCAATTATTTACAATATCTTGTTTAGTTTTCATGCTTAGTAATATTAACGCTTTTTCTGCATTGAATTTACCTGCGGTCGAATTTAAGACAAAACAGGGTTCCGAGCAAAGAACGGAAATTTTCGATGCTTTTAGAAACAAATACGTAGTCTTAACACCCGAAGAATGGGTACGACAGCATATGCTGCATTATATAGTGAATGAATTTCGTTACCCCAAAAATCTTATTGGTGTTGAAGTTACAATCAACCGAGGTGGCAAAAAGGAAAGGGCAGACATTGTCGTTTACATGTCAACAATGGAACCATGGATGATCATCGAATGCAAAGCTGCCGAAGTAGAATTGAAACAACATGTTTTTGATCAAGCGGCGAGATACAATCTAATTCATGGAGTCGAGTATTTAGTGATTACAAATGGATTAAGGTTAATGGCAGCCGAAATTAATTCTAAATTAAAAAGTTTTAATTTCTTAAAAGAATTACCTAGATATCCTAAAGATCAATAACGATTAGTTAGAGTCTGCCTATAGAGTCTCCTGATGTCGTTGCACTAGTCCGAAAAATGCTCATTTACAAAAGTAAACTGCGCTTTTTAGGCCTTCGTGCGCCTAATCAGAAGCCTCTATAGTTCAAACTCAAGACTCTGTGGACAAACACTAGTTAGAATTAATTCTGCTAAAACAATTGAATTATAAAAAACTTTAAAATCAAATAAAATGAAAAATACCATACTCGCATCACTACTATTCACTTTAAGTGCAGTTACCCAAGCTCAAAATCAAGTTAATGAGAACGCGAATGTTAAAGATAAATGGGAGAAGTATAGCACTGAATTTTATTCCATTGACATCAAATCGTCCTGGGAAAAAGCTGATTCTAAAGAATTCGGAACAGAATTTATTTTTCTAATCGATGGAATTAGTGACGAATTAAATTTTAGGGAAAATATTAACTTGCTAATTCAAAATCTAGGAGAAAAAAACATTGACTTGGATGGTTATGTATCCATCTCAGAAGATCAAATAAAAACAATGTTGACGAATGCTAAAATCATAGAATCATCAAGAATTAAAGGCGATACATACGAAAGTCATAAAATAATTTTTACAGGAGATCAAGGTGTCTACAAATTAAAATTTGAGCAACGATATATTATCTACATGAACAAAGCATACGTTTTAACCTTTACGTCTCAAGAAACTAATTTTAATAGGTTTTTAAGTGAGGCAGAAATTGCCTTAAGCAGCTTTAATTTTCTGAAGTAAGGGATGCCTGATTTGTTAGTACCAAATAAGCCTTACCAATGGATTCGACTAAATTACTTGGCGTCACAGCTAGTTCTGAAAAACTTTCAGTTGCCATATCACCAGCTAATCCATGAAGATAAACAGCAAGTTTAGCTGCATTTACTGGTGGATAACCTTGAGCTAAAAATGCAGTAATCATTCCGCTTAATACATCGCCGGAACCTCCTTTAGCCATTCCTGGGTTACCTGTCGAATTGAAAAACACGTCCCCTAAGGACGATACAATTGCCGTGTAAGCTCCTTTCAAAACGATAACCACGCCAAATTTAACTGCCATTTCACGAGCCTTCTGCAACCTTTCAAATGAGCTTGAAGCTTTACCTGCCAGCCTATCCAACTCGCCAGGATGTGGAGTTAAAATAGTTTCAGCAGATAAAAATGATAGCCAAGTTGGATTTTCTGCTAGAATATTTAAACCATCGGCATCAATTAAAAGAGGAACAGTTGCTTGCTGTATAATTAATTTAAGAACTTGGGCTGTGCGGGTGCTAGTGCCAGCTCCCGGGCCAAAGCAAATAGCGCTTGCCCATTCAGTATTGATTGTACCGCCAAGACAGTCATCATCATCCGAAATTAAAGCCATCGCTTCTGGAATAGCTGTTTGCACAATTGAGAGGGATGATGCGGGAATAAATGCAGTGGTTTTTCCTGCCCCACTTGTAACACAGGCCTTTAAAGCTAATACAATAGCTCCCATTTTGCCCATTGAACCACCAGCAATTAACGCGTGACCGTAATTTCCCTTGTGGGAATGAACAGGACGAGGTTTAATATGTTGAATTAAATCGTCAGATAAAGTATAATTAAATGGAAAATTATGATTGGAATTAGTTGCCTCCTGAGGTTCTATAATTCCAATATT
>Ga0209702_10009559_pt1 | contig 10753 bp, 1 predicted proteins | sample FRY01_FD_187210 | JGI IMG/M metagenome (GOLD analysis project Ga0209702, IMG submission 187210) | Freshwater microbial communities from Lake Fryxell liftoff mats and glacier meltwater in Antarctica - FRY-01 (SPAdes) (version 2) | ecosystem: Environmental > Aquatic > Freshwater > Ice > Glacier... | reverse complement strand
CTCGCACCTAATGTAAAAGAGTTTTTAGCAGAAGATTCATTAAAACTACCATCTGAATTAGGTGTGCTTAAATAATATTTAACCGAAGTAGGTTTAGCTTCATTAATTCTATCAAGTTCAGCTTTTTTAGTCTCCACCTCACTTACAGGGGTAGCTGCATCAACAGGTTGAGCATCAGGCTTGCCTAACTTCTTTAGTTCAAATATTTCAAAATCAGTGGAACCTGAACCCATGATCTTACCATCTTCCGTAAAATACATACTGTTGTTCACATTACCATCTATACTGTAAAGTAAATACATTCCATCATCACTGTAGCCCTTGAATTTTGCTCTAGTAACATTTTTGTCTATATCCTGAAATTCAATTTCGTCATCTAAAACTAAGTCACTAATTAAAATTTTCGCTGCTTCCTCTGCTTTACTCTTTACTGCTTCTTTTGTTTCTGCTTCAGCGTTTTCTTCTTCAGCCTTTTTGTTCTCTTCTTCTTGACGTGCACTTTCTTCTTCACGTAATAAAGAAATATTTTCAATAGGTGACAAATCAGAAAACATAGCTAACTTCAATTCCTTTGCTTCATTTACAAGGGCTTCGTTTAACTTTCTTTCAACCATAAAAATGTCATCAGTTTTAGTAGAAGTAAAAACTCTATTACTAGAATTAATCATGTATGCAAAATATTTAGATCTACCTATAGTAGTACCTAATTTTGAAGCTGCTTGTCTCTCTTTAGTTACAGAATTATTTTTCCATAAATCTATGCCATCTCCTATATCTTCAGAAGAAACAGTACTAATTATATAGTCAAATTCTAAACCCTGAACAGAATTGTGTAAAAATGTTTTAAAGTTTTCTTTGTTAGCAGCCTTGTACCTACCTAATAAACTGTCTTCTGGTATATCTTGTGGGTTATTATCTGATAAAATAATACCTACAACAAAAGGTTCGTCAATATTCACAGCTCTTTGGTGGTCCACTTGCTTCATAATATTGTCAACAAATTCTTTATCATTTGCAACATCAGCTATAGTTTGTCCTTTTTCTGCAAAACGTATACCACCTAGCATTCCATGAGCATTGTTTTCCCCCTGCACTACTCCCCAAGAAGAGTTCAAGTCGGGTATACCACCTGGTCTGTATACAATTGTGTTTTCGTCAGTTTCCCCTAAGATTATTTTACGTATATACATATTCATAGAAGCAATAGCACTTCTGTGATTGAATGATAAACGTGGAGTTTTATAAAATCCATCAGCATTAGAAATATTCTTTCTTAAACCAGTGCCATCATAATGACCATTTTGTGTAGGATCACCTGCCAATATTAATTTCAAAGGCTCTTCCCCTAAACGCTCTCTAAATTTATTTATTTCATTTACCTTACTAAATATCTTAGCAAGATCAGTTTTTTTACTAAAGCCTATGTCAGCTTTTTCATTAGGGTCATATTGTACATAAGTAATTTCATCAAATACTATATTTGATATCCCCGTTAAATTATTTACATTTCCTAAAAATGCAAGAAGTGTAGCTGGTGTCCATCTTTTATCATCTGCTTGCTTAGAGTGAAATACATTTTTAACTGTAACACCCATTTTTTGAACTGCCTTTCTTACAATATCAACTAATTCTGGTTGATTAGAAGCAATAACTGTAGCGTGAGATTTAGTAGGATTTTTTCTATCCTTCATTATTTGTGCTATACGTAAGGATATACCTAAAACGTATGAACTTTTACCAGAACCTTGCACACCGTATAATAATGCCGCACTAGACATATTCTTATCATCCGCAGCATTGTTCTTAGCTGCTTTTACATAATCAGCAGCTGTGTCAGTAGTTAAATGCGCAACCATACCCATAATGGCAGCATCTTGCGAACCTGTAGCAACACCTATCTCACCTGACTTTAATAACTCATTGTATACAGAAAAATACTCATTAGCATCAAACTTTAAAAATATACTCGCCAACCTAAATTTTTCTAGGTCAGGATTAGACATCAGTGCATTGCCTTTATCCACACGTAAAAATTTATAATAGTTGTCTAATAAAGTATCAGAATCTGATGCATAGAAAAAATTCTTTAACTCTAAAGCTTTCTTAAAAGTAGTAACAATATTTTCATTAGAATTGTATCTATCGTCATTATTACACCATTCACGGTAAGCATTTGCAATATCTGAATCAGCAAAATTAGAATTAGCAAGAAGTTCTTTTAAAACAGATTCTTCTTCTTTCATATTCTTAATCATAGTTTCTTTATGCACTGCTGCACCATCTTGTGATTCTTTACCTGCAACTGCAAGGTCGTGTAAAGCACTTAGTTGATTTTGACTATCAAGAAGATGATTTTCTGCTATAGCTAATAAATTGATTCTTCTTGTTTGTTCGTCTAACTTTGCTTGTTCGTCAAGACTTAAAGAACCTGTTGTTTTCTTTTTATTTCTTAACTCTTGAGCTAGTAAGGGCTGAAAAGATAATTGTTCAAATATAGGATTTACACTAGAACCACTAATTTCTTTTATAAGATCTACATAAGACATGTTAGGATCTTGTTGTAATTTCCTAATTCTTTGTTCGAATAGTAAAAAATGATCACCATTAGTATTATTTACTAAATCTAACCCTGTAATAGCTTTTGTGTTAGATCTTAAAGCTCTTACTTGTGCTAGTCTAGCAGCTATTTGAAATTGTGCACTTTCCACTGCTTCCACAGAAGAAAATAAATTAATATCAGTACCTGGAACAGCTGACTCCAAAGACTGTTTTTTAAGGATATTTACTGTCTCTATAAGACTAGTTGTATCTTCTAAAGATTTATCATCTCCTTTGAAACCAAAAGTAAAGTACTCTATAACTGCTGCATCAGTATATTCCTTAGGTGCTTTTGTAGAAATACTAGTATTGTATAATTCAGTTAATATGTCATTTGTAGGTATGTTATGTATTTTTGTACCACCAACTGCTATTCTGAAATCACCCTCATTAATTGCAATAAGTTTTCCCACCATTTTATCCAAAGATTTCTTGGTTTCTTCTTCAAGGTCTTTAGCATCTTCAGGTTTAGAATTCAATCTCTTTTTATCTAACTTTGCCAACTCGTCTTGTATACCTGTTGGAGTACTGTTTATAGGAGCACCATAATCTGCTAAATTAGCATTCATACTCAGCAAGTTAAATTCTTTACCGTGTATGTGAATTTTTTGTAAATCTGCTAAATTTACACCGCCATCTAGAACTTTTTTATTGTATGCCTCAAGGTATAATTCAGCTAATCTCTTGTAATTTTCAGCTAAATGAGAGTCAGTAGAATTTGTAGCAGCATTGAGTTCATCATCTCTTTTCTTCAATTGTTTGTAAGCATCAGTCTCTATAATAACAGGACTTTCTTCTTTCATTTTAGCTTCAATTGCTTTCCTGTATATATCTAACTTTTCTTCAGAAACCTCAGAATTTTCGTATAATTCTTTAATACGCTCCTTAGATTTATCATCAAAAAACAATATACCTTCACCGTCCAGCATATGCTTAACACTGTCAATATTAGACAAATCATCTTTTAAAGCATCTATAAGTTTTGCATTTTCTATAATAATTTCGTCAATAGCGTTTGCTTTTTCAACAACTATTTTTTCTGATTCTGAAGAAGACTTAATTAAGTTGTACAGCATATTTTTACCGTACTTAGCAGCTTCTTCTGGGCTCATCTTATTTTGATCTAAGGCAGTACCTATAGATAAAGTTTCTAAAAAATATTTAGATAAAGTTTTACCACTACTTATGTCTGCAATTTCTTGCTCAATCTCTAAGAGTCTTTTTGCATCTTCAGCAGGGATATCCATAGAAGCCGCGTAAGAATTTATTTTACTTTCTTGCTCGACTTGACTATCTTTTTCTTTATTTACTTTTGCATTATCTTTTCCATCTGGTATATTCAATGGATCAGTGCCATTTTTTACCATTATCTTCATGTACTCTTCTGTAAGACTTTTTAAGTCTGAAACTACAGAATTACCCATAAGACTATCTTTTAACTCTGGAAATTTATCAGACAGTTGGTTGAAAGCTTGAACTGAACCTGTAGAGTTTATAATAGAATGTAAGTAATGGAATTGTTGTTTTTGTACTTGGTAATTAGCATCATTTTGACTCACACGACCAGGGTCACCATTTACAGGTAAATAAGTCTGAGATTCTGCGTCAAAAGTAGTACTTAATTCCGTATCTCCTAATTCTCCTTTAGCGTGTCTAGAATCTAAGAAACTAGAATATAACTCACCATGACCTGCAAATATTGCTTCATTTACAGTCTTCATAGATTCTTGTCCCTCAGTATCTCCTAGTAATCTCTTGAAAAATGGAATCTTCAGACCTGCACCAGCAATACCACCACCTATAGCTGATTGAGTTAAACCTGAACCAAATTCAGCCCAGTAACCCTTATCAAAAGCAGTCTTAAAATGTCCCTTAGCGTTATTTTCTGCTTCGTAATTAAACATTGTTTTTATAGCCAATTGACCATGCTTCACTGCTTCAGAACCAATAAATTCAAGAGATTCTTCACCAGCTTCTTCAATAAATCCTTTTTTCATACCACCAATAGTAGTAGCATTAAACTTAGAAGCTGCAGAATATTTCTCCATGCTTGAAGCAGCTTTAACTAACTTTGCGTAAAGACGTGTCATCTTGTTGCCATAAATTTTCCCTGCTGCTTTATTCATTGCAGCTTTAGCACCAGCTTCTGTTCCACTTTCAGCAGTTTCTTTCGCCATCTGTTCAAAGACAGTTTTAGTGAAAACTTGATCTGCATCTTGTATTGTAAATATATCTCTTTGTAATTTCTTATTTGCTAATGATTTACCTACTCTGTTGAAAACATGATTAACTCCGAATAAAACAGCTAAATTTGCAGTATACATAGCTGCGGCTTCTCTTGTAGAATAACCTGCTGCTAAAGAGCTTTGATACATATCTTCAGCCCCGTACAATGCCATAGCAGAAGTAGAACCAAGTCTACTTGCTCTATTTACAATATTTGCAGCTCTTGCTAATTCTACACCTCTTGTTAATTTTACTAAACCCAAAGTACCTCTTGCGGCTAAACCAACACCATAACCAGCACCATAACCCATAGCTAGCTGTATAGCTGTGTCAGCGGCAAGCCCCATGATATTATCCATGTTACCTAAAAACCCAGCTCTTTGAGAATCTACAGTTTGTGTTATTTGCCTCGACTGCAAATTCATTAATTTAGCACCTTCAAACTCTGTAAACTTATCGCCGTAAATAACTCGGTTGTGCATGTTATTAATTGAGTTCTCCACACTAGCCATATTTGCAAGAGCATTATTTACAGATCTACCTAACCAATCCATAGGCCCAGCTGACATTGCAAAATCTGAATGTTGCATATCATAAGTAGACACTACTTCTAGCCCCGCATTTTTCTTATACTCTCCTTGGTATATAGCCACCATCCCTGGTTTCTTAGAAGACAATGGATCTAAAGACCCTTCTCGATAAGCCCAGCCTATAATTTCTTTTCCGTCTTTGTTTACATAATTTGGATTACCAACCATGGACTCTGCTGCAGACCTGTTGTCAGGGTCGTAGGCCTGACTTCTCTGCGTTTGAATAATAAGTTTATTATTTGTCAATACTTCTTTCATTGTTGGCATCCTAAGCTCTTCCCCAGCAGTATTAAAATATATAGGAGCTCTAACATGAGCTTCTCTAGAATCTCTTAATTCTTCTGTTTGTGAGCCCAATTGCACAGTTGCCATACTATGCGTTGCGTTTGATCTAGAAAGTTGGAAAAACCCCGTTGTTCTCTCTTTACCACCTTCAGACGCAGCTAAAAATCCCATACCTGGCATGTATAGCTTTTCTGTAGTGTTCATAGCATTAAACCTACCCTCTCTGTAATTTTTATAATCGCCGGCTAATTTATTATAGTCGTCTTTCATCCCTTTTACAGCGGACTCTCTGTCTCCGTAGTGCTTTTCGTACATAGACATAAGCTTCTCATCCTTAAGATAAGTTTCTCTGTCTTGTAGTTTGAAGTTAACGTCTTTATTATTGTTAGCTATATCAGCATAATTTCCTGATAAAGCACCGCTAGTTTTTGCGTAAAACCAATCCACTGGTGGTTTAATATCTTGAGAGTTGTTTTCCATAATTATCTTATAGTGTTACCTGTTAAAAAAGAGATTGCAGTTTTAACACCTGAATTTGCGTTAAATTGCTTTAGTGTCGCATTTGATGTTGGTACTTTGTGGTCTTTATCCATGGCTTGTAACTCGCTATTGTTAGTCAAAGGTACAAAAACATTAGTTCTTTTTATAACATCCGCATCCAAGATAGTTAATTTATCCCCCAACAACTCTGTAAACCCTTCTTCGTCACCCCCCTCTCCGAGTGTAAGACCAGACTTTATATAAGTCTCATTGTTGTTTTTTGACCTTGCGTTAGCTCCAGCATTGAAGTCTACTTTTATATTAACACCTCTAGTAAGTGTGTAAGAACTTTGGCCCATGTATTTGTCTAAAAGCATTTGCTCCTGCGCCAAAACTTCTGCCCCACTTATTTTTTTGTTAGCATGCAAAGCTTTTAATTCTTTTACATACTTTGGGTTCGACGTAACCTTAGATTCATTTAATGGCACACCATTTTTATCTAAAGGTAACCACAAAACCTTCATTTTTTGCTCTGGGACAACCACAAGACCTTGAGCGCCCGGCACAATCTCAGTAGTAACAACATTGTAATTAGGTTTCAAATTACTGATCCTTGTTCCATCATAAAGTATAGCGTTGGATACATCTATCATTCTACCCAAAGTCTGTCCGTAGTAATATAAAGTACCCTTGATTGCTTTTGTTTTATCTGGTTGTACTTCAAGAAATTTAGATGTAATTGTTGGAGCATCTAATCCTTTAACTTTAAGAGTGTTTACTTTTCCTCTATTGACAGTCTGACCTTGAATCATTATATCTTGAAAATCTAAACCCGAAACTTCAGCAATAACATCTGAAACTTCAGTCGTAGGACCAAAAGACTCTTCACCCCCCATTTTTAACTGCATAGTATTTTTAAAATCATACATCTCCTGATCTTCTTTGCTTGTTGCAATTTTAAATCTACTAGCTGTTACTTTTGTAATGTATTCCTTTACATACTGTTCAACTTCTTCAGGTGTTTGTAAATTTCGCGACTGACCATTTTCATCTAATGTGTGAACATATTTACCATCTTCAATGTGTACAAGGGGGGTCATGTGTGCTTTTGAAGCCAAAAGATTATACAGGGCCCCTTCTTTTGAGTATTGAACCGCAGCATTTATAGCGGCGTTTAGTTGAGAGGTATTTGATATTTCAGAACCCCCTCTCAATATACTAGATACAACTTCCCCAGCATTAGCATCAAAAAAACCACCTATTTTAGTTGAAGTTTTGTCTGCAGCATCACCCAAGTCACCAAAGTAATCGTTTAAGAATTTTTCTTTAGCTTGAGTTAAACCGTGGGTAGTTCCGTTATGTAAAAACTGTGTTACGGTTGGGTCATTAGCTAACTCAGAATTATTTTTTCTGTCATCAGCAGCATTACCATTTTGCATAAATTCCCAATTATCTCCCATATAAGACATGACTTCATCAGGTCTTACTTTCCTGTATATATTATGTTCAAAACCGTCTTCACCAACTTCTATTTTCTTAACTAAATAATGTTTACCGTCAAACATAAGGTTATTTAAACCCTGGTTATTAGAAACGTTTGTAAAAGCAGCATTAAAATCTTCTTTTAATACTTTATTTTCTTCTAATTGTGTACTACCCAAATAGTTAAGTTTATTTTCGATATCTGCATATAGAGGTTCATCTTCAAGATTATTAAAATAAAGTTCTTGTAATCTACCTCTTAATTGGTTTATTATTAGACCATTTTTAACATTGTCAGAAGCCAGACCGGCACCTGGAATATCTGGTAACTTTATAGGAGTTTTCTTTTCTTTTTTTTCTCCCGCTGCGTTACCTTTGTATTTTGCCAACAGAGCTGTTGGGTCAATTTCAGAAACTCTCATAGGTGTATACTGATAATTAGCATATACGGGTACTCCGCCACCAGCTTGAAATTTTCTTATTCTATCTTTTCTCTTGAATAATAGTGCCATATTTGAAAATATATCACCATATATACGAAATATGACTAGAATGTTAAAGTAAAAAGCCCCGCAAGTGCAGGGCTAATTTTTTATCCAAATAATCTTGGTCTCATTAATCTATTGTAATCTTTGACGGGATCTGAATCTTTATCTTTTTCTAAGAAATCCTTGTAGTCTTGTGTTGCTTGTCTAGATTCTTCACTGTCGGGCAAATTATTTAAAATATTATTTTTAATATGCCTATCCCTTTCTAGTTTCAAATTTTCACCTCTATTCGCTTCCTTAAGAGCAAGTGCATTAAGAACAAAAGTTCCTTTGTTAGCTTTTCTAAAACTACCTTGCTCTGCAATATTCGTAAAAATATCACCTAAACTTTTTTGCCTGTTGTTGATTAATTCTTGTTTGGCAAGTACTGCGTCATTCCTTTGTCTTATTAGAGCAGCATTGTTTGTATCACTAGCAGCAATATTTAAGTTTTGCTGGTCCACAAGAGCGGATTGTCTAGCGTTCATTCCAGTGTTAACTCGATCTTGTTCTGTAAGTCTATTGTTAGCTTCTAACCCAGATATTTGTGCTTGCTGTGCTGAGGCATTAGAATTTGAAATTAAAGATCCAATCATACCTGCTTGAGCGTCAGAAGTAGTATTTACATATCTATTTTTATTTGCTATAAGCCTTTTTTGATCAGTAGTAAATAAAGCTCTTTCAGCTAAAACTGTAGGTACATTTACAGCACCTGGTCTCACCATAGCAGTTTCCAACTTACCCACAGGCTTTCTATTTTTAAGTAAAAAACCTAAACCTGCAACATGACCTGCGTTTATACCAGAAGCATATATTGCGTCACCCACGTTATGTTTCCAATTACTAGGTTCACCTTCAGTCTTACCGTCGTCAACTGGAGTATTGTCCCCGCCATAAAATTTACCTGTTTTAAAAAGTTTCTTAGGATAAACATTAGAAAAATTATTTACTGGAAATAACAAGTCATCCAAAGCAGTTCTTTCTGAGAATGGGTTAGGCAGTGTCGGCGCAATTAAACTGTAATTAGGTTTTTGAAGCCCACTATTATTTGGTTGTGAGCCAACTGAAGTATTGTCAGGGCCAACTGGAGTATTGTCAGGGCCATAAAATTGACCTGTTTTAAAAAGTTTCTTAGGATAAACATTAGAAAGATTAGCTGCGTCTTTTATTGCAAGTGCAGTACTGTTTAATACATTATTAACCTGAAAATTATTATTCCTCACCCCACTATTATTTGATTGTAAAGTATAAATTGGTGGTTTGTATGCGGGGCGAACAGTGGAAAAATTATTTACAGGAAATTTTGACAAGTCACCCAGAACATTTCTAGAGTATGGGTTAGTCACACCAGCTGCAATTAAACTGTAGCTGGGTTTTTGAAGAAAATTTGATACACCAATTTGAAACTTTGGAATCAATTTACCACCATTTTTAAAACCTGGTAAAACGTTTGTTTTATTTGTCATAGGTGTTGTGTTGCTAGCTACTTGAGTTAAGCTGGGTAGTACTTCGTATATAAAATTACCAGACCCAGACTGGTTTGTATTATCATTGTCTCTGCTTGTATTAAATGCATCTGTCAAAACACCATTTCTAAACTTTTTATTAAGAGAATAAAGTCCGTGGTCTGTCTCGAGTATGTTAGCACTATCAAGGTTATTTTCTTTTAGGAATTTAGCGAACATAACAGCTAGATGGTTTGAAGTACCGTGTAGTACCACTATCTCCTTAGTTTTTGGGTTTTCCACCATAAGATGACCACCACTCATAGAGCGGTACTGACCATCTTGATCTCCTACCCCAATAGGTATTGTTTTAGTACTGCCATTATCTAAATTTAAATTTAACTTGTTTTGTCGAATATTGTTATCCATAACAGTACCGGGGCTTAACGACCTTACACCATTTGTTTTAAAAGTCGGTGAAACTAGAGTTGTTGTACCCTTAAATTCACCCATTGTACCAGAAGTAAGTTTGTCTCCTCTATAAGCAATTACTGGTTGATTATCACTATTTTTATCTATTTTAATTGTTGCATATTGATTTCCTTGGTGTTCTTGGTAATTTTTGAAAGGCGCGTATGTATAGGCAATAGATGATCCTTTTACATCCCCACGCTGACCTCTGTTTCTCACCCCCATTGGTCTATTAGACATTGACTTGCTAAAACTTTCAATTTCATAATCTGCATCACCAGTCACCTCACGATTTAAATCAAGATTGTTGTTGTCAAATGGCACCGCAACCGTAACTTTTTTCTCAGCCAGTGCTGGTTTTTTAATTAGCTTTTTTTCAACTTTTGTAGTGCCCATAGAAATATTTTCCTTGGTTGCTCCTTGATAAGCTTGTTTTAAAGTATTTACTAAACCTTCCTTTTGTAGTGAAGAAACTAATTCATTTGCTTTGCCTAGTTTGTCTGCCGTAGAATTATAGATACTGTTAAAACCTGAAGCCTCTTTATATGCACTACCAAGAGCTGAAGCCGTATTATATGCGTTATTAAAACCTGAAGCCACAGAATTATATGCGTTATCAAAGCTTGAATTTGCTTTAGGGGTTTCTGGG
>Ga0209702_10009557_pt1 | contig 10756 bp, 11 predicted proteins | sample FRY01_FD_187210 | JGI IMG/M metagenome (GOLD analysis project Ga0209702, IMG submission 187210) | Freshwater microbial communities from Lake Fryxell liftoff mats and glacier meltwater in Antarctica - FRY-01 (SPAdes) (version 2) | ecosystem: Environmental > Aquatic > Freshwater > Ice > Glacier... | reverse complement strand
GTCTGATCCTGGCATAAAAAAAGTTTTTATTCTTCAAAAAGACCTTCCACCAGTTAGCTCAACAAACAGCTACAGGATTAGATATCGCGTTGTCTCAGAAGATAAAAACAGAACATCTCATTGGTCGCCTATATTTAATATTAATGCTCAGGCCATTGTCTCTGTTTCGGGGACAGTTGTAAGAAATGGTGACGCAGTTACCGCGACTTGGGCACACGCGACAGGTCAGCACACCTACCTTTATGATGTGTTTACAAGCTATGATGGCGGGGCATACGTTTATCTTGGATCAACCCCAGTTCACTCGTTCATTTTTCTTAGAAAAGGGGCGTCAAGTGTTAGGTTCATAGCACAAGCTGCAAGCTCATTACAGGAAATAAATTCAATATTAACGATATTTGACTCGGGCACGGTTGTCCTGGTATAATTAGATAGGAGATAAAATATGGCAAAAATTCCACTACCCGAACGAGGGCAACCACTAGATGTTTCGTACATCTATCAGTTAGTCGATGCGGTAAATGAACTATCACAACAAGTTTCTTCGGCAACGTATAACTATACAACCGTAGATACAGCTAATGCTGGTCAGCAAAGTATTAAAACATCAGACGCGAGAATCGTTGCTGGTTTTGATTCTGTTGCAAATAACAGCACAGTAAGTGCTGGAAACGAAAAACCATTTTCTGTAAAATTTAAAAGTGATTTTAAATATGCACCAATTGCAACTGCAACGGCGGTCAATGTAAGTGGAACACCTGCAGGACAAAACTTGACAGTTGTAATAAATTCAATTACAACATCTGGCGTAACTGGAATTGTAAGGTTTAATGCCTCTGGAGATGTTTCAGTATCGGTACATGTAATTGCCATTGGTATACCGAATTAATGGTTTGTAAAAGATGCAAGGGAAAAGTATTTCTAGATAGACAATATACTTCTATTGAGCATATAGAAACATTTTGTATTTTATGTGGGGATAGAAAATTTTATCATCCACCACGAGATAGCATGGAGGGGCGATGGTTACTTCTAAGGGAAAAATCCAGAGCGAAGTCTACAACAACGAGCCTATAGTAAAAGGCAGTAAAAAACTATGGTTTATTAATGGGGATCTCGTAAGGTTTTACCATAGCTCGCGCTCAACTGGAATGGTAACTTTTTATAATATAACCAAAGACAGGCTTGAGACATGCTTACGGTCTGATTTTAGACGGAATAGACAGAAGGCCTATACCATTATGGAGACATCAATACTAGTTAATCGTCACAGAAAACACATGCCAAGACTAATTAGACAAGGAACTATCCCAGGAGCGGTAGGAAATACCTTTGGTGGAAGAACAGGCTGGCAAATAAGATCTTACTACTCAGAGGACCACGTAAAGGAAATACGGGCTATTCTTGCATCAATACATATCGGGCAACCAAGAAAAGATAAACTAGTAACAAACAATATGACTCCAACAAGCCAAGAGTTGACAAGGCGTATGGGAGAGGGTATGCTTACATATACAAAGACAGAGGATGGGCGCTTTATTCCCCTTTGGTCGGAGACAATTAAGTAGGATGTGGTTTGACAGACTTCGCCAAGTATGCTATTATAGATTCTATAGAGAAAAACAAAATGATTAATATGGGGGGAAAATGAATAACGAAGAAACAAAGGTATCTGTAACGCTTGGATACACGCTTAATCTAGGAAATTTTCAGTCATTAAGGATTGATCTTGGTGTTACAGATTCCAAGCGCAATGAGGAAACAACTGGAGATGCCTTTGACCGCATCTACGAGTTTGTTGAAAATAAACTTATCGCAAAAATCAATGATGCTAAAGCAGAAATAGCAGAATAGAGTGGCTGAACGCAAAGACCGTATGGCTTTGCTCAGTCGGTATAACAAACTATACACACAAAAATATGAGCGAAAGTCAACCCTCAACTTGAATGTTGAGCAGTGGGCTAGCGGTGCTTTAGTTGATTCTTATGGAATGTCAGAATGTTATGACTTATTAGACTATTACTTTTCAATCGCACAAAGCCCAAGCTGGAGTTATTTTGCCTACAATGCAGAGAAAATTCTTAATGGAAAGATAGACGTAGAAAAAGACAATAAAGAAAGACAAGAGCGCAGGATAAAGGCTAAGGAGTGGCTAAGTGAATAATACAGAGACCAAATTAATTTCGGCGGTACTGGAAGATAAACAAGTTCACGTACTCCTACAAGCCAATGTAGACAGCCTATTAAGAACCCACAATGACGTATGGAATTTTATTAGATTATATTCTGAAAACAATGGAATGGTTCCACCAGTACATTTAGTTGTAGAAAAGTTTAGAGATTTTGAGCCTCTCAAAGATATTGGCTCAACCAAACATCACCTTGAGGAATTAAAGGTAGAGTATTTAAATGACAGCCTAAAAGATATACTAAGGTCTGCTGCCTCTCAAGTTCAGGGCGGTAATGGAGTAGAAGCACTAAACCAAATAATTACAAGCACCTCAGAGTTAAAAAAGAATACTGCCACCATGAGAGATATTGATGCTACGGACATTGATTCTGCCGTTGCATATTTTGAAAATCTAAAGGCTCAACATGTTTTAGGGCATGTTGGAATTAAAACTGGATTGCCAGGATTTGATAATTACCTGCCTTCTGGAATCATGCCAGGACAGCTGGGAGTCTTTCTTGCCTATCCAGGTATAGGAAAGTCTTGGTTAGCTCTGTACTTCGCTGTACAGGCCTGGAAACAGGGAAAGACACCACTTGTTATTAGCCTTGAGATGAGTGAGACAGAGGTTCGCAATCGTGCCTATACGATTATGGGTGAGGGTCTTTGGTCACACAGAAAAATTTGCAATGGTGAGATAGATCTTGATATGCTAAAAAAATGGCATACAGATAAACTTGATGGTCGTCCACCATTTCATATCATTTCAAACGATAGTGGTGGAGAGATAACACCATCTGTTATTCGTGGAAAGATTGACCAGTATAAGCCAGATTTTGTTGTTGTTGATTACCTTCAATTAATGGCTCCAAATCAAAAGTCTGATAATGAAACGGTACGAATGAAAAACCTTTCAAGAGAATTAAAACTAATGGCTGTTGGTGAAGAAGTTCCTATTATGGCTATTTCTTCTGCTACTCCAGACGATGTTAAAGATTTATCTACCGTTCCAACATTAGGACAAACTGCTTGGTCTAGACAGATAGCCTATGATGCTGATTGGGTTTTGGCCCTTGGTCGTTCATCTAATAGTGATATAATTGAATGTGTATTTAGAAAAAATAGAAATGGTTTTATGGGTGACTTCTTAGTTCAAGCAGACTTTGACAGAGGTTATTATCGTTATAAAGACCATGAGGAAAAGAAATGATCAAAGACATTTACTCAGAAGAGCAAGTCCGTCGTGTCTTAAATGGTGCAGGAATTGATATTGAAAATGAAGTGGGTTCCGACTTTATAATCTTTTGCCCATATCATAGTAATAGTAGAACTCCTGCTGCAGAAGTTTCTAAAGAGTCTGGGACATTCTTTTGTTTTAGCTGTCAGGTAACCAAAAACCTAACAGAGTTTATTATGTTCTGTTCAAATAGATCATATTTTGAATCAATGAGATATATCAAGAGCAAAGAAGCCGAGTCTGACATTCAGACCTTAATAGGAAAAGCTCTATACGCACCACCTGATTTTACCCCATATGACGAGCTAGTTCTTAAGAGATTATATAATCAGTTACTTGGATCAGAAAAAGCAAAGAATTATCTTGGGTATAGAAAGATTACTTATTCGTCTATTGCAAAATTTGCGCTGGGGTACTCAGAAAAACAAGACTCTATAACAATACCAATGCATAGCCCGGACGGAATGTGTATAGGATTTGTTGCCAGAACAATCGAGGGTAAAGAATTTAAAAATACACCAGGATTACCAAAGAGCAAGATACTATTTAACCTTCATAGGGTAAAGAGTTCTAATGTAATCTATGTTGTTGAATCGTCCTTTGATGCAATAAGATTAGATCAAATAGGTTTTCCAGCAGTTGCAACGCTGGGCGCTAATGTGTCTGTATCACAAATCAGACTATTAGAAAAGTACTTCAATAATGTTGTATTTTTTGCAGACAATGATGAGGCTGGCTCGATAATGAGAGATAAACTAGTTGAAAAACTGGGAAGTATTGTTACTGTAGTTGGCATTGATAAAAAATATAAAGATATAGGAGACATGGATGATGCTGCAATTAAACAACTGGAGTTCCAGTTTGACAATTCTATCATTACTATGCTAAAATAGAAGAGCAAGACACAAAATACTAAAAAGGAGAAATAATGGCTATAGTAAGGGGATTGAAAGATATCGCAGCCCTAGTCGACAAACCTAAATATGATACTTCAGGCAGTAAGGTTCGTTGGTTAAAGTTAGCTGATGGACAGTCAGTAAAAGTTCGTTTTGTTGAAGAGCTGGACGAAGATTCGGCAAATTATAACGAGGCTCGTGGGTTAGCCCTTGTAGTTTCAGAACACACAAATCCAAAAGATTACAAGCGCAAGGCAGTAGACACGATGGATACAGAGGGTCGTGACTGGGCTGAAGAGATGCACCGAAAGGATATGAAGGCTGGCTGGAGAGCACGTCTTCGCTTTTATTGCAACGTTCTTATAGATGATGGGATTGAGCCACCATATGTAGCAATTTGGTCGATGGGAGTAAGCAAGCAATCATCATTTAATGCTATTCGTGAGTATGCTCTTGAAACAGGAAGCATATCAAATGTTCCTTGGAAAATGAAGCGTAACGGTCAGGGTACTGAAACAAGTTACACGCTATTTCCAGGGACACCAGACAAAGAACCATTTGACTGGGGAACTCATGAACCCTTTCCATTAGAAAAAGCACTTAATAAAATTCCTTATGTAGATCAGGAGTCCTTTTATTTAGGGTTTGATACACCAGTGTCAGCGTCAAAAAACGCCGACTGGTAATTGATGCAATACATAAGTTTACATACACACTCACATTTTTCGTTGTTTGACGGAATTGCTACTCCAGAAGAATATATAGACCGAGCAGTTGAACTGGGAATGCCAGCATTGGCACTAACAGATCACGGAACATTATCTGGGCATCGGGAACTGTACCGAGTTGCAAAAGCAAAAGGCGTTAAGCCTATTCTTGGCGTAGAAGGGTATATGTGTGCTGATAGATTTGATACAAGAGATAAGTCCGAAAGAACTGGTCAACTTGATTTAGTTTATAACCACATTATCCTTCTCGCTAAGAACCAAACTGGTTTAGAAAATTTAAACAAGATTAATGAAATTGCCTGGACGGAGGGATTCTTTAAGAAACCAAGATTTGATTTTGAGATACTTGAGAAATACTCTGAAGGAATTATAGTTACATCAGCATGTCCTAGTAGTGTTTTAGTTAAAGCACTTGAGGAAAATGAGTTTGCTGTAGCAAAGAAACATATTGAATGGTTTAAGCGGGTATTTAAAGATGATTATTATATTGAAGTAATGCCACACAATACCGCGGAAATCAATAAACAACTTATTGCCTTAGCAGATGAATTTAAAATCAAGGTTGTTGTTACTCCCGATTGCCATCATAGTTGTACAGAGCAAAAGGAAATACAGGAGTTTAAGCTTTTGTTAAATACCCATGTAAAAATTGATAAGGCTCATACCTTTGAGAAATCAAAAAAGCATAAGGATATGATGGAACGACTTGACTATCTTTATGGTAATGATAGACAGATTACTTTTAATAAGTTTGATATTCACCTGCTTTCATATGAAGAGATTAAGTCTGCCATGGAAAACCAGGGTATTGATAGATCAGACATATACTCAAATACACTAGATGTAGCAGACAAGATAGAAGACTATGATATTCCAGAAGGATTAAACCTTCTCCCTGTTCAATATAAAAACCCTATGAAGGAATTAAAGAAGATTGCCCTTGAGGGCTTGACTGCAAAAAACCTGGCAGACAATCAAGAATATTTAGATAGGCTTGATGTAGAGCTAGAGGTTATTTCTAATAAAGACTTTGGCCCCTACTTTCTTGTTGTACAGAACATGATTGCATGGGCTAAGAAAGAAGGGATCCTGGTCGGCCCAGGCCGTGGATCATCTGCAGGATCTTTATTGTGTTATGCTATTGGAATAACAGATATTGATCCAATTAAACACGGACTATTGTTCTTCCGTTTTATTAATCCAGACCGAGACGACAGGCCAGACATTGATTCGGATATAGCAGATAACCGTCGTGATGAAGTTAAAGATTATTTAGTTAGACAATATAGACATGTTGCATCTATTGCCACCTTCCTTAAATTTAAAGACAAGGGTGTTGTCCGAGATGTTGCACGAGTTTTAAATATTCCACTAGCAGATGTTAATAAGGTTTTAAAAACAGTTGATACATGGGAAGATTACTGCTCATCAAAATCATCACTATGGTTTAGAGATAAATATCCAGAAGTAGAAAAGTATGGAGAACAGTTACGAGGAAGAATTCGTGGTACAGGAATCCATGCAGCTGGAGTTGTAACTAGTAAGGATCCAATTTTTAGATATGCTCCAATGGAGACAAGAGTTTCTCCTGGAAGCGATGAGAGAATCCCAGTTGTTGGTGTTGATATGGAAGAGGCTGAACGTATCGGCCTGATTAAGATTGACGTTTTGGGGTTAAAAACTTTAAGTGTTGTCAAAGACTGTACTGATATTATTAAAGAGCGCGAGGGGACAGTTATAGATCTACTTAAGATTGATATGACTGAAAAACCTGTTTACGACATGCTTTCTGATGGATATACAAAGGGTGTCTTCCAGTGTGAAGCATCTCCATATACAAACCTTCTAGTTAAAATGAGAGTAAAGAACCTGTCTGAGCTCACTGCATCAAATGCCTTAGTACGTCCAGGAGCCATGAATACTATCGGTAAAGACTATATTGCACGTAAACATGGTAGACAAAACATTGACTATAAGCATACCGTTTTAAAAGAATTTACATCAGAGACTTATGGGTGTATCCTTTATCAAGAACAGGTAATGCAGGCTTGCGTAAATCTTGGTGGTATGAGTATGGCAGATGCTGATAAGGTTCGTAAGATTATCGGTAAAAAGAAAGATGCAAAGGAGTTCGATGTTTTCAAAGATAAGTTTGTTCTTGGGGCTTCTAAGTTTATTTCTCCTAATCAGGCGCTTGATTTATGGCATGATTTTGAAGCTCATGCGGGGTACTCGTTCAACAAGAGCCATGCAGTCGCTTACTCTACTCTCTCGTATTGGACGGCGTGGTTAAAGTACCACTATCCACTAGAGTTTATGTTTGCACTTCTTAAAAATGAAAAGGATAAAGATGCTAGAACTGAATATCTTATTGAAGCGAAAAGAATGGGAATTAGTATTAAGCTACCTCACATTAACGATTCGGATATAGATTTTAAAATTGAGGGTAAGGGTATTAGGTTTGGACTCAGTTCTATCAAGTTCATATCTACAAAAATTGCAGAAAAATATATTGCAGTACGACCATTTAGTTCGTATAAGCAAGTGGAAGAGTTTACCTTTACCAAAGGAAACGGAGTAAACAGCAGAGCCCTACAGGCAATGAACTGTGTTGGCGCACTAACGTTTCCAGATAACTTATTAGATTCAGAAAAAATAAAGGAAAATCTTTATGAGTATTTAAACCTTCCAGAATTTAATACATCAATACCGCAACACTACTATGCATATATAAGCGATGTTGCAGATTATGAAGAAAAGGGAGCCTTTGTTTTACTTGGTATGGTAAAATCAATTAAAAGAAGTAAAGGTTGGTCAAGGGTTGAAGTTCTAGATAAAACTGGATCAACTGGAATATTTGACGAGGAACATACATTAATTGAGGCTGGAAGAAGTTATATCCTTCTTGTTTCAGATAACAGGATTGTCTCTTTTATACCAGCTGATGAACTAAAAGAATCAAAGGATGCACTTATTAAATTTTTAAATTATAAGCAATTACCTTATCAAGAGGGTGAACACTTTGTAGTATCGTTTAAACCACGAGTGACAAAGACTGGTAAAAGGATGGCATCCCTTACTCTTGCAGATGCTGGAAGAGAGTTGCACTCGATCTTGGTATTTCCAACGGCTTTTCCAAAAGCGTATATGCATATCGAAGAAGGTAATATTTATAAGTTTGAATTTGGTAAAACAAAAGATGGAACCGTAACCTTGGAGGATGTTTATGCCAGTTAGTGTAGAAGAAGTATTAGCCCTACTTGATCCGAAGTTGCGTAAAGGCATTATGACTGGAGACTCCCTGCCAGAAACAGAGTATGCGTCAACTCCAAGTTTTGGACTAAATCGTGCACTTAATGGAGGTCTCCCGTATGGTCGTCAGATTCTTATCTGGGGGTCAAAATCTTCTGCAAAGTCTTCTCTTTGTCTTCAAATGGTAGCACTTGAGCAAAAGAAAGGAAAGGTTTGCGCATGGATCGACGCCGAAATGGCATACGACAAAGCGTGGGCAAAAAAACTAGGAGTGGACACTTCTAAACTTATTATTTCTCAAGCACGAACAATAAACGAAATGGTTGATGTGGGTGTTCAGCTAATGGATGCTGGGGTGGACTTGATTGTAGTAGACTCAATATCTGCCCTGTTGCCAGCAATATATTTTGAAAAAGATACAACCGAATTGAAACAACTTGAAAATACAAAGCAGATTGGCGCAGAGTCTCGTGATTTTGGCAATGCCTGGAAAATGCTAAACTACTCAAACAATAAAAAGAATAACACCCTATTTGTAATTATCAGTCAAGCAAGAAACAATATTAATGCCATGTATACACAAGCGATACCAATGGGTGGGAATGCAACAAAGTTTTATTCCTCTTGCGTTATTAAACTATTTTCATCTGAGTCAGATAACCAGGCCATTAAGGGTAAGATTCAAATAGGAGATAAGCTAATTGAAGAAAAAATTGGTCGGAAGATTCGTTGGGAACTTCAATTTTCTAAGACATCTCCCGGATTTCAAAATGGAGAGTATGACTTTTATTTTCGTGGAGACGATATAGGCATTGATTCAATTGGAGATCTTGTAGATACCGCAGAATTAATGGGACTTGTTAATAGGACTGGTGCATGGTATCAGCTAGAGGATGGCACAAAAGTTCAGGGTAGAGAAGGATTTATCAATCGTGTTAAAGAAGATTTAACACTACAAGAATCCCTTAAGAGTAAGATCTCTAGTGTCTAACGAAAAATTTAAAGTATTTCCTGGCAAATACTATTGCCAAGAATGCAAAGAAGAGGTTTTATCTGTAAGGCTTTGGGGAGAAGAAGCAAAATTTACTTGGATGTGTTCAAAAAAACATATTTCAACGGTAGCAATAATTAAGACAAAGAGGGATTATGAGCGAGAGAAGTGAGTCAAAGCGCATCGGAGCTAAGCAACACAAGAATAGTGGTCGCAACACCAAGAAAGGTGATGCTAGTTGGCGTGGATTTACTGTTGACTTTAAGGAGTATCCAAAGGGCATAACCATCAATAAAGATGTGTGGGCAAAGGCCTGTACCGATGCTCTTAAAAATAAAAACGATCCAGCAATCTTTATTATTTTAGGCGAGGGCAATTCAAAAGTTAGACTTGCCGTAATCGAAGTAAATAGGCTAGAACAACTAACAGAAGGGAACGAAAATGACTGAACAATCTGGAGCACCAGCCCATACAACAATCGATATGGTTAATGGTCTGTCCGAAATTGCAGATTTTATGGGGGATGAAGAGCTAACAACTGCACTTACCTTCATTGCTAAGATAATCATTAAGCCAGATATTCCCATACAGGTTGTAAGTATTGAGATAGTTCGTCTACAGGCTATTGCAGCAAAGATGGCTCTTAAGGCCACGTGGATGGCTAATGTTGATAAGAGTGATAGGGCAAAGAAAAATATTTATTACACAGCAGCAGAATCAATCAACAACTTAGTGTCTGCACTCAAGTACATAATGCGTTAATCTGCTATACTTATATATAAAACAAGGGGAAACAATGACAAAAAGTTTATTACAACAGATTCTAATAAAGGGAACAGAGAGTAAAAGAGTTATTACTGAACAGAATAAAATCTTTAATGCTGAGGATATGATTGCAAAGATTCGGTCTGGGTATACGATTAACCGTGGCCCCAAATATACAAAGAAGAAGACATTTGCTCCATCAACACTTGTTTGGAACCATGGGGAATGTCCAAGGTATTGGTATTTTGCCTTTAATGGCAATGTTTTCGCAGATGATGCGGATGAGAATGCTGTTGCAAGTATGACAGCAGGAACAAAGTCACACGATAGAATTCAGGATGCCATGCTTGCTTCAGGCATAGCAATTCCCTATATTAATGATAAGGGTGAGACCACATCAGAGTTTAAGGTTATCTCAAACGACCCACCGATTTTTGGTTATGGCGATGCTATGTTAAATTGGGAAGGCGAAGAGGTCGTTGGTGAAATTAAAACAATGATGAATGAAGCCTTTGAATATCGCAAAAAAACCAACAAGCCAAAGATTGCACATCTAATTCAATTGCTTATCTATATGAAGGTTCTTGGTAAATCAAAAGGCGCATTGATCTATGAAAATAAAAACAATCATGACATTATGATTATTCCAGTTGAAGTAACTGATAGTTATAGAGAATGGATTGATTACGCATTTAACTGGATGAGAGAAGTTCGCAA
>Ga0209702_10009551_pt1 | contig 10763 bp, 12 predicted proteins | sample FRY01_FD_187210 | JGI IMG/M metagenome (GOLD analysis project Ga0209702, IMG submission 187210) | Freshwater microbial communities from Lake Fryxell liftoff mats and glacier meltwater in Antarctica - FRY-01 (SPAdes) (version 2) | ecosystem: Environmental > Aquatic > Freshwater > Ice > Glacier... | reverse complement strand
TAGTACACAATCCCGGCCAGATCGGTGTCTTCATAGTAAACCCGCAGGTTAAACCGATGCACCATTGTCTCGCCCTTTGCCCCAATCAACCCCGCATTTGCCATAATATCAGCAAGAATACACCCAAGATCAGCCGGATTGTCCCGTCATAAGGGGTTTATCGAGCAATAATTGTTAAGGAATTGACCAATGCGTAAAATTTCATTGATCCTGTCGACGGCGGCCATGTCGCTGCAAAACTCCGGTGCGCAGGCCGCGACCGAGGGGCTGGGCGCTTGGACAAGCCAACCCCTGTTTGCCCCCCATCCCGCGCTTGTCGCCGTCTTGGCACTCGTAGGCATGGTCTGCCTACTCCTGATGGCGCATTCGCCGCTGGGTAACGCCCCCAGCACATGGACCAACACATGGAAATGGCGCGGCCTGCCCAACTTCTGGCCCTCCCGGCGCGCCACCTTCGCGCTATTGGCCTTCGTGGCAATCACCGGCTCCATGAGCATGGCGTAATCTTGACCCCAAAGCGCAGCGCCCCCAAACCCTGGCGGGGCGCGCCTGCGGACATACGCGTCCCTTCCTGGCCTTGGCCACCGCAACTCAGTCTGCTAGCCCGCGTTGCCCGAACCAACCCGCGCCGCAAGCCGCAAGGCATGGCTGCGATTATGCGCCATAAAAGGCATCACCGGGTCATAAGCCGCGCGGATCACCTCTCCGATGAAAGGGCGCAATACCACCTGCGCGCCTGCTTTGCCCAAAGGCGATCCGCCCGCAAAGGCCAGATCGGACCACAGCAAGATTATCCCCACCGCCTGGTTCAACGCCAAAACCTCGGCGGGCTGTTCGGCCAATGCCCCGTCCATCCGCACGAACACGAAAGCCGCTTTTATCGCCCCCGATGCCTCAAACCGGAAACTGCGGTACTGGTTCGCCCCCGCTGCCTCCAGCCGATGGGTCAACGCCTCCAGATCGGGGATCATCTCCGCCAGCTTCGGCACGGCCCGCAGTTCCGCCCAATCGCGGACAAAAAACAGCATCAGGTTCGCGCCCAACTCCATATCCGTCTCGGCCATTTTATGGCCCGCCAACGCCACAACCGCCTCCACAGCGCCCTTGATCACCGGCAAGGTCTCATCCGAAACACCAAACACCACCGGCACAATCGGCCGCTCCCAGCGGGCAAAGACATAAGACCCGTCACTGCGGGTGAACAAAGCCTCAATCTCACCAGCCTCTACGTCCCCGTCCACCCTCATTCCTCCGGCTGTCCGTTCAAGCACTGCCCTTTGGCTTCATCTTGGCAAAAATATCCATCACCCTCTGCCAAACAACACGCCCCAAATCGCCAAGCCCTCAATCCGCTGATCCGTAGGGTGGGTGCAGCCCACCGCCGCCTCATTTCACCTCAAACAAATCGCTTTGCCCGGGGGGTTTCGGGGCCTCCAGCCCCAGATGCCGCCAGGCCCTGGCGGCCAGCATCCGCCCGCGCGGTGTGCGTTGCAGCAGGCCTTGTTGCAGCAAATAAGGCTCGATCACCTCCTCCAACGCATCGCGCGCCTCCGAAAGTGCGGCCGAAATGGTTTCCACCCCCACCGGACCGCCACCATAATGCTCGGCCAGCAGCATCAGATAGCGCCGATCTGCCCCATCAAGGCCAAGATGATCCACCCCCAGCCGCGTCAGCGCACGATCGGCGATCGCGCGGGTCAACCGCCCATCCCCTTCCACCAGCACAAAATCCACCACCCGGCGCAGCAGACGCCCCGCAATCCGTGGCGTGCCGCGCGCGCGCTTGGCAATCTCGCGTGTGCCCTCCGGGTCTGCCGGGATGCCCATCAGCCGCGCGCCGCGGGTTACGATCAGATCCAGCTCATCCTCGGTGTAAAACACCAATCGGGTCGGAATCCCGAAACGGTCGCGCAGTGGCGTGGTCAAAAGCCCCAACCGCGTCGTTGCCCCCACAAGCGTAAACGGCTGCAGATCAATCCGCACTGTGCGCGCGGCAGGCCCCTCGCCAATCACAAGGTCCAGCGCGAAATCCTCCATCGCGGGGTACAAAACCTCCTCCACCACTGGGGAAAGCCTATGTATCTCGTCGATGAACAGCACATCATTGGGTTCCAGATTGGTCAGGATCGCCGCCAGATCGCCGGCGCGTGCCAAAACGGGGCCGGATGTCATGCGAAATCCTACCCCCAATTCGCGCGCCATGATCTGCGCAAGCGTGGTCTTGCCCAAACCGGGCGGGCCGTGGAACAGCGTATGATCCATCGCCTCACCGCGTATTTTTGCGGACTCGATGAACACCCGCAAATTTGCGCGCGCCTCTGCCTGGCCTACAAACTCCTCCAGAACCTGAGGGCGCAGCGCACGATCTGCGTCGCCGGGCAGCCCTTCGGGGCGCAAGGTGGGATCGGGTTCCATCGCTTATCCTTTTGGGGCCAGCAGCTTCAACGCCGCTTTTATCAGCGCGCTGGTCGCAGCCTCCGGTGCCTCGCCCCCCGCCTGCGCCACGGCGGCCGCCGCATCGCCATGCCCATACCCAAGATTGATCAGCGCCGACAACGCCTCCGCACTTGCCGCCGCGCGGTTTGCGCCCGCCTCATCAGGCTTTGCGGCCTTCCTCAATGCCCCCACCGGCTCCACAACATCATCCTCCAGCGCGCCCGCCAAACTCGCCGGGTTCGCGCCCATCGCCATCACCGTCGGCGCTTTGGCCTTCAACTCCAGCACCACGCGCTGCGCAATCTTTGGGCCTACGCCGGGGGCGGCCTGAATGGCTTTTGCATCGCCTAGCGCAATCGCGCGGGCCGCCCCTTCCGGCCCCAAAGTGCCCAAAATCGCCATCGCGGCCTTGGCCCCCACGCCCTGCACCGTTACCAAAAGCTTGTGCCATTCCTTCTCCAGCATTGTCGGAAACCCGAACAATTGCAGAAGATCCTCGCGCACTAGAAGTTCGGTGAACAGCGCAACCGCCTCGCCCACGCGGGGCATGCTGGCCAAAGTCCGGTCCGAGACATAGACGATATACCCCACCCCCCGCACATCAACCAAAACATGGTCGCTGCCCCGGTACTCCAGCCGCCCCGCAATCTTGCCAATCATCCTGCTGCCCTTTTCAACGCCGCCTGCAACCGGCCCGCACTTTGCAGATGATGCGCATGGCAAATCGCAATCGCCAAGGCGTCCGCCGCATCTGCCCCTACAATCTGCACGCCGGGCAAATGAACGCGCACCATATGATCGACCTGCGCCTTGGCGGCGTGGCCCACACCCACCACAGTTTTTTTCACCGCATTAGGCGCATATTCCCCCACCGTGACCCCAAATTGCGCCGGAACCAACAGCGCAATCCCCCGCGCCTGGCCCAGCTTGAGGGTTGCCACCGCGTCCTTGTTCACAAAGGTGTTTTCCACCGCCGCCTCATCCGGGGCATATTGGGCCAGAACGGCGGTAAGCTGGTTGTGCAAACTAAGCAGCCGGGCGGCCAGATCGCCCGAATCCCGGCCCTGATCCGGCCCCGGTGCGGAACGGCAAATACCGTTGGCGACATGGGTCAACCGCGACCCCGCAACATCGATCACTCCCCAACCAAGGTTGCGCAACCCCGGATCAATGCCCATCACCCGCATGCCTGCCCCTTTTTATTCGTTAAAATGCGAATAGCACGAATGGGGAACATCCGCCAAGGGCTTTGCGGGGCAAGGTCAAGCGCCCCTGCAATTGCTGCAACCGCACAATAGACGACACTTCAACAGCAAAAACCGACACCTTTCGCCATCGCCCTAAGAATATGGTCAAATTGGGGCAAACAGCCATGCATCCCGTGCATTCCGGCCATGCCTTTTCTGTGTATTGTTTTGCACCTGCAGCGTGTCTATCTGCCCTGTATCGAAACAACGTGCTGCAAAATTCAGCAGCATATAAAAAGGAAAACCGCCATGGCCGCTTTTGATACGACCCGCACAGCGCCCCTCGGCGCGATCACCACCTACAGCTTCATCCGCTTCCTCAGCAATATCTCAAATTCCGTGATTGCCTGGAACGATGCCCGCGTCACCCGCAACTCGCTTGGCAAATTGTCCGATCGTGAGCTGGATGATATTGGCCTGACCCGTGGCGATATCGCCGACATCGCAAACCTGAACCGCTTCTGATACCCGGCCACCATGCCCAGATATCGCAGCGTTCAGACGATGCCAAATCGAAAAGGCCGCCTCGGATGAGAGCGGCCTTTTTCTTTGGCTAAATGCGCGCGCTTTACCCGCGATTTTGCAAGCTGCGGCGCAGGGTTTCAGACACCCACAAGGTCAGGCTGTCGGGCATCATCAAGGCAGCGCCCAGCTTGTCAAAGCCTTTGCCATTCTGCATTTCGGCCACGCGGTTGCCGTAAGTCTGCGCGCCGACGAAATAATGGATGGTGCCTTTAAGCGCGAGTCCCGCCATCAAGATGAACATAACGGGCACCAGCAGCCGCAGCTTGCTTTTGCGATGGGGGCGGCGGAAATAGGACCGCCCCAACACGCCAGCCGCCTCAAAGCCCCGGCCTTGCGCATGGGCCTTGTTCAATCGGCCAACACGCTCATAGAAATCCGCGATATTCGGGTCAAACATTTTCAATCATCCAACTCACCGCCCCGGTCCTGACATATAGTCCCATAAATGGGGCGGAAATTGGACAATTTTCGAAAAATGAACCCCAAATGGCCTTGTTTCCGCCTTATTTTGGCCGATTATCCACGACGCAGCACTAATGCCGTCCATTCGCCAAGATCTTCGCGGGAAACGGAAACAAAGCCCTGCGCGTGATAGGCGGCCTCAATCGACTCGGCCTGCAGCACCAAAAGCCCGGACAGGATGCACAAACCATCCTCGGCAATGTTTTTCGCCATATCGGGGGCCAGTTCCACCAGGGGGCCTTTCAGGATATTGGCAAAAACCAGATCAAACGGGGCGGCCTCGCGCAGGCGGGGATGGGCAAAGCCTGCGGCCTCCAAACACTCCACCCGACCGTCCAGCTTGTTGATCGCCATATTCGCGCGGGCCACATCCACGGCAACCTGGTCGATATCGGACGCAATAATCAGCGCATCGGGCAAAACCCGCGCGGCCGCCAAGGCCAGCACGGCGGTCCCGCAGCCGATATCGGCGACGCGCGCGGGCGAAAACCCTTGGTCAATCAACCGGTCAAACGCGCGCAGACAGCCCAAGGTCGTGCCATGATGCCCGGTGCCAAAAGCCACCGTCGCCTCAATCTGCAAGGGCACGCGGCCAGGATCTGTCGGTACCTTGTCCGCGTCATGGCTGCCATAAACAAAGAACCGACCCGCTTCCACCGGGGTCAATTCGCGGCGCACATGCGCAACCCAATCCACCTCCGGCAGTTCCGACACGGCAAAGGCTTTCGCCTGAAACGCCACAGACAGCAATTCCAGCGTCACCAGATCGGGGGCCTCCAGAAAATAGGCGCCCACTTCCCACAGCCCGCTGTCATCCTCAATCTCGAACACGCCCACGCCGGTAGGCTCCGGCTCCATCCGCTCCATCGCTTGCGCAAGCGCTTCGGCCGCGTCTTGGCCTTCCAATGTGGTCAGGGCGGTATAGGTGGGCATTGCGAAACCTCCGGTAAAACTGCCAGCGGCCTAGACCCCGCTGCCGCCAGCGTCAAGCCGCCAGCGCTTTTGCCGGATCACGCGCAGCATTGCGCTTGGTAAAGATCGTCTCATTGCCGTCGTCTGGCTCATCAGGGACCAGCAGCGCAAGCAGCATCGAAATCAGCGCCATGGCGGCGGCCAGCGTAAACACCGCCTTGGGCGAGATGATCCACAAATATCCCAATCCTGCTGGCAAAAACACCGCCGCGATATGGTTGATGGTAAAGGCGACGGCGGCAGTAGGCGCAATATCGGCAGGGTCCGCGATTTTCTGGAAATAGGTCTTGATCGCAAAGGCCATCGAGAAAAACATGTGGTTCAGCACATAAAGGCCTGCCGCCACATGCCAGGACCATTCGTAAACATAAAGCATCCCATAGCCGATAAACACCGCCGTCAGCCCACCATATTCCACCACCAGCATCCGCCGCTCGCCGAACCGGGCAATCCAGCGTCCGATCGTCGGCGCGATCAGCATGTTGATCAGATAAGTTACCATGAACAAAGCGGTCAGCGCGCGCACATCCATGCCATAGCGTTCCACCATCATGAACGCCGCAAACACCACGAAAATCTGGCGCCGTGCGCCCGACATGAACTGCATCAGGTAATACAGCCAATAGCGCCGCCGCAGCACCATGGATTTGTTTTGCGGATTGGGGGCAGCAAATTGCGGGAAGGCGAGCGCACAATAAACCGCAATCGCAATGGTAATCAGCCCTGCCACCATGAACACGGTGTTATAAGACAGCTCCAGCCAATGCCAGGTCACCACGATCAGCCCATATGCGACCAGCGACGCCCCCGCCCCCACCGCCGCTATCTTGCCAATCACCTGCGGCGCGATCTTTTTGTCGATCCATTGCAATTGCAGGCTTTGATTCACAGTCTCAAAGTAATGAAACCCGATGGAGGATAGAACCGTCACCACCAGCAACCCGCCAAAGCTGGGGAATTGCGCGGTGACTGCCGTGGCCACCCCCAGCAAGATCAGCGCAACAATTGCCAAAACCTGCTCACGCATCACCAGCAACACGGCGATCACGCCAATCGCCAGAAACCCCGGAATCTCGCGCACCGTGTGCAGCCAACCTATCTCGACCCCGGTAAACCCTGCCGCCTCAATCACGAAGTTGTTCAGCAGTGCCGACCAGGTGGCGAAGGATATCGGCAACGCCGCCGCCATCAGGTACAGCAAAAACAAGGGTTGCCGCCAGAATGGCAGTCCAACAGTACCGGCAAGGGGCATTGTGCGCAGGGTCATATGCCAAGCCTTACGCCTGTTTTTCGGGCCAATCCACTGGCAAATTGTACCAATCTGATCTGCATCAAAGCGCATACATTCCATCCCAGCCATACGATCCTTGAACAAGGAGGCGTTGATGGACCTGATCCCCCTGATTGACCGCATCGGCGAAGGCCCCACGGCTGCGCTTTTCGGCCTTGTCACCGGCCTCATTTTTGGTGTCGCAGCCCAACGCTCGCGGTTCTGCCTGCGCGCGGCCACCGTGGAATTTGCCCGCGGCCATCTTGGCCCCCGTATGGCCGTCTGGCTTCTCACCTTCTCCACCGCCCTTGTCTGGGTGCAGGGCGCGCAATATTTCGGCCTGTTCAACGCTGAAAACGCCCGCATGATGGCCGTTGCCGGGTCATGGTCGGGTGCTGTCATCGGCGGGCTGATATTTGGCGTCGGGATGGTGCTGGCGCGCGGTTGTTCGGGTCGCCTGCTCGTTCTCGCCGCAAGCGGCAACCTTCGCTCCATCGTCACCGGCCTCATCTTTGCCGTCACCGCACAGATGTCGCTGCACGGCTGGCTCGCCCCCTTGCGCGACAGCCTCGCCCGCATCTGGACCACCACAGGTGGCCGCAACATGGACCTGCTCGCAGCCCTCCACCTGCCCCAAACCAGCGGCCTCGCCTTGGGGATCGTCCTCGCCGCCCTCGCCCTCACCGTCTCGCTCAAAAACCAGATCTCCGCGCGCACCCTCATCTTCGCCTCCGGCGTCGGCTTTGCTGTCGCCACAGGCTGGGTCCTCACCTTCGCCCTTGCGCAAGTCGCGTTCGAGCCTGTCTCCATCACCTCCGCCACCTTTTCCGGCCCCTCCGCCAACACGCTGATGTTCTTCCTCACCCCCGCCGCGGTGCTGGAATTTGACATAGGCCTCATCCCCGGCGTGTTCATCGGCGCGTTCCTTTCCGCGCTTGCGGCCCGAGAGTTCAAGTTCGAAGGGTTTGAGGACGCAGGCAACATGCGCCGCGCCATGATCGGCGCCGTGCTGATGGGCTTTGGCGCGATGCTTGCGGGCGGTTGTGCCATTGGCGCGGGCGTCACGGGCGGTTCCATCTTTGCAGGCACCGCTTGGCTTGCCCTGTTTTGCATGTGGATCGGTGCGATGGTCACCGATTTCGCCCTCGATCAAACGGTGCAGCCCGCAACGGCTTGAAACCCCGCGCGCGCCGTCGCATGATGCCCCAAACCAAGGGGATAATTCATGAAGGTCATCGTGATGGGGGCCGGCGTGATCGGCGTCACCACCGCCTATTACCTCGCCAAACAGGGCGCCGAGGTGACCGTGCTGGACCGCCAGCAAGGCCCCGGCATGGAAACCTCCTACGCCAACGCAGGCGAACTCAGCTACGGCATGACCTCCCCCTGGGCTGCGCCGGGCATCCCCATGAAGGCCTTGAAATGGATGTTCATGAAACGCCGCCCCCTGTTCATCTGGCCCCTCATCAGCCCGACCATGTGGAAATGGGGCTATGACATGGTGCGCAACTGCAACGAGGAAAAATACCGCATCAACAAGGGCCGCATGGTCCGCATTTCCAATTACTCCCGCGACGTGATGCCCGACCTCATTGCGGAAACCGGAATCGAATACGACGGCCGCGACATGGGCACACTGCAACTGTTTCGCACCGAAAAACAACTCGCAGGCTCCAAGGCCGATCAGGACATCCTGTCCGAATACGACAGCCCGTTCAAGGTGCTGACCCCCGAAGGCTGCATCGCGGTCGAACCCGCCCTCGCCGAAGTTCGCAACAAATTCGTCGGCGGGTTGCGCCTCACCGCAGACCGCACCGGCGATTGCCAGATCTTCACCACCAAGCTGGCAGAAAAATGTGCCGAAATGGGGGTGGAGTTTCATTACGGCCAATCCATCCGCGAAATCACCGTGGAAAATGGCCGCGTCGCAGGGATTGAGACTGAAATCGCAGGCCGCATTACCGGCGACGCCTATGTCTGCGCGCTTGGCAGCTTTGCCGCGGGCCTCCTGAAACCCGCAGGCATCCGCCTGCCCGTCTACCCGGTCAAAGGCTACTCTGTCACCCTGCCCGTCACCGACGACACGCTTGCGCCCCAATCCACCATCATGGACGAAACCCACAAGGTCGCCATAACCCGGCTGGGCGACCGCATCCGCGTGGCTGGCACCGCCGAGATTGCAGGCTACTCCAACCGCCTCGGCCCCCACGCCACCAACACGGTGCGCCACGTCATCAACGACCTGTTCCCGCGCGGCGGCGACCTAGCACGCGCCGAAGGCTGGACCGGCCTGCGCCCCATGACCCCCGACGGCACCCCGGTCCTCGGCGCCTCCAGCTACGACAACCTGTTCCTGAACACTGGGCATGGCACGCTTGGCTGGACCATGGCCTGCGGATCGGGCCGCGCCGTGGCCGACGTGGTGCTGGGCAAAAAGCCCGAGATATCGTTTGAGGGGCTGACGGTGGAGCGGTATGCGTGACCTTGCGGAAACTCTCGTAGGGTGGGTGCAACCCACCACCCCAAAAACTCGGCCCATTCCGCCTGAAAGCACCGCATGAGCACCCACGCCATAGCCATCTGCTGCGACCGCAACTACCTGCCGATCAGTTGCTTTCTCGCTGACCAGATCGTTAATCAAACCCCGCATGCGTCCTTCGACACCCTGATCTGCGGGGCCGAGGAAATGGCCATCCCCGATGATCTGCGCGCCAAGGGCGTTCAATTCCTGCACCTCGCCGCGGGGCCAGAGTTCGCGCAGCAAAAATCCAGCCACCTGCCCGTCAGCGCCTATCTGCGCCTCTGGCTGCCGGCGCTTCTGGGCAATACCTATAAAAGGATCCTCCACCTCGATTCCGACATGATGCTCGAGGGCGGCGATCTGACGACCGTCTTCGATATCGACCTTCACGGCCGCGCGGTGGCCGCCGTCCGTGACATGCAGCAATGGCTGCGCCCGCAAAAACACATTCGCGACTTCCGCCTTGCGGGGATGGCCCCTGCCCCCTACTTCAACAGCGGGATGGAGTTATTCGATATACAGACATACCGCGCCGATGATGTGCTGAACACCTGCCTGCGGCTTGCCGTCGCGCACCCCCACGCGATCTGCCACCATGACCAGTCCCTGCTGAACATGGCGCTTCACGGCAACTGGACCGAGGTGAGCCCCGTCTGGAACTGGCAGTGGGCGGGCAAACGCCCGCTTTTCGGCCTGTCCACCCCGCTGTACCTTGCGCATTTCGCAGGCGCGGCCAAACCCTGGTCCGATCTCAAGGGCATCTGTCCGCCGCGCTACATGGCGTCCCTTCGCCCTTATCTCGACCGCTATTTTCCAGATTGCGGCCTCGCCCGAACCATCGCGCCGCCCCGCAACGCCCAACAGGGCGGTTTTCTGAAATCCGCAGCCGAGCATGCGTTGATTCAGCCGCGCATGAATGCCTATCTGGCTCGCTTTTCCAGCCCTTTGCACAGCATCCCCGTCACGGCGTAGGTTGGATGCAACCCACCGCCCCTCACAAAAAACTCTGCGGATCAATATCCACCGCCAGCCGCACATTATTCGGCAACCTCACCTGCGCCACCCAAGCCGATATCGCCGCCTGCAACCCCGCTCCCTTGTCGGCCTTCACCAGCAACCGCACCCGGTGCCGCCCCCGAACGCGCGCGATCGGGGCGGGGGCTGGCCCGTAAACCTGCGCCCCAATCGCCCGCAGCGGCCCGTCGCGGCGCGCGAGTTCCGCCCCAACCTCAAACACCGGCGCCACCTCCGGCCCCGACAGGATTATCCCTGCCATGCGCCCGTAAGGCGGCACCCCGGCCTGCCTCCGCTCGTCTGCCTCCGCCCGCCA
>Ga0209702_10009549_pt1 | contig 10765 bp, 12 predicted proteins | sample FRY01_FD_187210 | JGI IMG/M metagenome (GOLD analysis project Ga0209702, IMG submission 187210) | Freshwater microbial communities from Lake Fryxell liftoff mats and glacier meltwater in Antarctica - FRY-01 (SPAdes) (version 2) | ecosystem: Environmental > Aquatic > Freshwater > Ice > Glacier... | reverse complement strand
TAATTGTCACCACCAACTGTAACGACATTTTTTAATCCAACAGTTCCAGAAGTGGCAGCACTTGTAGCTACAACAGCATAAACGCCAGTTACCCCAGTTTCAGTTACACTTGTGATAGTTATGTCAACACCAAGAGATGTTTTTAAAGCAAGGTCACCAATAAGCAAACCTGTTAATGGAGCGTTTGTGCCTTTAACACTAACTTTAGCATTTACAGTAATTACTCCTATGGCAGCAGTTGCGCTATTAACAACAACAGAAGCTTGGTAAACACCTTCCAAATCTTTCATATCAAAATCAGGTTGCAAAACACCGTATTCCATATCCCAATCATTAACATCATTTTGCTCGATTATTACAGGCGTATGAGATGGGTCAGAAAAGTTTTGAGTAGTTTGTGCGTTTACAAAGAAACGTGCGGCTTTCAAACCTTCATAAGAATCAACAGCTTTTGTATGGCATCTTAAATACCCTTTTTCTGTGTAGTACCAAATATTCCAACCTCTGTCAGAGTGAGATTTCATTCCACTATGAGTTACGATATTCTCAATAAATTGAAACATTGTTTTTCTTTTTTCTGCTTTTACCAAGTAGCTTGACCCAGCAGCAGATTCAAAGTATGAAGCCTCAACATCTTGCGCTTCGATTTCTTGCACCGCAGGGAAAGGAATAACAGTTTTTGCTACGATTCCAGCTTCCCAATATGCTTTTGTTTTTAGTTGTGCAGCAGTTCCTGTAAAAGTATCTTCCGTTAAGAAAAACTTAACATCAGCACCCAAGGACTTTGCGCAATTACCGACACCTGTTCCTAAAAGAGCGGCATCAGATACACATAATTCACTATAATTACTCATTATTTTTTATTTTTTATTTTTTAAAATTCTTTAATTATTACTCTTAATTTGAACACAAAATACGGATATATAAAGTGTAGTTTACTTATATCAAAGCCGTCCAATGCCTTTTCTCCTTTAGTTACTGATATTATTTTATACCAACTCTTAACAAAAGATTTAATTTGCTCTTTTATTTCTTCGTCTGCATAATGCGTAATATCACTTCTTACTTTAGTCAGGTCGTCAATTATGAATATAATATCTACTTCTGTATCAGACATACAAGTTCTGGAAACACCTTGTGAATTATCATCTTCAACAAAGAAAAAATGTAATCCTTTTATTGAATCATCTGTTAATAATTCTCTATGTTCTCCGTTGGTTAAATATGCTAAAGGTTTTACACTACCATTTTCATTATTTATATAAGCCCTCCCATAAGCATTAATATCACAATTAAAAGCATCAATCAGTTTAGTGTGTAAACTTTCTTGAAGCCTTTGTAGTGGTTTATCAATACCTACTGGATTTGTTTTTAAATAAATCATTAAAACGTAGTATTAGTTACCTCATACTTATTGAAACCTAATTGAACATCAAAAGAACGTTTCATTAGTTTGATAGTTTCCTTCCTTTCCTCGTTATATCTTCTTACAATAGTATCTGCTTTATCATTTTTAACTTCCGCAATCAAAATATCATTATTCATCTGAATACGTTGTTGTACATTATTCCTATTATTAGGATTATGTAAAAACATCTGAAAAACCATATATTCAAAAGTTGCCCTAATATAATTAGCAAACTCACTAAATGTATTATCAATATAAGTAGTTGAATCTAAAAAAGCAGTAATATTAAAACCTAAACCATTACCAGTTGTGTTGTATGAATATTCAGCATTTTGCGGACTTAATCCAGTTCCATTTGCAGTATAAGCAACAAAACCATTATATCTTAACGGGTCAATCGAATAGTTGTTAGTTTCAACAGTTGTTGAATCAATAGCAAATATCCATTTTCCCTCACCTTTAAAGACATAATCTAATGTTTTAAACTCAACTATTCCGTTACTTGGAGTTATAATTAAGGTATCTATTAGGACACCTTGATTTATAACATACAGATTAACAGGAGTTGTTGACTTCTTCTGAAATGAAATTTGATTTATCCTTATTGATGTGTAATCCGAACCCTTTGGTTCAAATACCCAAGCCGAATAATCATTAGGTAGTTGCACTGTGTTTTTACCAACTTCATATAACTTTTGATTATTAACCAATCTTTTAGTCAACCTCAAATCTGAATATACTCTGTCTTTAACTTTTTGAACGAAATTTTTTAATCTTAATGATTCTAAATTAGTTTCCAACCAATAGGTAGGCTCGGATGTTGGGTTTTTGCCAACCCCAAGCAATATTGATTGATAAATTTTAGAATTATGTGTAACCAAATCCTTTCTATTCCTTGTTATGTTATAGACGCCATAGTTAGTATCAGCAACCCAAGCACTTGGTATAATATCTAAATTAGGTAAGAAATGCAAAAGATTTTCAAGCGTAATAGATGGATGCACACCACTATTTAGGTACATTCCACTTGATGGTATATCTTTTAAATCTGTATCAAGCGTTATTTCACTTGAAAAATCTTCTGCTATTCCTAGTATCATAATTTATTTATTAAACTGCCGTAAATGTTACACCACCAGCAGCAGCAGCAAATCCTGATGCGTACCAATTTGTTCCGTCACATACCAATTCAACAAAGTCACCAACAGTTTCTGCTGTGTGAGCAAATGTAATTGTATTTTCATCCGAACCCAATACAGCAACGCTATTTACAATAGCCATTCCTTGTATTACACTTGTGGAACTTACAATAGTCCAAGCGGTAGTTGCAAAAGCAGCAGCCACAATGAATTTAAATTTAAGACCTTTTTCAAGTGCGGGTAACGTTATAGCAGCACCAACTGTTGCAGCTTTTAGTGAAAAAACTTTCCCACTATCTGATTCAGTCAACGTTTTAGCTACTGTAATATCTTCACTTCTTGCGATTTGTCCACCGCCCTCGGCAGGTACTCTTGTACCGTCTGCCAATGTTATAAAATATCCCATTTCTTTATATTATGTAGTTAAACCTGTTATTTTTACGATATCATTAGCTCTTGTGGCTAAATCTGAATTGTATTTATATACAACATAGAATCTACTCCATATACCCATTTCTTCAAAATGTGACATAATAGTATTAGAATCTGAACCAGAAGTAATTAATGCATCCGCATTAGTAGCTTCTTTGTTTGTATAAATATTAGCTCTCAATCTAGTAAAAGGTAGCTCCATGTCTGAAATAGACCATTTTTTTCCACCTATTTCTGTACCGTTTTGGAAATCAAAAGGATAGTTTTCATAAACTCCAATTGAACCATCTCTTAAAAACCAACCATTGAAGATATCAGAACCAGCAGAAATATTACCACTTTCGTGCATTCTGTCAGTCGGCAAAAACCCAAGTGCAGCGATATTCTTATCGTTTCCAGCACCATATTTTAAAGCTTCTGCTTTTTGAAGTGCTAAACCAGCTCTATTCGTAATAACCCTATAATTTCCACCTAATTCGTTAGAAGCCATAAGTTGCTCTAAAGCATAGAACATTGTGTCTTTTTGAGCAGCTAACTTAATATTAAGTTTATCAGGAGTTGAATCAAAAGCATAATCACCAGCAGTTGCAGAAACTTGTGCGGTATTAACCAACACTTGTGTTTTTCTAGTTTCTAAAACTGTTGCTAAAATGGTTTCGATTGTATTACCCATAGCGTAGGCAATATTCTTCATTTTTTGGTCTCTAGCATAATCTGAATCTACCATGTTATTAGCATAAGTAGAAGGATAGTGTCTAAATCCGCTAAATACATCGTAAGCTACGAATGAATATTTAGCTGTTTCTTCTAAGTTTGTAGGGATAAAGTCAAAGCCCGGAGTTTGATTTACAACTACCGTTTGGTCTTTAATAACTGGAATCTCTACTAATCTAAGAGAAGAAACACTTGCCAAACGCTCTTTAGCACTTGGAGGAATGTAATCTACGAATGGCGTAGATTCTTTAACTGCGTCAATAATACCTAGTTCAGAAAACCTTTTTTCATTGGTAGCGTCTGAAACTTGTATGTTGTTCCACAGAGAAGCATTAATGTAACTCATGTTTTTATTATTTAAAATTAATTATTAATTCAGCGTTCTCTCGCTACTTTTTGTTCAAAATTGCGGTATTATATTTGGCAAATAATTTTGGGTACTCTCCGCTTGTCGACCCAATGCCTTGTGAAGTTAGGTATTCTTTTATTAACTTCGTTCTTATTTCTGCATCTACACCTTCGGGTACTTTAAATGGCACTCCTTCGATGTCTGATAGTTTTGCTTGTTGAGAATTAGTACCTCCTTGTTGCCTACCCTCCATAAGTTTAGATATGGATTCGTTAGCCTTTAGCAGGTCTGACAATTTTTTAGTACTATGTATATTCTCCTTACTAATTGCAATAGGTTCATTATCTACTATTTCAATGGTGTATTTATCTAAAACCTCACTTTGAAACTCATTCCATTTTGCTTTTGCCTCGTATTCATTAACTTCTTTCGGGAAATTAGGTTTTACGCTATTAAATGCAACTTGTTTTTTAGTTGATTCATACTTTTCACTTAAAGGATCAAATTGTTCTGCTTTTGCTTTTAATTCATCAAAGTTCGCGTACTTTTTAAGTAGCGTGTCCTTTTCTGTTTCTAAATTAGTTATTTTACTAACTAAATCTTCATTGCCCTTAAACCCTTTAATCTTTGTTTCATAATCTAATTTGGCTTTATCTATTTCTGAAAGTTTAGATGTGTTAAATTCACTCCAAGCCCTCGTTAGATAATCACCAACTTTTTCACCTTTACTTCTTTCTACTCCAGTATCATCAAATATCTTTTTTGATGCGCCAGTTAGTATTTTTTCGGCATTTTCATTAGCTAAACCCTCAAATGATTGTTTCGTTGTCGCTATTTGGTCTGCCAAAAAAGAAGATACTTTAGATGAGTTTTCTTCTGTTAATCCTAATTCTGTTATTTGTTCTGCTGTCAATTCCATAATATTCTTTTATTATTTCGTTAATTTATTTTTAATCCACTCTTTATCGTTCTTTTTATTATTAGGAACTTCTTTTCCTTCTTGCGCCTCATACTTAGCTTTCAAATCATCTAATTCATCAACACCAATAATAGATTCTTCTTTTGGCGGTAATTCTTTTTTCTCAATTTGTTTTTCGTCCTTTTTCATAAAAGCCTCTAATCTAGCTTCTAAATCAGCTATTCTTTGTTGGTCAGCACTTAATTTAACCGTTTGGTCACCTTTATGAGCTATCGCAACCTCTTTTTTAATAGAATCTTCAATATCACACTCAACATACTTTCCTTCTTTAAATTCAAATGCTTTTTCTACTTCCACTTTACAAAATGGATTTGCTGGTAATGCTTTTAAGTACAAACTCCACTCTAGCGTATTGTAGGTTAGTGCAACTTTGCTGTTTTCATTTTTAACTGTTCCATCTTCTTTTTTAAGAATCTCCTGTCCTCGGTAAATCCTCAACCAAATTACTTTTTTCATAATTGTCTCTAATTATTATTAATATTAAACTATTTATTAAAAATACTTTCTCAAATTCTGTACCCCCATTGTTAGTCCAAAAAGTTAAAATATCTCCGTATCTTGCTTCAAATAGTGTTATCCAATAGTTGAATCTTGTCTGATATTGGAATGTTATTTCACCTATCATCTTCTGATTTACGGCAGAATTGAAACTATCTACGTTTCCATAAGGTATTAAATGATAAAGTATATACTCTCTTGTAAAATTATCTTCATTAAATCTATTTCTATTTCTTGCTGATTTTATTAATAAGCTTTTTTCCTCTATTGGGTTTGGAGCTGTTTTAATCATTTTGTAAATAGATTCTTGTGTGTCTAAGAAAAAATCAGAACCGTAAAAAGCCTCGTTTGACACGTTTTCCTTGCCATATTGCAACCCTAAGAAATTATAATCACTTCTCGTCCTAATTCTACTTAATTGCATTGATAAATCTCTTAACTTATCTTGTCTTGATACTATCGTTACTTTGTTTATTTCTGAATCGCTTTTTGAACCCTCTGGAGTACTTCCTTCTGAATAATCTCCAATAACATTTGAAATAATACTAGCCCTAACTTCTTTTATCCTGTCATTAAGATAATTTAAAGCCTCTGTTGGTATATAAAAGAAATTTAAGTAGTTAGTAACAACGTCCATATCGACACTACCATCTTCTTTTAAAACCATAGGAACTTTTACCCTAGTTCCTGTTTGCATACTACTATCGGGGCTATCAACACCACCTTTAACCTCTGGTGATTGATTTTTAAGCTGTTCTAACGACATAGGCTCGCCATCTTGCCCAACACCATCTTTATTTTCATTAACAACACCAGTATCTAACTGTGTTACAATTGGTATAGCTCCATTTGGCTCTACCATTTTTTGCATTGTTTTTAAGAATACAAACTCTTCTAACTCTTCTCTAACATAGGAAAAAATAGACTTTCTAACAATATCGCTTTCGGAAGAAAACGGTTCTAAGCTAATATAATCAGCAGGACATCTACCTAAATCATGAGGAACGTTTAATGTTGGCTTTTCTGATAATTCTCCATTCTCACTTTTTTCAAAAAACTGATAACTTGAATCGTCAATATATAAAACGCCTTTTTTATTTTCTCCATCAACTTTAACTTCGGCAGAATAAGCAATCTTTTTTATAACACTATTATAAGAATCTATTGCAATTACGTTTTCGATAGATATTATTGATTTATATGGTGAGTTTATGTCTTTTAAATCAATTACACAAATATCATTATGTCTAAAAAGTAAAGCATTAAACATTTGGCTATTAAATTCTTTAGAATCTAATGATTTTGGGATTTTAACCAACTCTCCATTAATCTCATACTTAAAAAAAGAATCTTCTGAAAAGAAAACGCGACCTAATGGAGTTTTAATTTTATCATTTACTAATCTCGCAGAAGGTAACGGGTGTCTTAAATATTTATAAATTAATAAGAAATTTTCAGTTTTGAATACGCTTTTAACAAAATTTAAGAAATAATCATTTCCCTGATAATTTCTTTCAGCCCATTGTTTAATATAAGATATCTGAACATCATCCTGTACTTTACTTTCTGTAAAGTAAGATAATTGATTTTGTTGCCTTACCGCAATGTTTAAATCATTACTGCTATGTTTGCTTTGGATAAAGTTTCTTGGCACGTAGATTTTTATTTTAATTACAAAGATATAAAAAATTATTTATATATAATATAAATTTATTATTTATTTTTTATAATAGAATTTATCTATTATATATTTCATTTGAAATATTGTCTTGAAGTTGCCCAATCTCATCATTCAGCAATTCTAATTTAATCCTAAAACTACCATCAGTTTTGAAGCTAAATGTATTATTCTTAATATTAGTATCTATTAATATTATCCTTTCTAAGATTTTATCTTCTAATTCTTGTTCCATATTAATTATTAAGTGTAGATTTAACATATTTAAAATCATAAGAATAAAAAGTGAAATCATCAAATATAGCGATGTTAAATCCTTATCTCTTCTTTGTAATGTTCTAATGCTTGAAATAGACATAAAGACTATAATAACAAATAAAGATATTAATATTATAATTACATTCATAATTTATTATTTTTAATTAAAATATACGTTAGCCGGAATACCCAAATAATCTAAAATCGCCTGTATGTGGTTACCGTTGCTCGGTACTTTCTCACCGTTAATAATAAGCGAAGATGTGCTATAAACACAGTTTCCATCATCATCGTTTTGGTCACTACTTTCGATAATGATTTCGTATTCTTCTTCTATTTCATCCATAATAAACATTTATAGGTAAATATATAAATAAATTTTTAATAACCAAGTAATTTAATTCCATTTTACAATAATATCTTTAAAAGTTTTTACTTCTGTGAGCATTCGCATCATCATCATATCCGCAAAATCAGGGCTTCTTAATAACCGTTTCTTTAAGTCACTTTTCTTTTCTAGTCGTATTTTGCCATCATTTGTATTTGCTTCTCTACATATTTGCTCTAATTCCTTTACAATTTCTTTCTTAAATTCCAAATCTTGCACAAATATATCTCCTTTTAAAGTCATTTCAGCCAATTTATAATAGCATTGGGTCTTTAAATTACCATAATTCTCTCTGCCAAAAGACCTTCTGTTATTATTGAAAGGCGTTGCGCCTTTTAAGTTTCCGTTTTTAACACTACTTATGACAAACGTCTTTAACCCATCGGCATCATAAATAACATTACTAATTGGAACACCGTATTTAAGCCTTAATTCGTGAATCTTATTTGAAACCATAACCTCGCTAATTTTATCAATAGCTATAATTTTTTCCAAAACAAACCCATTCCAAATTCCTATAACAAATTTATCACTTCCTTCATAAGCAATATCTGCTGTTATGTATTTATTTCCAGTTTTTGGAACATACTCGTTAGTGAATAGTCCAATAATCTTTTCGTAGTCAAAAATAGCCAATTCATTATCATCATACTCCCAATTTCCGTACACAAGTCTTTGTAATGCTGAACGGTCTTTTGCCATACGCCTAATCATATCGTCTATTACATTTTGACCTAACGCTATATTATCACCTACTAAAGCTTGTATAAACGCTCTATGTGGCGGTAATTCTTTTGCTTTGTATGGTAAATAGTATTCCTCGTATAGATAGTTTTTGGCAGGGTTGCAAGTTTGTAGTAGTTTAGGTTCTAATCCAGTTTCCTTATTTCTCCAACGACCTAAACTATTTGCTAAAGAAGTAACACAACGCTCATCCTCAAACTCACCCGCTTCTTCGATCCAACCTCTCGTCATTTCCATTGACCCAAATCTTGCGTAAGTAGGGTCAGAAGGAATCCATTTAGCATCTAAAAAGAAAACCTTACTGCCATTATGTAAGTTCCAAACATTATTCTTTCCATCATAGTGGTACATATTTTGAGTAATCCCCCACTCGGCAAAAACCTTACCAACAGTACCTGATGTAAACTTTACTAAATCTGCCAATGTTTTACGTGCAATAAAATAACGTGTATTGGGATATAAGAAAGCATCACCAAAAATAAGAGAAACGCCAAGCCAACTTTTACCACCCGCCTTTCCGCCACCGTATAATATTTCACTTATATCATCATTTATCCAAGCTTTAGCACATTCTAATTGCTTCCTATTCCCCCTAACATTAAACTTAATCTCCATTCTTTTGTTGATTTAAAAACAAAGATACTAAAAAAACCCATAACTAAATTAATAATTATGGGCAAACTTAAAACCAATTTAATATGAAAACAAAACTAATCTTTCAAAGATACAAAATATTTCTATATAACAAACTTTTTATTCAATTAAATCATCTATTAATATTCCGCTACTATCCATTAACTCTATAATTGCACTTATAGTATCTTCAATACCCGCATTATAACCAGTTTCACCATCATCTTCTAATTGTTTCCCTAAATTATGCGTAACCTCAAATAAAACAATAGCCATATCCAAAGATTTTACACATCGTAAATGCGCCAACCTATCATCCTTATCGTCTAAATCAAATTCTAACCTTGCTTTCATAATCCAAATATATCCATAATATTATTAAAATCATCACTACCAACTGAAACGATATCCACTATCTCTATCTTATTCCTAAGTATTTTCATAGCATCAAACTTACTATCAGCTTCTATATCGGTCTGCATCCCCTTTCCGTATAACTTAAACCTAATCCTATATTTCATAACCTGAACATCTTAAATATACGCACTATTAGTTCATATTCTGTCACAAATTTAAACTACTTTTGTGATAAACCAAAGATAATCAAATAATCTTACAAAACAAATATATTTACCAAATACGTAACAATAAGACCCACTTAATAGGTCTTATCTAAACACAATTGGTAATATACAAATACATAAATTCGCAATTCGCAAATCACAACATAATGAGATTTTACCAATTTAACCAACCACAAACACATCAAAATACCACAAAATCATAATACAATGTGAGTATTAACCATCATTAACCATAAAACAACCCAACAACGTTAGTAAATCCCAACACAGCCATTATAACAACGCTAATTCCAAGAGTAGATAAAATGTAGACAGTTCAAACAAACTACCATTAAATCAATCCCAAATCAGCCACATCACGTAATCAACAACAACCAAACAAGCAAAACCTTTCAAAAAATCTGAAAATTATTGTGAGGGGTTAAACGCCCAATGCCATTTTGCCGATGGGGGGGCATATAATTTTTTTCACAAGACCTTCAAGGGGTGTAACATTCCCCGCCTCAAGACTGCACCGATTAACCGCAAAGATCACCGCATTAAATCAAAAAGTATCGCGCAAAGGACTTTGATATGCGTTTGTCTTCACCGTGTGTAAGAAGTAGACTCAGCCCGGACTCTCATTGGCTTTGTATTTTTTCATACCCGCCAGTATTCAGCCACATATCAGCCAAAAGTATCGCCATAAGTGCCAATTCCGCCAACTATTAACCATATCAAGCCAACAACAAACGGCAAACGAACGAAGGAAACCCGCACAAATATCAATCTATCTCTTTAATATCCTCTTCCTCGTCAACAATAGACATACCTCGTACCGGATCAATGTTATTATTTATTTGTATGTTCGTTTGGTTCTGGCTGCCGAATGTTTTGGGCAGTAACTTACTTAGTAACCACTTCCTTGTATCAACTCTTAATGCCGCCTTACTTATCTCTTCCCTAGTTTCGCCCGCATTGT
>Ga0209702_10009547_pt1 | contig 10767 bp, 14 predicted proteins | sample FRY01_FD_187210 | JGI IMG/M metagenome (GOLD analysis project Ga0209702, IMG submission 187210) | Freshwater microbial communities from Lake Fryxell liftoff mats and glacier meltwater in Antarctica - FRY-01 (SPAdes) (version 2) | ecosystem: Environmental > Aquatic > Freshwater > Ice > Glacier... | reverse complement strand
CAACATGGTTATCCCCATTTCGTTGGTGGCGAGTTTGAACTCCCCCACGAGTGCTTCGCCAATTGAAGAAATCGACCCGACTACGACAGATCCAGCCCTGATCATGGCTGCGACGACTGCATTCCTGACGCAGGACGGTCTCATGGGTTCAGAGTTCACATGTGACTCGATTGATCTCAATGGAGATGGATCCAACGACTCCATTACCGTTTCACCCTCGGGGCTTGGATTGGACGATGGCTGGATTTCAATCGCACCTGCCCAGAATGCGGTAATGCAGCACACCATTGCAAGCCCGCGAGGCGAGATTGGCTTTGCCTGCATGGTCACCGCTGTGACTGATGTGAATTCCGACGGCTGGCGAGACCTGGCCGTTGCCAGTGCAAGAGAGTCTGCCGCCGGTGGCTGGCGCTTTCACATACGGATCTACTCATCCAAGACTGGCGAGCTTCTTGGTCTGCTCGACCGGGAAATGTCCACTTCCACAGATCCCCTCCAAATCGCCATTGAACTCGACTTCGATGGCGCGTTTGTGCCGGCCGCGGATCCCAACGGAGACCAACAAGTAGATTTCGAAGACCTCGTCCATGTTGCAAACTCGCTTGGTGTGGTTGGCGAGGCACCAGAGAGCGACTTGGATGCGAATGGTGAGGTGACCAGCGAAGACCTAACTCAAGCCGCACTGCTCGTGAGTGCGAACTCAAACCCCGATCTGATCGTCCAGCTTGGTCTGGCTATGAATAATGTGTCTCAGCACACTGAGGTTATACAAGGCGTCGGTGCTAATAACCAGTACAGCAGCTTCACGTGTTGGTTGATCGGCGCTCGAATGGCAATTCAACTTGTCGCGGCCTCGACTATGGCCCTGACATGTATGGTGGGGGGTTTGCTCCCACCAGCCGCAATTGCTTGTGCGATTGCCGCCGCCTGCCTCTTCCTGAGTTGGATAACGGTAGCAATAGACTTCCTCATGCACTGCACAGGGAGCGGTGGAGACACTACGGCGGTTGATAATCTGCTGCGGGTCTTGGATCTGCTTTTTTTCATATGCGGTTTGGCGACTGGCGGCGCTGGCGCCTTTAACTGGAGTATCTGGAAGAAAGCATTTGATTTAATCACGGGACGTGGAGGCCTCTGATTCCCAGTCAGCGTAAAAGGCCAGATGACCATGTGAGGAGGCAACGCCCGTGTGGAACATAGGCTTTCTTGTTCTTACACTCGTTTCATGGAGGTGGATTGAGTTCGGGACAGCGAGTATGCCGCCCTCGCGCATGCGCTGGTGGCTGCGGCTTGTGGGCCGCGTGTGTGGTGCACTGCTTGTAGTAATATGGGTGCTGCTGCTGTTTGCGTAGCCGCGGCAGCGCTGCCTTGTGTCATTGCGGCACACAAGCACAGCTGGCCTGGACACAAACACGGCGGGCTGATCTTCCCCCTGATTCCTGAGCCGAGTTCAACCAGTTGGTCTCACGCGAGGCCGACTGGTTTGTTTATAGTCTCGCGGCGAGCCCATGCGCAGATTGCCGCCGATATAGTGCACAGCCATGCCGCGCATCTGCCACTGGGTGGTGGACCCGAATTGAAGACAAAACCAAAAGCCCAAAATGCTCTCAACCCGGTGGGGCCAGATTCAGGCTGGGACAATACGGGCTACTCCTTCGACCGGTGGTGCACAATATACTTAGACCAAACGGATGCATATCCATCTTGAGGGAATGGCTCTCCGCACTCGGGGCAGTGCCCTGCTGCGGTCAGATCCACCAACGAGTAATGGCAATAGACGCAGACTTTCCCATTCGCATCGATCACCTTGCGGTCCAATCGCCCCTTACGCAAAACCACGAATAACATTGCTGCGAATATTGTAATGGTTCCCGCAATTGCGATCCCAACTGTGATCCAAATACTCCACCGAGTACCAAACATAACTCCAGTTATTAATAAAGGAGTAATCATCACGATGATTATGATGATTGCCATTGGCTTCACCAACCACCATAGGATGGTCCGGCTAGGAGACAGACGCTTCATGGTACTTGGTTGGATTGAGGCGAACCCTCAGCGCGAGAAAATCTGGTCAACCGGGGTCTCCTTCCTCTGACTTGATTCAGCGAACTCCTCAGGCGTCAGCATAGCCCAAGGCGCTGTGTGGACGGACACGATACAGTCCATTCTCCAATGTGTCAAGATGTTCTTCGCGGCAAGCTCAGCACCAAAGGGCGATTCGCCAAGAATTGGTTTCTATGTACTGAAGCGACTCAAAATAACTGACTACCCACGCAAATAAAAGCCGCCACTCGGACGGTCTCAGACGGTCAGCGTGGTGATGGGTGGACGCTAGACACTGGGCGCGGGATGAGGCGGTAGCCAACCGCGGACCATTCCTCGAAGAACACGCTTCTATATCCTAGGTCCACATCGATTCAAAAAGTCCATCCAAGCAAGCTCGGTATAAAGGATCAACGACGACCCAACTGGAACAAGCGCATACTCCTTCTCCACGTCGTCAAAAGCATTCGCCTCCCACTGCCAACGCACAAGTGACCGGGATCCCGCTCAGCACCACCACAATCACCATCAAACTGGCACCCAACTCCGCACACAGCAACTCTGCCTGTTTGAGCACAGTCTGAACGGCCTCCAGCGGCTGCCTGCAGACAGCGATGGAGTCGGCTCGTTCGGCGCCTGAAACCGCCCGAGCCGGCTTGAATTTCTGAATTCCGGAAGAATTCTGTCACATCGAGACGCGGGCAGCGACTAGAGAAGTATGTCTGAATCAATTTCGCACCCTGATCCACAAGGAGCTATCCGATGATTAACCTTTCACTCATCCTTTCACCCTGTGTCGTCGCAGCATGCCTGCTGGCCGCCGACGGTCACCAATGCGTTCCCTCGAATGCACAACAGGAGTATTTGATATGAAAATGAAGCAGTTTATGTTTTTCGCAGGGCGTTGGTTAGCATGTATGGCGATCGGGACTTGGATGTCGCCGGAACGGCTGGTCGGCGCTACGCCGCCTGTTGCGGTCGTGGAGCAGACGGAGTATGTTCTGACGCCGGTTCAACAGGTCGAGGAAATCCCCACAGATGTCTACGAGCTGCTCATGGTATTGAGCAGCCAACCACTTCCAGACCAGTGGTTTGATGCCGGGTGTGTGGTGCCTGTTGCAGAAACCGCGTCGGCTCCTTCATCCATCCTTACGATCAATGTTTTAGCCACGGTTATTGCGGTTGTCTTCTGGGACTCGACCGGGCAGACGACGCGATACGGATACGGCATTCAATCGAAAGTTACGATCGACCTTGGAAACGGCGGACCACTCATCCATTCGGGTGCGTTCAAGCTGGTGCGAGAGACGGCGGATTCGAGCGAGGCGATGGTTGGTGCAGTGGAGTTCACAAATTCACTCGAGCAGAATGCCTTGGGAATTGGAGCTGTAGGAATTGTAGCTACAGCAGGTGTTTATACCGACTGTGTGGGACTCTGCATCACCGGGTGTCATGAGAAGGCTTGGGCGCTGGTTAAAAAGTGTATGGTCGTCGTCGAGGATGTGGCGTTTGCCGCCGCGGGAGCTTGCGCCCTGGCCTGCCTGCTGAGCACGGGCGGCTGGCTTGCCTGCGTGACCCTCTGTATGACAGCGCCCGTAGGCGGTCTTGCCATGTTTTCGGGAACATGTATTGCGGCCTACATTGCCCTCCTGACAGTTTCCATCCCACTCTGTACACTCGGGTGCATCGGAGTGTGATCCATGAGCCCCTCAAAGCAACTATGGCGGCACGAACGCGCTGTACATCAAGCCAGGCGCGCCGTGGCAAAATGGAATCGTTGAGAGCTTCAACGGAAGACTGCGTGACGAGCTACTGTCGAGCGAGATTTTCCGATCGCTCGCTGAAGCAAAGTATCTCTGCAATCGCTGGCGATTGGATTACAACCATCGGCGACCGCAGCGTGCGCTAGGCAATCAAACGCCGGCGGAATTTGCGAGCGGGTGTGATGAAGCGGTGTTATCGCGAGTTGAACAAGCGCAAATCAAGGAGAAGGCTTGACATGTGGACGGATGAAACTGGAATCCAAAAATCCCATAAGGGGTGGTCCTTGTGTGGGGTCCCGGTCAAATGCACAACAGGAGTATTCGATATGAAAATGAAGCAGTTCACGTTTTTCGCAGGGCGTTGGTTAGCATGTATGGCGATGGGGGCTTGGATGTCGCCGGAACGGCTGGTCGGCGCTACGCCGCCTGTTGCGGTCGTGGAGCAGACGGAGTACGTTCTGACGCTGGTTCAACAGGTCGAGGAAATCCCCACAGATGTCTACGAGCAGCTCGTTGTATTGAGCAGCCAACCACTTCCAGACCAGTGGTTTGATGCCGGGTGTGTGGTGCCTGTGGTGCGAGAGACGGCGGATTCGAGCGAGGCGATGGTTGGTGCAGTGGAGTTCACAAATTCACTCGAGCAGAATGCCTTGGGAATTGGAGCTGTAGGAATTGCAGCTACAGCAGGTGTTTATACCGACCGTGTGAAAATCTGCCTCTCCCTGAGTCATGCGAAGGCTTGGGCGCTGGTTAAAAAGTGTGGCACCGTCGTCGAGGGTGTGACGTTTGCCGCCGCGGGAATTTGCGCCCTGGGCTGCCTGCTGACCGGGCCAGGCTGGGTTGCCTGCGTGACCTCCTGTTTGACAATGGCCGGAATCGGTCTTGCCGTTGTGTCGGCATCATGTCTTGCGACTTACATTGCCCTCCTGACAGTTTCCATCCTACTCTGTACACTCGGGTGCATCGGAGTGTGATCCATGAGCCTCGAGCAACTATGGCGGCACGCCGGTGACTTCGCCGGCATCGTCTTGTTTCCAGCCTTTGGATATCTGATGATGCGTCGGTGTCTCGGACGTAACGAATCTCTGAATAACCAGCGCGCGATCTCTGGAGATGTCCCGTTTCCTCTGAACTTTGATGCCATTCTTGGATGGCCCCGAATTGTTCAGAGGTTCTGTGTGAAGTTCTATCTGATGTGCGGGTCTTGGATGCTGCTCCCGCCAGTATTGCTATGGATTACCCTGCTGATCGATGCGATCGAGCCGCCCGAAACCAGCAAACATGTATCGCAGTATTTCGGAGCCATTTCCGTGCTGGTCGTGCCTCCCCTTGCCTTTGTGCTGTACCGTCGGTACCGTCGGCGCTACGGACATAACCACAAGTGATTGATAGGAATTCGCTTTCCCAGTGTCGCAGGCGAGCGCCCGACAATTCCACTGGACAATGGCGTTTCCGTGGTTGAAGTGTGAGCTTGCTTCCCGTTCGTGGACAGGTTTACTATATCAATTCCTGACAAGCGCTTTCAGATGGTGCGTTACGACGGCTGGTACTCCAACAAGATGCGTGGTCAGCGAAGGAAGCGTGCGCAGGAGGCAGAGGAAATAGCTGCGAACGAGTCTTCGGCAATCGGCAACGACTTTGCAGCGACAGCAGAGCATGAGTGTGGTGTGAGAGCGAGTGCCGCGGTGGAAATCATCGAGCATCTTGCAACCAAGCCGCGGCGCATTCTGTCGCATGGCGTCGCGTTCGTGGCGTGAGCTGATCAAGAAGGTCTGGGAAGTTGATCCCCTGCTTTGTCCAAAATGCAATCACGAGATGCGCATCGTGTCACTCATCAATGACGCGCAGGTCATCGAGCGCATCTTGCGTCATGTTGGCATATGGGTCAATGAACTTTGCAATCATGGCCGTCGCGTCGCACCAAGTACGGGGTCGCCGGCAACGGGAATCATTGAGCGCGGGCAACTCGTCATCGAACCGTGGATTGACGATCCGATGCCGGACTATGACTGCGGAGTGTGATTGCGGAATTTGATTGCGGAATTTGATTGCGGAACTCGCCTGCGACACTAGAAAAGCGAATTCCTATCAAGAATCCAAGCGATGAGATGGACATCAATGCGATACTTGCGGCTACGGATGGGATCGATCGGCAGATTCTCGAACTTCGGCTTCGTGGCGTGGAGTGGGTCGGGGTGCAGACCGCCACAGGGCTCTCGGCGGCTGCCTGCAGACAGCGATGGAGTCGGCTCGTTCGGCGCCTGAAACCGCCCGAGCCGGCTTGAATTTCTGAATTCCGGAAGAATTCTGTCACATCGAGACGCGGGCAGCGACTAGAGAAGTATGTCTGAGTCACTTTCGCACCCTGATTCACAAGGAGCTATCCGATGATCACGCTTTCACTCATCCTTTCACCCTGTGTCGTCGCAGCATGCCTGCTGGTCGCTGACGCTCTCGACCGCAAATCAAGGAGAAGGTTTGACATGTGGATGAATGAAACTAGAATCCAAAAACCTCATCAGGGGTGTTTTTGATGTGGGGTACCGGTCAACATCATCGGCGGCCAACACGCCGCTTAACTCAGCGTTCGAAATCTAGAAAGGATAAAACTATGAAGGTCCAAACACTTGTTCTGTGGTTTGCTGTCATGCTGATTGGGAATGTTTCCTTTGCTGAGGAAACTGAACCAAGTGCAATCTTTACGAAGGTCATTGCCGCATACGAATCTATGGAAACCTATAGTTCAGAGGGGACGATAATCTCGGACATAGAGACCGGCGGTGTAAAGGTGAACATGGAAACATCATTTTTAATAAAACTGAAGAAACCAAACCTGTACCTGATTTCCTGGGATCAAAAGAATGCGATGATGCCAAACTTCACTCAAACGGGGGCGGTTTGGAATGACGGTTCTCAGCCGTATCTGTTCATGGGGGATTTGAAGGCTTATTCCAAAATGAGCAGTGACGAATTGGCTCTGGGCGCTGCGACGGGAATATCAAGTGGCGCAACGTATACAATGCCATCGTTTTTCTTACCTGTGTTCAAGAAACCAACGCCCTTTTCCAGATTGGTTGATCCTAAGCTAGAAGGCAACGAACAGGTCGAAGGTGAAGATTGCTATGTTATTAGCGGAAGCTCGATAATATCTAAGAAAGAAACATTCTGGATCTCGAAAGAGACATCTATGATCAGAAAGTATTCTCGCTCCTTGGAGATGCCTGAAGGGGGAATAGACATGCCGAAGATGACGGATCAACAGTTGGAAGAGGCTATCAAAGCTATAGGTCAGGAGGTTACGGAAGAGACAAAAGAAGCGATGAAGAAGATGATGAAGCAAGCAAGAGACACGATGAAGACGGCCAAACTGAAAGGAACTTTAACGGAGCTCCACTCAAAGATTGCTACGCCCAAATTGATCGAGGGAGATTTCGTATTCAAAGTACCTGTCGGCACGGCTCTCAAAGAGTCGCTTTTTGGTGGAGTGTTGAATGCCAAGCAACAAGATTTCTAACAAATCACTGGAGCGAACGCGTGCGAACGCCCGCGTCGCTCAGTTCTAGTCGTTCGGCATTACAGGAGGAAATGTGACTCTTCAACTACCATGATTGGAGGCTGTTATGAAAACTTTTATGAAAACTTTTATGAAAACTTTGCCTATTCAACGCAATGACACCCTGTACATCGGTCTGGGAATGTCGTTCGGAGCCTGGGGTGGCTGGTTCTTTGCCCATCACTGGCTTGCCGTTCTCGTCGGTTTGGTTTGTGGATGTGGAGCCGGCACGGTGGTGGCAATCGTCGCGAGACTTGTCAAGCGCGACACACCACCGACCTCGGCCGTTGACGCTCCTACGGGGCGATCCAAAGGGTTGGCATGACATCGTCGTCCCTCGTCGCAAACGCGTCGGGGGACACTTCGGACTTCCACTCGATTCGTGGACACACCAACCGGCAGGCTTACGCCTGCCAGAAGGAGAGTGTTTCATGTCCACGAAAGTGAAGCAAGCTCACAGCGATGGAGTCGGCTCGTTCGGCGCCTGAAACCGCCCGAACCGGCTTGAATTCCTGAATTCCGAAAGAATTCTGTCACACCGAGACGCGGGCAGCGACTAGAGTAGTGTGTCTGAGTCAATTTCGCACCTTGATTCACAAGGAGTTATCCGATGATCACCCTTTCACTCACCCTTTCATCCTGTGTCGTCGCAGCATGCCTGCTGGTCGCCGACGCTCTCGGCCGCAAATCAAGGAGAAGGCTTGACATGTGGACGGATGAAACTAGAATCCAGAAATTCCATAAGGGGTGGTCTGATGTGGGGTCCCGGTCAGTCCGATCACATTTCTTCCATGAGTCTCACATGAAATTCACTCACATGATTGCTTCGATCGTGGGCGTGGTTGGCTTGTCAGCGACGGTCGCGATGTCGCAGGTGCTGAACATCGATGTTGACGGTGATGGCGCGCCAGACCAGATGACTGCCGAGTCGGTGAGTGGTGGCACGACGCTCAACATTTACAGGGCATCTGGCCTACCACTCTCGATCCAAGGACTCCCAGCAGCCTCGATCAACGAGGTGCGCGTGCTTCCTCCAACCGACCTTGACGGAGATGGCGTCCTCGATCTCGTGATCAGCACGCCCACCTACCAGACCGGTCGCGTGTGGATTTTCAGCGGTGCCGCAGCCGCCACTGGCACGATTCAGGCGTCACAGGCGACCTTCTGCCTTCAATCCTCGATGCCGGGCGCGATGCAGTTTGGTGATGCCCTCGGCTTGCTCCCAGGTGACAGCTTCGGCGGACCGTCGTGCTTGCGAGTCCGCTCGCTCTTGGCAGCCCTTAACGGCGAGATCTATCCTCGCGTAGAAGTCTTCCGACTGGACACCCAGCGCCTGATCCTTGTAGCCGAAGGGAACGGCGCCCTGACGGATGTCTGGTCAGATCGGGGCGATGGGACACGAGACGGCAAAGTAGACGCCGCTGACATTCCCACGATTCTTGCGCGAGTCGGTACCGCAGCTTCGTTCGACGGAGACCTCGACGGAGACGGCGTTGTGACCGTTGGTGATGTCGCACTGCTCGTTTACGAAGCGACGATCGCCAGCGCGAATGCGACTGACCAGTGGGCCTCGGTGGTGCAGGCGATGCTTGTACGACCCGGTGGGATCGCCGAGTGGGGCATGCCGATTGTCCTTGTGGCATCGGGACCCGCGCAGCAACCGCCGCCACCTGCACCCTCCGGAACCGGTGTTTTCTATTGCATAAGGCCCTACGGCTGGTTTGAGAGCTGGCCGTGGTGGCTGGCCCCGATCTCGATCTGCCATGCGTACCTCCAGATTGGCGCTTGGACACTTGGCATCAATAGTGGCGGCTTGTCTACGGAGAATCCGAACGACGGTCGCTCTCGCAAGTGCTGGGAGGCGGTCAGACGATCAACGGGCACCATGATCGTTGGCGGTGAGACGATCAACTGTGCCGATGCAACCATCGAACATATTCAACAGTGCGTCATGGATCTTGGGAACTCTGGCGGCGTGTGCCCGGCCTACGGCGTCGTTTGCAATAACTGCGGAGACTGGGTCATGGACATCATCGGGGCCTGCTGCCTCGACGGCAGCTACTTACCATACCTTGTCTACTGATGGGCGCTCTCCTCTTCATCCTCCCAGTCATTTGCATCGTCATCGGGATCATGCTTCTTCGCGGCCAGCCTCGTCGGCGCCAGGTGTGGCTGGCGTTGTTCGCAATTGTGTGTACGACGTTCGTGTTCAGCCTCGGGTACATGTTTGGTGGGATTACTCCGACGTATCGGGGCGAAGGCGCGATCGGGTCGCTCCTGGTAGTCACGAACCGCGCCCTGGAGGCTGGCGATTACGAGAACACCCGCGCTGCATTCCAGGAGGCGATCAGTTTGGTGAAGAGCCACCGCGGCGATAAGTACGACGCCGTCACGATGATCAGCGAGCGACTTCGCCCTCCGACCGCCGCGCCCGTGATCCCCGCCCAGCCTGAATAACACCCGACGCATTCGTCCTAGCTGCGTTGCGTTTTCAGCCGACTTGGACGCAACAGACAGGGTCGGGATCACGGACTGGACCGAATCGGACGAACGAAAGGCGTAGGTGTCCTTCCACGGCATAGGTTGGGATGGGCCGACAAATCGCCACGACCTGTCACCCATATGACGGGGGTATACCAGCGAACTTGCAACCACGCTGAGGCGCATTGCGTCGCGTTCGTGGCGTGAGCTGATCAAGAAGGTCTGGGAAGTTGATCCCCTGCTTTGTCCCAAATGTAATCACGAGATGCGCATCGTGTCACTCATCAATGACGCGCAGGTCATCGAGCGCATCTTGCGTCATGTTGGCATGTGGGTCAATGAACTTTGCAATCTTTGCAATCATGGCCGTCGCATCGCGCCAAGTACGGGGCCGTTGGCAACGGGAATCATTGAGCGCGGGCAACTCGTCATCGAACCGTGGCTTGACGATCCGATGCCGGACTATGACTGCGGAGTGTGATTGCGAACTTTAATTGCGGATTCGCAGTGTAAAAAACCGCATTGAAGCCGAGGCGACAATCATAATTTGAAAGTCGCCGCGGCTGTCGTCTGCGACGAATCCGTCCATGCGAACACCGCCGCGACGAACATTGAGAAGTTCCGCCCCGCGCTGTTACACCTCAATCACGGAAGCGTAATTCTCCGGTGAATTTGTCGGGCGCTCGCCTGCGACACTAGAAAAGCGAATTCCTATCAATAATCCAAGCGATGAGATGGACATCAATGCGATACTTGCGGCTACGGATGGGATCGATCGGCAGATTCTCGAACTTCGACTTCGTGGCGTGGAGTGGGTCGGGGTGCAGACCGCCACAGGGCTCTCGGCGGCTGCCTGCAGACAGCGATGGAGTCGGCTCGTTCGGCGCCTGAAACCGCCCGAGCCGGCTTGAATTTCTGAATTCC
>Ga0209702_10009543_pt1 | contig 10771 bp, 24 predicted proteins | sample FRY01_FD_187210 | JGI IMG/M metagenome (GOLD analysis project Ga0209702, IMG submission 187210) | Freshwater microbial communities from Lake Fryxell liftoff mats and glacier meltwater in Antarctica - FRY-01 (SPAdes) (version 2) | ecosystem: Environmental > Aquatic > Freshwater > Ice > Glacier... | reverse complement strand
ATGCAGAAACGTAGCCTTGCACATAACTGTAAGTGTGCAAGATTTGTACGGATTAATTAAAATAAACTTTAAAATATGATAAGATTTAACAAAGAAATACAAGGCACGAGGGAAAGCGACCATTATGCAACACCTATAAAATTTTATGAAAAATTACATAGGGAATATGCCTTTGATTTTGACCCCTGCCCGTTAAGAAGCACAAGCGATGGGCTTTTACTTGATTGGATAGGAAATATTTACATAAACCCACCTTATAGCAACATACTGCCCTTTATTGAAAAGGGTATAGCTGAAATAAGAAAAGGAAATGCACAAACTTTGGTTTATCTAATACCAATTAGAAGTGACACAAAGTATTGGCATACCTTAATTATGCCATTGGCTAAAGAAATAAAGTTTGTAAAAGGAAGATTAAACTTTAATGAAAGTAAAAGCCCTGCACCATTCCCTTGCGTTTTAGTAATTTTTGATAAAAAACTAAATGGCATAAATGGTTGCTTTAGTTACGAACAGTAGTATAAATTTTGCGCAAAGTTATAATTTAGAATTTGAGGCAATTGAACTTACCAAAACAGATAAAAAAATGACCAAAAAGAAAAGAAGAAATTTTGTAGATGTAGACATCGGACAAATATTAATTATAACTACGGATAAATTTACAAAAGACAAATAAATTATGAGTTCAATAACTATAACATATCCCTTATTATATAGGTTTAAAACGCACAATCATATACAAAAAAGTGTTTGCAAACGTTATTTTAACATTAAAAAAAGTAAAGAAATTTTGATTAAAAAAAATGGCGGAAGTAATGGTATTTGGTTAGACAGAAGGACTTTTATAATAGAAAGTAGGATATCTGAAAATTTAGAGTTAATCCCAAAGTATAAACATTATAGTAATGATTTTTTAACTAATTTATAATTATGCAAAAACACACAGAAATTTATATGTTAGCATTTGGCTATGATGAAACAGACTTTATTCCCAGTGAAATAAGTGGTGAAAAAGCAGTTGACATTTGTCATATAGAATGTCGCGGGATGGGTGGAAACCCCAGTAAAGATAAAGACCGAATTGAAAATTTAATGGCTCAAACGAGATATGAACATTTGCGTTTAGGAGACAAGAAAGAGTTTATGGTTTATCAATATGAAACTCATAGACAATTTTTATCAGACAACGGGGTAAAGTTTGACAACGAATATTTTGAACATAAAATCAGACAATATGGTAATTGAAATAAAAAATTTAACAAAGGTGTCTTTTAATAAATATAACCACCTTCATTGGGCGAAAAAGAAAGAATTTAAGGATGCTTTACGGATATTAGTTATGTCTAGCCATAATAAGAAATACGAGGGCGGATATACACTTAATTTCGAATTTGAGTTTATTGGAAGAAAGTTAGACACGATAAACGTTTCTCACTATTGTAAAATTATTGAGGACTATTTATTTAAACAAGACAACAAAAACAGACAGATTTGTATAAACGTTTCTAAAGGAACGGTAAATAAATGCACATTAACACTTATTAAATTATGATTATAACGTATAAATTTATTAAAGAATTAGTTGAAGAAAAAAGTGGATTTTTGGATATTGGGTTAAAATCAAGGGAACAATATATGAGAGATTGCCGTTATACTTATTGTAGGCTATGTTTCTTATACGTTGATAACTTTAACCTAACTAAATGCGGAAATGAAATTAATCGAGGGCATTCAAACGTTTTACACGCTTTTACTGTTTTTGGAAAATATTATGGCACAAAATCGTTTTTAGCCAATAATATTTTCGATATTTGTAACCCTCTTTTAAAGTATATTTATATTGATGCGGTTTCAAAAGACACCAACGAAAAAATAGAAAGTTTAAATCAACTTATCAAAAGCTACAAATCAATGAGAGTAAAATTAATTAAAGAATTAAACAATAAATTATGAGAAAATTCAGTTTAGAAACAAAAACCGACCCAATAGTAGAAAGTATAATAAATCAACTTAGGGAGCGTTCAGAGCTTGGTCAAAATAAATATGGCACAACGTTGGCTGAAAACGAATTAAGCGCATTAGAATGGATTGAACACGCTAAACAAGAGAGTATGGATCAAATTCTTTACTTAGAAGCATTAAAACAAAAATTAACAATTAATACTAAATAAATTATGGATTTTAAAGGAAGAATTACAGAAATTAGCCAAATAAAAGTTGGCAAAACTAAAAATGGTGAAGATTGGGCAAGTGTAGATTTTGAAATTACAGAATCAGAACCTAATAACCCAGAGTACCCACAAATAGCTTTATTTAGCTTCTTTAAAAGTGGAGAATATTTCAAATACGCCAATGAATTTAACGACTTTAATAAGTTAGGTGATGAAGTTATAGTAGAATACAATTTTAAGTGTAACAAGTACGCTAAAAAAGACGGTAGCGGAGAAGGAAAGTTCTATAAAGTTGAGTGTTGGAAATTAACCAAAGTAACGGAACAAAACGTTGAACAAGCGGAAGTGATTAGCAGAACAGCGACAAATGATGAAGATAGTTCGCTTCCATTCTAAAATGAGCGATTATAGCTTTATAGAAGATGGATGGGAATATCCAGTAACGATTACTGCGGAAAACAGAGAAAAAGCACAACAAATATTTAACATAATAATTGGCAAAAAAACCGATAATTAGATAATATTTTGTATCTTTACGATAGTTAGGGTCGAAAACATAGCTAACTTAACAGTATTATAATAACCTTTCAATAATAATAGCTTCGACCCTATTAGAATTGAGGGGTTTTTTAATTTAATAGTTTATCGGTATCTTAAAACCTTTACTAATTATGGCAAAATTTGAATTAAAATTATTAGATGTTAATAACGATGGATGGATTAATTGTGAGTTATTTGATGACGAACTTATTAAAATTGGAATAAAAAACCATTGCAACCCATTAGGCACCACAGACTTTGTCTTTCTCGATAAGAGTACTGCAATAAAATTATCAAAAACTTTACGAACTGAAATAAATAAAATAGTTTAGTTATGATGAAGCTAACAAAAAGAAAGGGATTTAATTTCTTTAGGTCATACTTTGATGTTTATAATGAATTAGAAAACGACAAAGACAAGGTTGCTTTTATTGATGCTTTATTAGATAGGCAGTTTTTAGGTCTTAAACCTACCGAATTGAATGGAATGGCAAAGTTTGCGTACATATCACAAACCAATAGTATTGACAGTCAAGTAAAGGGATATGAGGACAAGACAAAAACAAAATTAACTCATTCAGATATAGAAAACACCACCCCTTGCCAACCCCCTTACGTAGGGGTAAAGTTACCCCCTGCCGAACAAGTAGAAGTGAAAGGGGAAATGAAAGAAGAAGTAAATATATATATATATCCAACTTTTGAAGATTTTTGGGAATTATACGATAAGAAAAAAAGCAGAACGTCTACTGAACCAAAATGGAATAAACTATCTCAAAAAATTAAAGAAGAAATAATGGATTATATTCCTAAATATAAAAACTCCGTTTCTAATAAACAATTTATTAAACATCCATCTACTTTTTTAAATCAAAAAACTTGGGAAGATGAAATAGATGATAACAGTAAATCTGCAAATAAAGAATTTGTGCCTGATATTCCATACCCAACTAAAGACGATGAAGTTTTTAGATATGCCGTTACTGTATTTAAAACAAAAGATGAATATTGGGAACATAAAGAGGCTTTAAGAATACAGTTTGTTTCTTGGTCGGTTGGCGGTTGGAAAAACTACAAGGGTCAACCGATTATTAATTGGAAAACGGAAGTTTGCGACAAAATTAACTTTTTAAGAAGATAAAATTATGACAAAGCCATTTAACCTGATACAAGACCTTGAAAGGTCGATTAACAATGTTAAGTACCAATTAAAATACTCAAAAGACAGAAAAGCTGCCGAAACAATAGTTAATGATTTGACTAAAGTTAAAACAGAATTTAATGCATTTCTTAACGGTGTTTTTTACGCTGATGTTTTAGAAACTTTAATTTTGGAGCTTATAATTACCAAAATAAAACTTGAATCAAAGTTGGGCGAAACACACATCTACGATTTGGAAATGTATTTGGGGCAACTTGCCCAAATAATAAAAGAAGGAAAAGACCTTAAATCATCTGAATTAATACACGTTCTAAAACAACCATACGAAAGGATGATTGAAATTGACTTTGAGGAAAAACAAGATTTTGAAAGGGTTGAGCGAATGGTGGCAAAAATCCCAAAAAACGAACATTATCTTGAAACAATGCAAGAATTTGTGGAGATAATAAAAACGGAAATAACTTTAAACCAAAAACAAAATGAATTTTAACGAAGAATTAAGAAGGTTACAAATAAAGCGAGATGGAAGTCTAAAGATTGACAGGAGTAAAAAAATAGATTACCCACCCGTAATGCTATCTATTGGCGAAACTATGTTGGGTCAAACAACTTATCCAATACCATTTGGTACTTATGGTAATTTCTCTGTATTAAAGGGGGGTACTAAGGTTGGTAAATCACATTTTAAAAGTTTATTAATAGCAAGTTATATTGGAGGAAAAGCAAATAATTATTCAAGTAATTTTAAAAGTCATAGGTTAGGTGACTTAGCAATATTAGACTTTAATACAGAGGAGGGGGAATGGCACGCACAAATGGGGGCAAAAAGAGTTGATACGATTGTAGGTGAAACTTATGAAAATTACCACCCATTTATGTTAAGGGAATTAGACTATAACGAAAGGCTTGATTTCTTAGAGTATGAAATATTTACTAAATATAAAAATCAAGTAGGTTTAATTATTATAGACGGAATTGCGGATTTAGTGGCAGACGTAAATTCATTGGCGGAATCTAACGAAATGGTACAGAAATTAATGAGTTGGAGTACTTTAAGTAAAGCACATATAAGTGTTGTAATACATACTAATTTTGGAAGCAATAAAGCAACAGGACATTTAGGATCAGCAGTTGAAAAAAAGGCAGAAACCGTTTGTCAACTTGAACGCGAGGATAGTTTTACAAAAGTTACATTTCCTTTTTGCAGAGGGTTTAAAATAGATGATTTTTGTTTTAAGTTAGACCAATATGGACTTCCTTATACAGATAAATTAGATTATTAACAATTAAAACAAATAATTATGGAGCTTACAGATAATGCTAAAAAAGATTTTGAGAAGTGGATATTTGAAACATATTGGAAAAAGACAAGGCTAAAAGAAGAAATATCAATAAAAAATAAATTAGAAAAATTTGAGTTACTTATTTTTTATAGTAAGAATAATAGTGAAAAGCAGGGTGTTTATGTAGATTTTTTTGAAAGTGTTGGTATTTATATATCAGATATGGTTAATTGCTATCATTCATCAAGAAATAAACCAACATTTTCAACAAGTGGATTTTCAGTTTGTATTGAGGGAAATGGGTTCTGCTATGATTTAGATGATTTCAAAACACGCCCAAAAGCACGAATAGAAGCAATAAAAAAAGCAAACGAAATTTATAACCTAAAAAAATAAATTATGGAACTACAAGAAATATTAAAAGAGAAACGAGAATTAGAGCAAGAAATGAATGATGCTATAAAAGAATTTATGGAAAGAACCAATATGTTAGATATTGATGTAGCCTATGAACAGGAATTTTATGTAACGGAGATGGGGGTTAAATACTTAACAAAGTCACAATTTAAGATTATTATAAAAATTTAACTATATTTGTAACATCAAAACTAAATAAAATGGAAAAACAAACAATAGGAGATGTGTTTTTATTCATAGCTTGCACAATTATTACTGTGTTATTTATGATGGTTATGAATATAATATTACATAATTAAGATGAAACATATAAACGTAACTAAAGAAAAGAATCGGTTTAATATTGATTTTTTTGAATTTGCATTTTTGGTTGAGGCTTGTATTCCACCAAGACCTATTGCAAGAGCTATGTTTTGGGATGATGTGATAAATAAACACTATCACGTTTTAACCAAAGACGAAAGAGAAAGGCTGTTTGATTGGGTAAATAAAAACGGATTTATGGAGATAGGGATAGAAAATAACAATGAGGGTTGTTTGCTTTTTAACGCTCGTTTTGACAAAGATAATCAGTATTCGGCTAAAACTCTATATAACGGAAAAGAAGAAACTTTAGATTGCTTTAAATGGCGAAATAGGTATTACACTTCAAAATCCACTTCAATTTTGGAAGAATATATTATAAAAATAACTAAATTATGAAAAAAATATTAGCAATAATAATGTTTATTTTACTTGGGCTACTTTTGACAAGTTGTGGAGCAAGGAAATCTAAACTTAATAAAATAGAAACGGAAGTCAAAAAAGATCTAGTAATTGACACCAAAAACAACGTTACAAAATTGGTAACTATTGATAGCACTTCAACAGAAGTTAAAGAAACTGTTATATATACGCCAATAGACCCAAATAAGCCGTCTAAAGCGAACGGAGAAGAATTTATTAACACTTCTATCAAAAAAGAAAAAACATCGCTTAAAACGGCTAAAACAACTAAAGCTAAAAGTGTAGATAAAACGAGTACCGATTTAGCCCAAAAAGAAAAAATAGGGGTTAAAATTAAGGAAAAAGACACATATAAGGAACAATTTAACCCATTTGTGTTGTTGTGGTTAATAATTCCATTGGGCATTATATTTTATCTTCTTAAAAAATATAACTTCGTTACTTAATTTAACACCTTTAAAACTATAATTATGCCAGATATATCAATGTGCAATGACAATAAATGCCTTATTAAGGAAACCTGTTGGCGTTTTATGGCTATACCGTCTGAATTTATGCAGTCTTATTCAGATTTTAAATACGATAATGGGTGTGATTATTATCTAAAAATAAACAAATGATGAAAATACAAAAACTAGACTTAAAAAAATTAGGGTTTAAAAAAAACCACATTACGGCTTGTGAAAGTGGCGACAAACCTTACGACTACTACAATTTAAATATAGGCAATGACTATAATAAATTTTGCTTAATGGCTGATGAAAAAGAGGGTGTTTTTGAAGTCAGAATTTTTGATTACACTTCCTTTGTGTTTACAGAAACCACAGAATTAACTTTACTAATCAATATTTTAAAAAACAACTATGGACGAAACAATAAAGCTACAAAACGCAAGAAACTTTATAAGAAGTGAATTGTATGAGGCAAAACGCCCAAAAATGGATAAACGGATTGATGTTGAAAGGATATTATTTTTAGAAAAACTTTTAAATAAATTAATTTAACCAATAAATAAAAAATGAAAATACGTAAAAGACTTTACAACAACGAGGCGACACATTTAAAATTAGAAATTAAAAACCACGACAAAGAAAGAAAACAAGCGAGATACCAAATTACGAAAGAGCAATGGAATGAAATATTAGACCTAAGAGATGAGCGGAGATTTGTAACCGTTCAGCAGAAATTCAATAAAGACGGTGAAATAACATCGAGTGTAGATAAACTACAAGATTCGCCAATAGAAATTCCTAACAACCACGAAATAGTTAGAATATCAACAAACAACACCACAGGACAACAATGGGTAATTACAAAACCGAAGAGAGAAATTGATATTGAAAAAGAAATTGATTTTGATTTCATAACGGACGTTGTAAAGAAGCATATTAACCCAATAGAGCATACAGATATATTTATTGGAAACAGAAAAACATTCGATAGGCTAATTTATACAGATGCGCACATCGGAATGACTCCAAACCAAGATGGATATTCTTTATATGGGGGAAAATGGGATGAAGAAGTTTTAAACATTAGGCTACAAGAGATTATAACATCCTTAAACTTAAACCAAAGCGGAGATACTTTAGTGATTGATGATTTGGGTGATTTTGTAGATGGATGGGATGGGGAAACTGTAAGAAAAGGTCATAAGCTACCGCAGAATATGGATAATCAAAAGATGTTTGATGTTGGGCTTTCATTTAAGGTTAAAATGATTGATATGTTAGCTAAAAAATATAATAAGATTATTGTAAACAATATTTGTGAGGATAATCATGCTGGTAGTTTTGGGTATGTAATTAATTCAGCATTTAAAAGTATTGTTGAGCAAAAATACTCAAACATAGAAGTTACCAACCATAGAAAGTTTATAAATCACTACTTTATTGGTAGTCATTGTTTTGTTATTTCACATGGTAAGGACAGTAAGTCTTTAAAGTTCGGATTTAAACCACATTTAGACCCAAGACAAGCTGAAAAAATAGACCAATACCTAAAGCAAAACAAAATATATAGGGATTGTGAGTTTGTGGAGTTCAGCAAAGGTGATTCACATCAATTATTATTTGATTACGCAACATCGGATGATTTTGACTATATGAACTATCACGCATTTAGCCCAAGTAGTGAATGGGTGCAAACAAATTTTAAAAAAGGAAGAAGTGGATTTACAGTACAAAATGTTTCTTATGAAGAAAATGTAAAAAAGATACATCCATATTTCTTTAAATAATTGCGGTGAATTAGCGCACACCATCGGTCAAAAAAGCGTTAGACAATTACAATTTAGTTGTTGAAATAGATAAGCCCACAAAGAACGGAATGACTTTGTGGGTTTTTATTTGTCAAGTTTTTTGCGCAATTTACACGAAATAATGCTGAATACTTTTACTTTACGCCATTCATTAATTTGGGTGGCGTTTTTTATATTTTGGCAGCAAATCGTGTTTAGTGCCAATACTTAATCGTTTTTCACAAGTTGTAAGTGATTTTCATAACGTTAGATATAGTGTATATAAAGTACAATATAACGTACCATATAATGTACAAAAAGAAGTATATTTGTGTATTATATGATGTGTTAAGCGTATTTATTATATGCTTTTTGAAGTCTTGTGTGATAGTTGAATCTTTCGTATTGTGAACCGTTATAATAATAAGCAAAAGTACGCCAATCGTTATTTTTTAAAGCAGTGAACATTTTAGGGTTAGACTTTATAAAATTCAAGCCTAATCTCATTTGGTTAATTTCACTTATTTTTGCGTAATCCCACATTTTCCCAACCGAACAAAAACCTAATAGTTCCCAATGGAATCCCATAACTTGCATCCTACCAATACTTGTGCTTTGCATAGCCGAATCAGCATCTTTCTTAAAAGCATCATTAAAAGCTAACCATTCTTGTGCTTGACGTTCAACTTTATTTAAACTCCAAAGTCCTGACGGTGTGTAAGGTGATTTGCGCTTAAACCAACGAGGCTCAAACTGAATTATTATTTTACCCGTTGTTGGGTCAAAACCTTTACCGCCACTTTCTACGCTATCAACTGCTTTTATTTGGGCAAATGATAATCCAAACTCTTTTGATAATTCAATAAAATCCTTATTTGTCATTAATTACCTATTTTAGATTGTTCTTTTTCTTCTTCTTTCAATGCGTTGTGCTTAAGTTGGTCAATTTCTATGTTTAACTCATTAATTATTTTTCCACTATCAATAAGCTCTTTCTGTATATTATCTCGCTCTTGTATAAAATCTTCTTTGGTTTTAACATCTTTATTAAAAGCATCCTCAACGGTCTTTTTCCATCCATTTTTAATAAAGGATTGGATAAATGATAATACTCCTCCCCCCGAAATGATTTCAACGTTCTCTACAACACTTTTAATCTCTCTTAATGTTATTGCGCCTGCGAACGCTTTTGTGAACACCATTGTACCTGTTTGGATAAGAAACATATCAATTATAAATCCGCTTATAATCAATAGCATATAAACTAATGCTTTATTAATAGTCTTGCCTAATTTTGACGATGAGATCTGTGTCCAACTTCTCCAAGACCATAATCTAAATCTAATTTTGTTTTTATAAAAATAAGCCATAATCCCCGTTACATTATCTACAAATACTAAGAATAGCACAGAGTATAATAGTGAGTGAATAGGGGCAAGTAAGGCAATGGTTATTGTTACTATACCCGGTAGAGTAAATGTTGATGTAGCCAACGCTATTAGTTTTTGCATTTCAAATTTCATTTTTTTATATATTACATACGCTTCTACGTACTGTCCATTTTATTTATTTTTAAAGTATTCAAATAGTATTTTAGCATCTATTACTCCTTGGGCAAAAATATACATAAGGCTTATAAACATCCATTCTTGTCCGTTAATCTTGCCCAAAAATAAAGCTACGGTTGCCAAAATCCATACCATTAACTTCTTACTAATCCACGTTGCGAGTTTGCTGTCTAGTTTTTCCATAGGTTATGTTGGTATTTGTGCCATTTTATTGTTTGTTAAATTATGTTGTATAAGTATCATTTATTGTCCACCCTTTTGTGATTAAATTTGCTCTTGCAGTATCACTTGCGGATGTTCTGTTATTTCTAATTTGTAAAGACCCGTTTGTAACTCCATTTGTATCTAAATCAATAAATATTTGGTCTGTTACTGCGGGTGCTTGGTTGTTTCCGTAACACCATAAATATATTAATAAAGTATTAGCACTTACATTTAATGCTGAAATTGAGTTTGAATAACAGAATAAAATAGTTAAAGCTGTATTAGCACTTACATTTAATGCTGAAATTGAGTTTGAATTACATAATAAAGTAGTTAATGCCGTATTTGTACTTACGTCTAATGCTGTTAGAGAATTTCTATCACATTGTAAATTTGTTAATGCCGTATTTGCACTTACGTCTAATGCTGAAATTGAGTTTGAATTACAGTATAAAGCAGTT
>Ga0209702_10009541_pt1 | contig 10772 bp, 9 predicted proteins | sample FRY01_FD_187210 | JGI IMG/M metagenome (GOLD analysis project Ga0209702, IMG submission 187210) | Freshwater microbial communities from Lake Fryxell liftoff mats and glacier meltwater in Antarctica - FRY-01 (SPAdes) (version 2) | ecosystem: Environmental > Aquatic > Freshwater > Ice > Glacier... | reverse complement strand
ATCCGCGCGGCCCGTCCTTCGATTGCGGTGCTACCTTTCCAGCCGCTCGGCATGTCGCCGGACCTCGCCATTCTGGGCGATGCGATACCGCACGAGATCATCGAGGCGCTGTCGCGGCTGCGCTGGCTCGCGGTGATCGCGCGAGGCTCTTCCTTCCGCTTCCGGCAGATCGAGGCCGATCTGGATTTGGTGTCGACCGCACTGGCAGCGCGCTATGTCCTGTCCGGGATCGTCGAGAATCCGGGCCGCACCATCGCTGTGACGTTGGAGCTGACGGAGACCAGTTCCCGAGAAATTATCTGGGCTGATCGGCTGGTCGCTCCTGTCGACGAGATCGGATATCTGAGGGCGCGCATCGTGGCGCACCTGGTTGCGGCGCTTGAGACCCACATTCCCCTGAACGAGGCGCGCCTTGCACGGCTCAGCAATATCGAAGGCCTTGACGCTTGGACCAACTATCATATCGGCCTCGGTCATCTCTACCGCTTCACGGCCGCTGATACAGTGCTGGCGCGGACCTGTTTCGAACGTTCGGTCAGGGCGGATGCGCAATTCGCGCGCGCCCATGCGGGATTGTCCTTCACCAGTTTTCTCGACGCTTTCCTGCGCCTGACCCCCGATACGGCGTCGGCGGCGCGCAATGCACGCCACCATGCCGAGCGCAGTCTGGAACTGGACGCCCTTGACCCGTTTGCAAACTTCACGATGGGGCGTTCCTTCTGGCTGACGGACGAGCCCGAAGTCGCTGCGGATTGGCTGGCGCGGGCAACGGCGCTCAATCCCAACTATGCCCAGGGATTTTACGCGTCGGCCTTTACCGCGATGCTGAACGGCAATGCGCCTGTGTCCCTGGCGGCTCTGGACACCTCTTTGCATCTCAGCCCGCTCGACCCGCTACTCTATGGCATCCACGGCGTCCGCGCTCATATGCTGATCCAGCAGGAAGATCATCAATCCGCCGCCCGCTGGGCCGACCGCGCGGCCACCACACCCGGCGCCCATTACCTGATCGCGATGATCGCGCTTTGTGCCAACGGACTGGCCGGCCGCCATGATCAGGCGGCCCGATGGCGGGAGAAGGTTCGCCGACTGAAACCCGACGCGACCGCAGCGGACTATTTTGCGGCCTTCCCCACACGCGACAAAGCGTCCCGCGCGAGCGTCGCAGCCGAGTTGAGCCGACATGGCTTCTGAATGCCGCCATCATCCCGTCGCCGGCGCCCAAACAACGGAGCCGACTGCAAAAAATGGAGTTGTCCTCAGCTATGGCACGCGCCTTCCCAAGTCAGTTTCTGACTATCAACGCGGCCGTTGGTACGTCTCGCAATATCGGTCATTCTGGGCTCGGACACGTCAATCGCTGCCACCGCCACGAAGGTACGGTTTAGTCAAGACTTCGAGTGGAGCGCCGGGCAGCCAATGGAGGATTAGACAGACTGTCTAAGTCTGATCGAAGTCTTGGCCACTTAACAAGCGCGATTTGTGTATGACCTAGACTTAAAGTCCGCAATCCGGCGCAGGGATTCCACCGCCGCGTAGAGCAGGCCCGCGAGCGGTTTCTGGGCCCTGAGGAACTGACCCGCATCGCAGCGGTGCTCGACAGTGCAGAGGATCAGCGCGGGGCGGCGATGATCCGGATGTGAATGCTGACCGGTGCCCGCGTGGGCGAGGTGCGCACCGCACGGTTCGAGCAGTTCAACCTCGACTACGTCATCTGGTCGAAACCCGCCGCGACCACCAAGCAGCGCAAGATTCACCGCGTGCCGATCTCACAGGAGGTAGTGACCATCGTGCGCCAGCGCCAGATGGTCGTGCCTCACGGCAATCAGTGGCTGTTCCCCAATGAGACCGTTGGCCAGCCGGTGCGCGAAATCCGTCGCTTCTGGGTACTCGTCCAGAAAGAGGCAGATCTGCCTGATGTGCGCATCCACGATCTGCGCCACACGTTCGCCTCCCTTCTGGTCAGCGGCGGTGCCTCGCTGGAAATGATCGGCAGGCTTTTGGGCCACAGCCAAATTCAAACCACGCAGCGCTACGCCCATCTGATGGATTCCCCGCTGCGCGCGGGCGTCGACACAGTCGCCAGCATCCTGCGCCCGCGACCGCGCCTTGTGCACAATGCAGCGCAGGATGAAGGCGGGCTAACAAAGTCGGCCTGACCATCAGACCGGTTCTTCGCCGCGCAATTTGCGCCAAAGTGCTGTCAGCCGCTTGCGAATGGTGCTTTCATCCGGGACATCCCCCGACCGTGAATTCTGCACGAACCAATCCTGCGCCAATGCTACCAGCGCGGATTGAGTTTCGGGCAGACCTTTTTCGTAAGTTAACCAGAACAGCCAAGCATACATCGCATCCCAATCGTAGCGAGGCGTCGCGCCCGTATTAGTGGACGGGCGGCGCAGCAGATCACGCCCTCTTCAAACTGCTGCACCGAATGCGCCGCAAGTAACAGGTCCGAGGATCGGAAAATACTCATTTTAGCGAGTTCCCGACGCAGTTGTTCCCGATGGTGTCGCAAAACCGGTCGCAAGGCTTGCTTCCTGGACCTAAAAGAATGTGCGCGATGAAAGTTTAGGACTTATGAAAAAGTTTGGTCTTGATAGCACGGATATCCGAATTCTCAGCGCGATCCAGCAGCATGGACAGCTGAGCAAAACCAAACTTGCCGAGATTGCCAATATTTCTGCCACTCCCTGCTGGGCCCGTCTGGACCGGCTCAAGGCGGCGGGGTTCATTCGCGGATATCATGCCGATATCGCGCTGGACCAGATTTCCGATTTCACCCAAGTTATCGTGACCGTCTCGCTCACGCATCACCGAAAGGCGGATTTTGAGCGGTTCGAGGCCTTTATCCGAAGCCTTGACGAGATCACCGAGTGTATCGCTACAGGTGGGGGCATGGACTATGTGATGGAAACAATAACCCCTGATCTTTCTGCGTTCTAGGCGCTAATGGAGACACTGCTGGCTGCGGAGCTTGGGATTGATCGCTATATGACTTACATCGCGACTCGGCGGGTCAAATCCAGCAAACCGAACCTTGCAAAACTTGCCGTAAAAGGCCGTGGATAAAGCCCACGTCCAATCGGTCCAATCGGGGCACGTAAAACGGTCTGTACAGTCTTTTTCCCGCCTGTTTTAAGTCCACATTCGTGTCGCGACCCGGACTAAATCTCCGTCAGAGTATAACATTTGGCGGGCAGCTTGACGCGTGGTCAGCAAGGGCGGGGAATATCATGCAGGCAGAAGATTTTGGCTTTGGTACACAGATCCGCAAGTCCCCCTATTTCGACGCCACCGTTCGCTGGGGCGCCAAAGGGTTTTCGGTCTACAACCACATGTATATCCCCCGCGATTTCGGCAGCCCGGAGCAGAACTTCTGGAATCTGGTGAACGATGCGATTCTTTGTGACGTGGCAGTCGAGCGTCAGGTGGAAATCACCGGACCGGATGCCGCGAAATTCGTCCAGATGCTGACATCGCGCGATCTGTCCAAGATGGCCGTGGGGCAGTGCAAATATATCCTGATCACCAATGCCGAAGGCGGCCTCTTGAATGATCCGATTCTGCTGCGTCTGGCCGAGAACCACTTCTGGATCTCGCTGGCCGACAGCGACATTCTGCTGTGGGCGCAGGGCGTGGCCGTGCATGCCGGTCTTGATGTCACGATTGATGAGCCTGATGTGTCGCCGCTGCAATTGCAGGGACCAAAGTCGGGCAAGATCATGCAGGCACTGTTCGGTGATAGCATTCTGGACCTGAAATACTACTGGCTGCGCGAGCTTGAGCTTGACGGGATGTCTGTGCTGGTATCCCGCACCGGATGGTCCAGTGAATTGGGCTATGAGATCTATCTGCGCGACGGTGCGCATGGCGATGCTCTGTGGGAGCGGATCATGGCCGCAGGCGCGCCCTTTGGTCTGAAGCCCGGCCATACATCTTCCATCCGCCGAATCGAGGGCGGGATGCTGTCTTATCACGCGGACGCGGACAACAAGACCAACCCCTTTGAACTGGGTCTGGACCGGCTTGTGAACCTCGACATCGAAGCCGATTTCATCGGCAAGGCTGCGCTGCGTCGCATCAAGGAGCAAGGTACGAGCCGCAAGCAAGTTGGCCTGATTATCGACGGTGAACCATTGCAAGGTCCGAACACCTCTTTCTGGGCGATCAAGAAAGACGGCGTTACCATAGGCAAGGTCACCTCTGCGATCTATTCGCCGCGTCTTGAAAAGAACATTGCGCTGGCGATGGTCGCGTCAGAACATGCCGTTCTGGGCGCTGAGGTCAAAGTTGTGAACAAATCGGGTATTGTGAACGAGGCCGGAACGGTCACGGCCACAATCGTGGAACGTCCATTCTATGATCCGAACAAGAAAATCGCCGCGTCCTGACTGCACTCCGAAAGGAGAGACCTGACCCATGTCCAACCTTGCAATCGAACTGCACTGGCAACGCGCCGAGCCCGGTTTTCAACCCGGCAAATACTCGGCTGAACATCTAGTGCGCTATAACAACACTTATGAGGTTCAGGTCGATGCCGCCCCGGATTGGGGCGGCAAACCCGAAAACACCAACCCCGAACAGGCGCTTGCCTCGGCCCTGTCCAGCTGCCACATGATGACGTTTCTGGCCTTATGCGCAAAGGCGGGTTGGCCGGTTGCAAGTTACCATGACTTTGCCGAGGCGCATCTTGGCAAGAACGCCAAGGGCCAGATGTCGGTCATACGCATCGACCTGCATCCGGTGGTACAGTTCGACACCGGTTTTGACATCGATGACGCAGGGCTGGCGGAAATGCAGGACCGCGCCCACCGCTATTGCTTTATCGCCAATACCTTGGCTGACAGCGTCGAAATCAACGTTCTGTAGCGGCCGAAAGGGAAAACCCCCGTGCACATAAGCGACATCCTGTTACGCGATCTGGACGGTGACGGCGTCTTGCGCCTGACCCTCAATGACCCCTCGCGGCGCAATGCCTTGTCAGAGGCAATGCTGACCACCTTGAGCACGGCTTTTGTGGAGGCAGGGGCCGACCCTGAGGTGCGGGTGATTGTTCTGGCCGCGAACGGACCCGCCTTTTGCGCGGGTCACGACCTGAAGGAAATGACTGCGGGGCGCGCAACCCCCGATCGCGGTCGGGCCTATTTCACTAAAGTGATGACAATGTGTTCCGGCGTCATGCAGGGCATCGTGAATTGCCGCAAGCCGGTGATTGCCGAAGTCACGGGCGTTGCCACCGCTGCGGGCTGCCAATTGGTTGCCAGTTGCGATCTGGCCATTGCCGCCGACACCGCGCAGTTCAGCACACCGGGTGTGCATATCGGTCTGTTCTGTTCAACTCCGATGGTGGCTCTGTCGCGCAACGTGGCGGACAAGCATGCGATGGAAATGCTGTTGACCGGCGACATGACTCCCGCAGCCCGCGCCGCGGAAATCGGTCTGGTCAACCGCGTGGTTGCCCCCGAAGAGCTGCGGCAAGTGACCATGGGCATGGCCCGCAAGATCGCCTCCAAATCCAGCATGACGCTCGCTACGGGCAAACGCGCCTATTATGTGCAGCGCGAAATGGGTCTGTCCGACGCCTATGACTATGCTTCGGACGTGATGGTCGAAAACATGCTCGCCCGTGACGCGAAAGAAGGCATCGGCGCCTTCATCCAGAAACGCGCTCCGCAATGGCAGGATGTCTGACCCCATGAAACCAAATCCCTACAACACTGATCTAGACCGCACCCCGGCCAACTTTCAGCCTCTGACGCCGCTGACCTTCCTGGAGCGCGCGGCAGCTGTGTTTCCGGACTACACTGCTATTACCCATGGCCAGCTGCGGCGCAGCTATGCCGCGTTCTATTCCCGCTCACGGCAACTCGCCTCGGCGCTGACGCAAATGGGGATTGAGCGGGGGGATACGGTATCGGCCCTACTTGCGAACACCCCCGCTATGCTGGAATGCCACTATGGCGTGCCGATGTGCGGCGCGGTTCTGCATTCGATCAACACCCGCTTGGATGCGGCAATCATTGCCTTTCAGCTTGATCACGCCATGTCGCGCGTCGTGATCGCCGATCGGGAATTCATGCCGCTCCTGCAACTGGCGCTGGCGCTTGCGACGGTCAAACCAATTGTGATCCAATATGATGACGCCGAATTCGACAGCCCAAGGGCCGAGGTCGTCGCCAAAGACTACGAGGCGCTGCTGGCCGAGGGTGATCCAAATTTTGCATGGCTGGTGCCCGAGGACGAATGGGACGCCATCTCGATCAACTACACCTCTGGCACGACCGGCGACCCCAAAGGTGTGGTGTCGCATCATCGCGGAGCCTATCTTTTGGCACAGGGCAATGCGCTGACGGCGTCCATGCCAAAACACGCGGTCTACCTCTGGACGCTGCCTATGTTCCACTGCAACGGCTGGTGCTTCCCTTGGACACTGTCCGCCATCATCGGCACCCATGTTTGTCTGCGTCAGGTTCGGGCAGAACCGATCTGGAATGCGTTGGCAGACGAACGCGTCACCCATCTTTGCGGCGCACCCATCGTGATGTCGCTCATGATATCGGCTCCCGCAGCGGTCAAGCGTGACCTCGACCACACGGTGCAGTTCTTCACCGCTGCGGCCCCGCCGCCCGAAAAGCTGCTGGCGGATATGAGGACTGCTGGCTTTGATGTGACACATTTGTATGGTTTGACCGAGACTTATGGCCCGGCCGTTGTGAACGACTGGCACGAAAGCTGGTCCGATCTGCCACCCGCGCGTCAGGCCGCCCTCAAATCGCGTCAGGGAGTGCGCTATTTGCCGCTGGAGCAGTTGGACGTTCTCGATACCGACACGATGCAGCCCGTTCCACGCGACGGCCAGACGATGGGCGAGGTTATGTTTCGCGGCAACGTCGTAATGAAGGGATATTTCCGCAATCCCAAGGCCACGAAAGAGGCCTTTGCGGGTGGATGGTTCCACTCCGGCGATCTGGGCGTCATGCATCCCGATGGCTATATCCAGCTCAAGGATCGCTCCAAGGATGTCATCATTTCAGGCGGCGAGAACATCTCTTCCATCGAGGTTGAGGAGGCGCTATATCGGCATCCCGCCGTCGCCGTGACAGCTGTTGTTGCGATGCCCCATGAGAAATGGGGTGAAACCCCCTGTGCCTTTATCGAGCTTGCACCGGGGCACCATGCCGATGCCGCAGCGATGAAGGACTGGTGCCGCAAGGAACTTGCCGCCTTTAAAGTTCCGCGCTGCTTCGTGTTCACAGCTATTCCCAGAACCTCGACCGGAAAAATACAGAAATTCGTGCTGCGTGAGCATGCAAAAACAATTTCGATTGAGTCGGTGTCATAGCGACTGACACAAGCGGCTCATTCATCTGTCAACATGCAATCGGCTGGTGATTAGGAAGTTGGTGGCCAATTGAATGGCGGCAACGGCTTGTCGCGCCGCAGCATTCGCGACAGTCGTTGGACGTCCGCTCAGGGCCGCTAGTACGCCTTCAGGCTGTACCCATTTTCCGCGCAAGAAAGCCGCCTGATTGTAGGGCCCAGAGGCGAGCATAGAGACCATCTTTTGCTAACAGGGTATCATGCGTTCCTTCCTCGACGATGTGGCCCGCATCCATGACCACTATACGATCCATTGCTGCGATGGTGGACAGGCGATGGGCGATAGCCAAGGTTGTTTTTCCGGCCATCAGCCGGTGCAGGTTCTCTTGGATTGCGGCTTCGGACTCACTATCAAGCGCGCTTGTGGCTTCGTCCAACACAAGGATCGGAGCGTCCTTGAGAAGTGCGCGTGCTATGGTGACCCTTTGGCGTTGACCACCCGAGAGTTTAACGCCCCGGTCGCCGACGAATGCGTCAAGGCCCACGCGGCCTTTATCATCACGCAGATCGTGAATGAAGCCCATGGCTTGCGCGGCTCTAGCGGCGGCCTCGACCTCGGCGTCCGTGGCGTTGGGTCGGCCATAGCGGATATTGTCACGGATCGACCGATGCAGCAGACCGACATCCTGTGTCACCACACCTATCTGCTCCCGCAGGGAGGTCTGCGTGACATCGCGGACATCTTGGCCGTCAACGGTAACACGGCCTGCATCAACATCGCGCAACCGCATCAAAAGGGACACGAGTGTGGATTTACCTGCACCGGACAAACCGACCAAGGCAACTCTTTCGCCGGCGGCTATGGAGAGTGATAGGTCACGCACGACTGCGTCTGCTTCACCGTACTTAAAGGTCACGTGATCGAACAGGATCTGCCCTCTGGTCAAGTTAAGGTCAGGTGCATTCGAAGCGTCCATCAGGGTTGGCGGTGTCGTCATAATTGGCATTGCATCTGCGATCGTTCCATACGCGCGGCTGACAGATTGGCCCAAGCCAATAAACATGCCCGACGACGCCGACAGGGTACGCGCGATCGTGGCCCCCGCAACAAAATCACCCAAACTGACAAAACCGTCGACCAAACCCCACAGACCCACTGCGAAGATAGACACAACCAGCGCCACGTTGAGCAGATGCACCAAGGCATCTGTTGAGACATAGGCGCGGTTCTCACGGTGCTGGGTGTCGATGGTCTCACCTATGACTTTTTGGATCGCACCTGCCTCGCTGTCTTCTGCGGCAAAAAGTTTCACCATCGCGATGTTGGAATATACATCTGTCATGGCCCCTGTGGCCCGGCTGGTGGCCGCCGCCACTTTGCGCGACCGCGCCGCATAAATCGGAACCGCAAACCACGCTAAAATGATGTTGAGCGCGATCCAGGCCACAACCGGTAAGGCCATCATTGGCGAAAGGGCGGCCAGTAATACCGCAGCACCACCAAAGGAAATAACGACCCGTGGCACCATCTGCATGGCGATCATCAAGGACCGCTGCACCGCGCTGGTGACCTGACCGATGCGGCTGGCAACCTGACCCGCAAACACGTCTTCGAAGAACGCAACATCTTGGCCTTCCACGGCTTTGTGGGCCTGCCACCGCATCGCTGCTGGCAGTAAAACCTGCACAGTTTGGGCCATGAAAGCGCCGCGTACAAAGGTCACGACGGGATCAACAATAGCGAACAAAAAAACCAATGCGGCCAATGTCCACATTTTGGACGCGATAAATGACGCGGCACCCTGCGCCGTGACACCGTCGACCATAAAGGCCAGTGCCCAGACCATTGCCAGCCCGATTCCCGCAGAGATGACTGACAACCCGGCAACGGCAACCAAAACGCCGCGAAAGAGCTGTGCAAAATGCCAGACCAAACCCCAGACCCCAGTTGCGGGCAGGACGCGCAGGGGAAGGTCGAAGGGTCGTACAAGGTTCTCAAATGGGCGGAAGATGCGGTCTGATATGTTCATAGGATACCACATAGGGCTGGAGCCGATGATCCACAACGTAGCTTGAGTGGTCGAGGATGGGCGCTTTGTAGTTGTCAGTTCAAGCAGGATGCTGCATCGCAGCACTATAAACTTCGGTCAATGTCCGGTTAGGGCCGGAACCGCCAAATCTCTTGGGGTCACCTGCACTCCATGGAGTGCAGGCCCAAGATAGAGCGTTATCTGCTCGCCTCTTTGAACATTCAGTCAAATGACGTGCAATAATCGGGAATGCTGATGCGTTCACGTCCCAATGTCCCCCTCAGTCTCGATATTCAACAACTCGCCACAATGCTTGCAGTGAACCGCATCCGGTTCGTGCCGGTTCAGGCCGCATTCCGAGCATTTATGCTTGATCTTGGAGGGCTGGAAGATGGCGCGCGCTAATTGCACAAAAAGTGCGACTCCCACGACCATAATGAACACTGACAACAGCTTTCCGCCGGTTGTCGTCATGGTGATGTCGCCAAAGCCCGTCGTCGTGAGCGTCGCCACCGTGAAATAGAGTGCGTCAACATAGCCTGCAACGCCACCCTCTTCATCGAACGCCAGCACGAAGACGAACGACGTGATCACAAAGATGAAGACGAACAGGTTGACCGCAGCGAGGATAGCGTCTTCGTGGCGGCGGAAGAACAGGCTCTCGCGGCGAAGGTCACGCAAGACGCTATAGGCGTGGATCAGCCGCAGGCCCCGCAGCACGCGGAGGAATGCGAAGTTCTCGGTGATAAGCGGTGCCAGCAGCAGGGACAGCACGACGACCAGATCCGCAAGAGTATAGATGCGCGTCAGTTCCCGACGCAGGTTTTCGGAGATCCACAATCGGGCCACGAGGTCCAGAAGTATGAGCAGGCCGAGCCCAGTGTTCAGCGCGGTCATAACCGGCGTCGTGGGTAGCGCTGCGGTTGCAATAAAATAGACGATGGTCACCGCATCGAACACGATCAGCCCATAGCGAAACCGCCGGGCACGTTGGCTTTGACCGGTGTAGAGCAACCTGACGGTACGGTGCAGTGCTTCCATCTACGAAGCATGCCACAGCTTTTCGCCGGGGACCATGTGCCGAAACAACGGCGTGCCTGCGGACAGACTCAGGGCGCTCGCATTGGAATCATCTGGCGTCGCCAATTTCTTGCACACGTAGCGAATGACCGGTTCTACGGGCCGCACCGCAGCGGTACGAATTGGTGGCGAGCGGCGGCTTAGGGCCGTTTGCGATCAAGATCGGGCGGGGTAGGGTGAAGGTCTACATCAACGCCACATCAACAGTCGAATGTGGTTTAGACGCCGGGTTTGCGGCCGAATGTGGACGAATGTAGCCGAATGCGGGGTCGGTAATTTCGCAAAATCAAAGGCTTGCGGGCTAAGTAATTGATTTTCATAACTTATCGGAATCGTTGG
>Ga0209702_10009539_pt1 | contig 10774 bp, 2 predicted proteins | sample FRY01_FD_187210 | JGI IMG/M metagenome (GOLD analysis project Ga0209702, IMG submission 187210) | Freshwater microbial communities from Lake Fryxell liftoff mats and glacier meltwater in Antarctica - FRY-01 (SPAdes) (version 2) | ecosystem: Environmental > Aquatic > Freshwater > Ice > Glacier... | reverse complement strand
TCTTTCATGTCGTAATGCGAAGATAGATTTATCAGCACTGCCCCCTTCGGGATTTCGTTCCGCTACGCTCCACTACATCCCGAAGGGGGCAGTTACCCTTTTGTTGCACTTATCACTTGAACTTACAATTTAATAAAAAAAGTTGTTTAGTTGAATTGGAACCGCACTTGGATGGAACTGACCAAGTTATTTGATACTAAATAGTTGCAATTTAATTTTTTATTCATATCTTTGGTCTTTAAACAAGTTTATTCACCTCTTAACGAAACATAGTTTTATGAAAATTTTTCACTGTTGTAAGACTAAAGTTTTGTCTTTTTTTATAGTGTTTGTTTGTTTATTCACTTATTCATTTCAGAGCAAAGCCCAACCTTGTGTTGCAAACTTTAATTTTGTACCTCAAAATGGTAATTGTCTTTCTACTTTTTCCTTTTCTAATCAATCAACAGGGGCGGCATTAACTTATTCCTGGAATTTTGATGATCCGGGTTCTGGATTAAATAATACTTCAACGTCAACAAATCCTACTCATCAGTTTATAAGTGGTGGTGCCTACAATGTTTGCCTTGTAATAAGTAGAATTAGTCCTTACTGTAGTGATACTATTTGTAAAACAGTAAATGTAAATCCCATTGCCTCTCTCATTGATGTTTTAGGATCAAGTTTTATTAATTGTGCCAGTGGTTCTATATTTTACGATTTATATGTTACTGATAATTCAACAGGAAGTTCATTTATTAATTTTTATATCGACTGGGGTGACAATACCGCTGTTTACAATTCTAGCTCATCTCCTAATAGTCTGATGCACACTTATAGTGGTCTCGGGTATTTTTATTTAACCTATGTTGTTACTACAAGTAATGGTTGTACTGATACTTTAATTCAAAGTGTATACAACGGAACTAACCCAGCTGTTGGTTTAGCAAATCCTGGAAATACTAATGGGTGTATTCCTTTGTCGCTTACTTTTCCAATTACTCAAACTGCGACTAATCCTCCAGGGACAATATATACAATCACAGTTAATGATGGTAGTTCTCCTATTGTATTCTCGCACCCACCCCCAGCTTCTGTTACTCATGTTTTTAATACAAATTCTTGTGGCGCGAGTACTATTCCCTTCAATTCTTATACAGTGTCGATTACGGCTCAAAATCCATGTGACCAATCAGGCGCCACAGTGTATCCAATTTATGTTTCATCACCACCAGTAGCCAATTTTACTTTTTCACCTTCACCGGGTTGTATAAATCAACAAGTACTTTTCACTAATACTTCGATAAATTCTGTGAATACTTCAAGTATTTTGGGTTGTGATTCAAGTGATCGACAAAACTGGATAATAAGCCCTTCAACTGGTTGGTTTGTTAGTAGTGGAGTTCAAGGTGTTGTATTAGGTGTATTTCCACCTGGTTCGGATTCATTGGGTATTACTTTTACTTCGCCAGGGTTATATGATATCACATTGATTGTAAGGTCAGCATCAAGCAATAATTGTGGCAATGATACTATAACGCAACAAATATGTGTAACCGGTCCTCCTACAGCTGCATTTACAGTAAATCCTAATCAAGGTTGTGTACCTTTAAATATTTCTACAACGAATAATACTACTGTTGTTCAAAATTGTGTTCCATCAAATTATAATTGGACAATTGGTTTTACTCCGAATGCTTGCTCTATAAATAGTGGGTCTTATATTTTTACTGGAGCAACTAACAATACTTCTGTTACTCCAACGCTTCAATTACAGGATGCAGGAATTTACAATTTAACATTGACCGGATCTAATGTTTGCGGGAGTACAACTGTTAATCGGTCAATCAATGTAGGGAGCCCTCCGCTGGTAACAGTGAATTCTATAAACAGTGCTTGTGGAGGATTAACCTTTATACCAAGTGCTGTTATTAACGACTGTAATCAACCAATAGGCACTTATTCATGGCTTTTTCCAAGTGGAACTCCATTATCCTCAAATCTTCAAAATCCAGGAGTTGTCACTTATTCAAATAGTACAACCAATTCCATTAATTATGTTGTTACTGCTTCGGCAACGAATAGCTGTGGCACAGGTTCAGACACAGCACAGTTTACGTTGTATCCTATTCCTGTACCAATAGCTTCTGCTCTTCCAGCGACTATTTGCACTGGACAATCCACCCAGTTGAGCCTTGCTCAAGCAGGAATCTACTCAAGTATTACTTGGTCCAATGGAGGATCCGGAAGTCCTGTTACAGTTACTCCAGCGGTTACCAATGTTTATACAGTAACTGTTAGCAATTCATATGGATGTGTAGGAATCGATACAGCTAAGGTCATTGTAAATCCCCTACCCCTTGTTTCCACCGGACCAACGATCAATATTTGCCAGAATGCTCCTTCAATGCAGATAACAGGAGCAAGTCCAATAGGCGGAGTTTGGTCAGGAGCTGGTGTGAATGCTTCGGGTTTATTTAATCCTGCACTTGTTTTGCCCGGCTCGGTTTCTCTTACCTATTCTTTTACTGACCCTGTAACTGGTTGTACAAACTCATCTAGTCAACAAGTAAATGTTATTGCTCTGCCAATCGTTACTGCAACTAGTCCAATTTCATTGTGTAATGCGCCGGGATTGATAATCTTGAATTCTGTTGCAAATCCATCTCCAATTGGCGGAACATGGTTTGGAGCATTTATTACTTCTGGAGCCAACTTCAATCCTTCTCTGGCCGGAATTGGACCTCACGTTGTTAATTATACTTATACTTCTTCACTCACTGGATGTTCTGATACAGTACAGGTAATTATTAATGTAATTTCACCAGCAACGGCTAACGCCGGTCCTAATTTTTCTATTTGTGTTAGTGCATCCTCTTTTCAATTGAATGGGTCGCCCTTGGGTGGTATGTGGTCGGGAACAGGAGTAGGTCCAAGTGGTTTGTTTGATCCAGCCCTTTCAGGTGCTGGTCTTTTTGTTATTACATATTCATACGGGACAGGAAGCTGTCTTAGTCAGGATACAATGACAATTTTAGTAAATGCTTTGCCGATAGTTAATGCGGGTAATGGACAATCTTTCTGCATTGATGCCGGAGTTCAGCAACTGATCGGGACTCCAGTAGGTGGTACATGGTCAGGAACTGGGGTAAATGTTTCGGGGTTATTCAATCCCTTAAATGCAATTGTTGGTGTAAATACGCTTACCTATTCTTTTACTGATGTAAATGGTTGCTCTAACTCAGCTATAGTTGCAATTTCTGTTAATCCGATTCCTATTGTTGATGCAGGGCCTAATCTTTCTTTCTGTGATACAAATTTGATTGTGCAATTAACTGGTGCAATTCCCTCCGGAGGAGTTTGGAGTGGTAGTAATATTGCATCAGGCGGAGCTCTTAACTTAGGCCCACTTACACCTGGAATGTTTACATATTTTTATTCATATTCAGATTTAAATGGATGTGACGCAATAGACTCCATTGTTGTTACGATTTTAGCGCCAACTATTGCAAGTGCAGGGTCTAATTTCTCCATTTGTATCAATTCTTCAGCAGTAACCTTGAACGGCACACCAGCGGGAGGTGTATGGAGCGGTAGTGGTATTATTGGAAATTCGTTTAGTCCTGCTTTGGCAGGTGTCGGAATATGGGTACTGACTTATACATTTGGAACCGGAAGTTGTCTTTTAAGCCATCAAATTCTTGTAACAGTTAATCCACTTCCTGTGGTGAATGCTGGATCACCACAAAGTTTGTGTATTGACGCAAGCCCATTACAACTTATTGGATCTCCATCTTTAGGTATTTGGTCTGGATCAGGAGTTAATGGGCCAGGTTTATTTAATCCGTTAATTGGAAGTATAGGTAGTAATTTATTAACGTATACTTTTTCAGATGCCAATGGTTGCTCAAGTTCTTCAAATGTTTCTATTACAGTTAACCCGATTCCTGTTGTAGATGCCGGACCCAATCTTTCCTTTTGTGATACAAATCTCAATGTACAAGTAATTGGAGCGACACCTCTCAATGGTGTGTGGAATGGAACTGGAATAAGTTCAAGTGGATTGTTAAATCTTGGGCTACTAAATCCGGGGCAGTACTTATACTATTACATATTCACTGATGTGAATGGTTGTGATGCGATAGATTCGATGCAGGTTACAATTACTTCACCTGTGGCTGCAAATGCCGGTTCTGATTTTTCAATTTGTATAAATGCAGCACCTGCTATATTGACTGGTTTGCCTTTGGGTGGGACCTGGTCAGGGTCTGGAGTAATTGGCAATAGTTTTAATTCTGCCATTGCAGGTGCAGGAACATGGATATTAACATATACATATGGTAACGGTACTTGTCAAACGTCCGATCAAATATTAGCAACAGTTTTCCCTTTACCTTTAATTAGTATGGGAATTCCGCAATCATTTTGTATTGATGCAGGAATTCAACAATTAAATGGCTCACCTATTGGCGGAACTTGGACCGGAACTGCTGTGAATTCAAGTGGTCAATTCAATCCTTTTCTAGCTGGAAGTGGAGTTTTTATTCAAACGTATTCAATTGTTGATTTAAATGGCTGCACGAATTCAACTAATTTTAATATTACAGTTAATCTACTTCCTGTCGTAGATGCAGGCCTCAATTTAACTTTTTGTGATACAAATTTGGTTATTCAAATTACAAGTGGCACACCAATCAATGGGATTTGGAGCGGAGGTTCTATATTGTCTAATGGATCATTAGATCTGGGTCCTTTGTCACCTGGCGTGTATACTTTTTATTATACTTTTTTTGATTCTAATGGTTGTGATGATATAGATAGTCTTCAAGTCACTATTACATCGCCAACTCAGGCTTTAGCAGGCAGTGATACCTTGTTATGCATTGATGCAAATTTATTCATCCTTAATGGACAACCTATAGGTGGAATTTGGAGTGGTAGTGGTGTGATTGGAAACACATTTAATCCTTCATCAGCAGGATCAGGAAATTGGCCTTTAACGTACACTTATGGAAATGGAACTTGCCAGACTTCAGACCAAATTGTTATTTCAGTTGCCCCACTTCCAATAGTTGACGCAGGGAATGCATTGGCATTCTGTATCGACGCCGGCGTGCAACAATTAATTGGTACACCACTAGGAGGAAATTGGGTTGGGACTGCTATTTCGATGTCTGGTCAGTTTAATCCACAACAAGCAGGTATTGGGAATTATTATTTGTATTATACACATGTCGATAATAATTCATGTTCAAATACCGATAGTGTATATATTCAGGTTAACCCATTGCCGTTAGTCTTTGCAGGACCTGATACTAGTTATTGCTATCAGCCAATAAATGCGCAATTGCCAATACCTTCACCTATTGGAGGAAACTGGAATGGCCCCGGTATTATTAATGCATCAACAGGAATCATTGACCCAGTTTTAGCAGGAATTGGAACTCATATTTTAGTTTATGTATTTTCTGATATAAATGGTTGTGAAAACTCTGATACTATTTTAGTAACGATAACAAATCCTGCTAATGTTTACGCAGGAAATGATACTTCAGTTTGTATTAGTACAGCATCATTCATGCTTAATGCTTCACCTAGTGGAGGCTTCTGGTCTGGAAATATTGTTGCTTCAACTGGTCTTGTGAATCCAAATCAGTCGGGTACTTTTAATTTAATTTATTCTTATGGTTCTGGGACATGTTTAAAGAAAGATTCAATTTTAGTTTTTGTTAATCCATTACCAAATATTAATCTTTCAGGAAACCTTCAATCAATTTGCGTTGACCAACCTTCATTTAATTTAATAGCTACTCCTGTTGGAGGTATTTGGGCAGGTATAGGAATTCTTGGCTCTTCTTTTATTCCAAGTATTGCCGGTCCTGGCACAACAACAATTACTTATAGTTACACAGATTTAAATGGATGTAGTAATAGCGATTCTTTATCAATTTTAGTTCACCCTCTGCCTGTAGTTTTTGCTGGTAATGATACAACGGTATGTGATCTTCCAATGTCTGTGAATTTTTATGGGAACTTCAACAATGCGGGAATTTGGTCTGGTCAGGGGGTCTCTTCATCAGGAGTTTTTAATTCACCTGGTGTCGGAGTTTATTCCTTATCCTACACCTTTACTGATGGAAATGGTTGTGAAAATATAGATACTATGATTGTCACAGTAGTGACTCCTCAAGTTGCTGATGCAGGCCCTGGTGATACAATTTGTGTTGATGCTGGAGTGCTTATTTTACCGGGATTTTTCCCCTCTAATGGTGGTGTTTGGACTGGACCTGGGATAATCAATTCTGCAACCGGATTGTTCGATCCTGTAATTGCTTTCCAAAATTTTACAACTACCACTTCTATTACTTTGTATTATAATTATGGTGCCGGTAATTGTTATACGATTGATTCTACAGTTGTAGTTATTCATCCTTTACCAGTTGTAAATGCAGGAATTGATATTGATACTTGTATTTCCGTTGCTTCATTTGCATTACCTGGTTTCAGCCCTTTTAGTGGGTGGTGGACAGGGTTTGGTGTTACCGACAGTTTAATTGGTATGGTTAGTCCGGTTTTAGCTGGTGCAGGAAGTCATAATTTAATTTATACTTTTATTAGTCCGATAACCGGTTGCAGAAATAATGATACTCTTGTACTTAAAATTGACCCATTACCTGTTCCCGGTTTTAATATTGACTCTGTACTTTGCATAAATAGTAGCTACTCACCTTTAAATATAAGTTCTGGTGGAAATGCATGGTATTGGGATTTTGGAAATGGGATTACGTCGACGCTTCAAAACCCTTCAGTGATATATTCTTCTATTGGCATTTATACTATTTTGCAAATTGTCATTTCTCCGGAGGGTTGTATAGATTCTATATCTAAGGTTGTAAAAGTTGTTGAGCCGCCACAACCATCTTTTACTTTGCAACCTAATGAAGGATGTGGTCCCTTGCAAGTTATTTTTACTAATACAAGCCAATCTTTTGATCCTAGCTATTTATGGAATTTTGGAAATGGAGTAACAGATACAAGTTCAAGTCCACCGCCGATTACTTATTTTTCTAGTTTGTATAACGATACAACCTACTATATTACATTGTCAATTGCTAATCTTTGTGGCACTGTATCATTCATTGATTCTGTTTTAGTACACCCTACTCCAACCAGCTATTTTGGAATTAATGTTAATAGCGGTTGTTCTCCTCTAACTGTAAATTTCAGTAATAACAGCTATGGCTTACCCACTTCTTATTTATGGGTATTTGGAGATGGTACATCAACAACTGATTCAATTCCGACACCACACACCTATTTTGCTTTTAATAATGATACAACCTATTACGTTACTTTAATTTCATATAATGATTGCGGCAGTGACACTCTTGTAGATAGTGTCTTAGTTCATCCAAATACAGTAAATGCATTTTTTAACACCAATCCGACTCAAGGTTGCGCACCGCTTACAGTAGATTTTACAAACTATTCTACAGGGGCATCAATATATTCCTGGGATTTCGGCGATGGTGATGTATCTAATCAGTTTAACACAGTTCATGTATATGACACGGCTGGTTCCTTTACTATTCAATTAGTAGTTACTAATGGATGTAGTTTTGACACTGTTTTAGCTCAAGTAAATGTTTGGCCACAACCAATTTTAGATTTCACTATTAGCAAAGACAGTATTTGCCCGTATGAAAGTTTAAGCTTGGTTAATATTTCATCTTCACAGTTGATAAATACTACTTGGTATTGGGGTGATGGCGACAGTTCTATTAGTAGCAATCCGCAGCATCAATATACAGCAGCGGGAACCTATTTTATTGGAATGGTTGGTACTGGTGCTTTGCATGGTTGTATGGATACTATTTACAAAACTGTTTTAGTACATTCGCAACCTTCATCAGGTTTTGATTCCCTTTTTAATTCAGGTTGTCAACCCCTCTTGCTAAATTTTAACAACACTTCTCAAAGTGCTTCTGGTTATGTATGGTCTTTTGGAGATAATAATTTCTCGACAACTTTACATCCGCAGCACACTTATTTTGATTCGGGAGTTTTTACGATTACACAGATAGCGTATTCTCTTTTCGGATGTACTGACACAACAACTGGTACCGTGGTTGTTCATCCAAAACCAATAGCTGAATTTGATGTAATGCCTGATTCTAGTTGTGTGCATCCGGTACTTGTTCAATTCATTAATTTGTCTTCAGATTCAACTGGTAGTTTTTGGGATATTAATAATGGAACAACTTCAACACTAATTAATCCTTCGTACACATTTAATAATATCGGATCAAATAATATTTCATTATTCGTAGTAAATAATTACGGCTGTAGAGATACTGCAACAACAATTTACAATGTATATCCAACTCCTCAAGCAGAGTTCAGTACACCCGATCCTGATGGCTGTGAGGACTACCTGGTTTCTTTCAACAATAGTTCCTTGAATGGCATTTATTACTATTGGGATTTTGGAGATGGGGGTATTTCTACCGAAACTTCACCTAATTACCTCTATACAAACCCTGGTGTATATGATGTAGCGTTGATAATAGTAGGTGCCGGTGGATGTCGTGATACTGCTATTATTCAAGATTACATTCATGTTGATGTAGCTCCAGTAGCCTCATTCAATTATATTAAGAGCGATAATCCCACTTTGTATGGTGCGATTCAATTTATTAATAACAGTATTGGCGGCATCTCTTATTCATGGGATTTTGGAGACGGCACAACTAGTAATTTGTTTCAACCGATTCACCGCTATGATAATTATGGAGATTACTTAGTTACATTGATAGTTACAAATGACTTAGGATGCACCGATACTGCTACTTTACCGGTACAAGTGGATTATTTTAAAGGATTGTTTGTGCCCAATGCATTTACACCTCTCAGCGGTCCGGAAGCAGTAAGAAAATTTCTACCTAAAGGGAAGGGATTAAAATCATATCGTTTAGAGATTTTTGATACTTGGGGCATCAAATTGTGGGAGTCGATTTTACTAGATAATGGAAGTCCTCACGAAGGTTGGGAAGGAATGTACAATGGGACCATACTACAACAAGATGTATATTTATGGAAAATATACGCTGAATTTGAAGATGGAAGTGTGTGGCCGGGTCAAAAGAGAGAAGGAATATTTAGAACTACTGGAACTGTTACTTTGTTACGATGAAAAAACTTTACAAATATTATTTTCTAATTATACTTCTAGGCGGAGCTATTCAAATTTTGAAGGCTCAAGATCCTGTTTACTCGCATTTCTGGGTTGATAAATTGTACTTGAATCCGGCTTTAGCTGGAAGCGATAAAGGACTTAGCGCAACCATGATGATGCGCTATCAATGGCCAAAAATTACCAGTGACTTTGCTGTATATGGCGTAAGTATTTCTTCATTCGAACCCAACCTTAGTGGTGGAATTGGATTTACGGCTATGCAACATGTAGAAGGAGAAGGAATTCAAAAAACATCAGAATTTTCATTTACCTATTCATATAAAATTTTAGACCCCAAAAAAAGAAGATGGGAACTTGATTTGGGTATTAGAGTTGGTTATCTGCAAAGGAATATTGACTTTTCTAAATTAATTTTTAGTGACCAACTTGATCCTGTGAATGGCTTGATTTATACTAGCCAGGCTGAATTACCTCCTGGAGATTTTACAGGAGCATTTAATGCAAATACAGGATTAGATCTTCGTTTCTTTACAAGTAAAAAACAAAGATCGTTCATTAATATTGGTTTTAGCGCAAACAACATAACTCGACCGAAGTTTTCTTTATTATATCTTGAATCATGTTTGCCAATTCGTTATTCAGTTTATGGTTCTTTGACTATTCCTGTTAGCCCTTGGAGTGGAAAATACAATTATATTTTCAAACCTATGTTTATGCACACAAGACAAGGGACCTTTCAATCATCAGATATGCGTCTTACTTCTATAGGCATTCAGACTGCATCAGATAGAATTTTTGGAGGTGTTTACTTTAGATCTGCTGAAGTCTATAATCTACCGCGGAGAGATGCATTGTTTTTTAATTTTGGTTTTAATTGGATTAGTCGGCAAACTACGTATAGTTTTAGTTATGGATATGATTTAAATGTTTCCAATCTTGGACCCAACACAGGCGGTTCACATGAATTTGCACTTTTGGCTAATATCGATGAGTTTAGAATTTTCAAGAATTTAAATTCTTTAGGTAGAAGAATGTTGAAACATTGCCCTGATTTCAAACCAATCGGTGGATTGAAAACATTGTAGTGGATTTGTAAATGTCCCCATTTTAGAACAAGTTTAAAATAGAGTTTTTTTCTCAACTTAAAAACTGTATGAATTTTTTGGGTGCTTACACATTTAAATGAAAATGATGGTTAATGACCAAGTGACATTTGATTCTCAAAGCTTAAAGTAAAGATAATTGCAGATGAACCCATTAAATTCTTCATTATGTGAGTTCTGGTTTGGAAAGTACATGGAGCAACCAACGCTTTCTAAACATAATGCATTACTACATTTAAATTTCTTACTAAAGAATAGAGCCATTTCATAAAACGAAACGGGATTATTTGAAATTGCAAATACAAGAAATTTTTCAGATGCATTATTCGAATAAAGTCCAACACCACATCGTAAATTCTTGTTTTGTGAATTAATTGTCTATTCCGATGATAGTGTACCAGTATTCCGGTGAAAGTGTACCAGTGTAGATTAGTTTTAAGAACAGGAAGAACGAAGATACTGATTTAGGCTTTATCGTTTAATTTTTTTTCTTAAT
>Ga0209702_10009533_pt1 | contig 10781 bp, 11 predicted proteins | sample FRY01_FD_187210 | JGI IMG/M metagenome (GOLD analysis project Ga0209702, IMG submission 187210) | Freshwater microbial communities from Lake Fryxell liftoff mats and glacier meltwater in Antarctica - FRY-01 (SPAdes) (version 2) | ecosystem: Environmental > Aquatic > Freshwater > Ice > Glacier... | reverse complement strand
ACGCAAGCCTCAAGCTCGATACGGTCTGCTGAGGAAAGAAAGCCGGGGCGGATCATAGGCATAGCTGAATCGTTCCAAACCCAGCCGTCAAGACGTCAAATTCGGCTTCCGCGAGACTCGGAGTATAAAGCGATGAAACAAGCAAAATCCCTTCTGGACAGCCTGCTGGGCGGTGTGAACGATCTTACCGGCGGGAAGGGTGCGCAAGGTCTTGCCACTCAGGCGCGGGGCGCTTGGGACGGGCAATCGACGACAGCCAAAGGTGCTATAGCGGGTGGATTGTTGGGCGTTTTGCTGTCCGGCAATGGGGGACGACTGATCGGAACGGGTGTCAAGGTCGGCGGTGCCGCGTTGATCGGTGGACTTGCATACAAGGCCTATACCGACTGGCAGCAGGGAAATTCTGTTAAGGATGACAGGCCGGTCGCGCTGCCCGAGTCCGAAGATGCATTCGAGGTGGACGACGATTTTGCCGAGCGGTTATTGCAGGCGATGGTTGCTGCCGCCAAGGCCGACGGGCATTTGACGCCCGCCGAGCGGCCGAGCATCGACCGCAAACTGGCCCGACTGGGGCTGGAGGCCGAAGCGCAGGCGTTGATCGCGGCGGAACTCGATTCGCCGCTGGATGTAGGGCGGATCGCTGGTTTGGCGCGGAATGAAGCGGAGGCGGTCGAGATTTATGCCGCCTCACTGCTTGTGGTGGATGCGGCGGGGCCCGCCGAAAAAGGGTATCTGGCAATGCTGGCGGCGCGGTTGGGCCTGGAGCCTGCGCTGGTGGCGCATGTTCATGCGCGGGCAGGGGTCACAGCGGTCTGACGGGGGATGCGCGGTGACGTCCGGGGCGCTGCCCCGGGCCCCGGGATATTTGTGCCAATGGGAAAGCCGTAGAGATCAGGGGCGCAGGCCACCGGTCGCTGATGTCACCTTGTCGGCGGCGGCCTGCACCAGCGAGCCAAAGCGGTTCGCCTCGGACAGGCCCATGCGGAAGGCGGGGCCGGAGACGGAAAGGCCGGCCACCGGTTCGCCATGCGCGTTGAAGATCGGGGCCGCGACGCAGCGCATGCCGTCATTGCGTTCCTGATCGTCGATGGCAAAGCCGCGTTCGCGGGTGCGTTGCAGATCGCGGCGCAGCGAGGATTCGGAAGACAGCGACAGCGACGTGAACCGCTCCATCCCCTTGCGCGCCAGAATTCCCGCAACCTTTTCTTCGGGATACCATGCAAGCAGCGCCTTGCCGATGCCCGAGACATGCATCGGTGCCATGGTGCCGGGCGGAAAGAAGGCGCGGATTGCGTTTGTGGTTTCGACCTGCGCCAGAAACAACACCTCGTCGCCGGTTTCGATGCCGAGGTTGGCTGTTTCGCCGGTTTCGCGCATCAATGCGTCCATCGGCTGCCTGGACCGTTCGACGACCTTGGTGCGGCGCAGGAAGGCCGATCCGATGCGAAAGGCGCCGGGGCCGATGTGCCAGAACTGCCCTGGATCTTCGGACTCGACCATGCCGTGCGATTGCAGGGTGACAAGGGCGCGAAACACAGTGGCCACGGGCAGATCAGCCTCGGCCGCCAGATCGGACAGTTTGCGCCCTGGTGTCGCCGCCAGCATTTCCAGTAAATCGAGTGCGCGGTCCAGCGCCTGCACGGTGTTCTGATGGGTCTTGTCGGCAAAGGCGCGGGGGCGGCCACGCGGGCGGGGTTCGGTGGACATTTCAATTCCTGCTTCGTGTGCCGGGACGGAGTGAAAAACGGGGAGCCCTTGAATTTCTTGGGCTTTAGCATGGTTGCGCCATTTTGAAAAACAATTTCGAAAAAATTGTGCGGTTGGGGCGCGGAGCTTAGGATGAGGATAGAAAAATGGAGCGTGTCATGTCTCAGAATCCTGTTTTCATTCCCGGTCCGACCAATATTCCCGACGCGATTCGCAAGGCGGTCGATATTGCGACGCTGGACCACCGCTCGCCTGCCTTTGCGCGTCTGTTCAAACCTGCGGTGGCGGGGGTGCGGCGGGTTTTGGGGATGTCTGCGGGTCCAGAGGGGGGCGAGGTGATCATTCTGCCGTCCACCGGAACCGGCGGCTGGGAAGCGGCGATGACCAATACGCTGTCGCCGGGGGACACTGTGCTGGCGGCGCGGTTCGGAATGTTTTCGCACCGCTGGATCGACATGTGTCAGCGGTTGGGTCTGAACGTGCAGGTGATCGAGACGCCGTGGGGGCAGGGTGCGCCGTTGGCGGCGATTGGGATGGCGCTGCGGGCGGACAGCGGGCGGGTCATCAAGGCGGTGTTGGCGACGCATAATGAAACGGCGACCGGGGTTGTGTCGGACATCGCAGGCATCAGGGCGTCGATGGGGGATCATCCGGCGATGCTGTTCGTCGATGGGGTGTCGTCCATCGGGTCGATGCCGTTTGACATGGCCCTGTGGGGGGTGGATGTTGCCATCGCCGGGTCGCAAAAGGGGTTCATGCTGCCTGCGGGGTTGGCGATTTTGGGTGTGTCACCGAAGGCGATTGCGGCGATGGAGGGGGCGACGCTGCCGTGTTGTTTCTTTGATTTCAAGGACATGCTGCGGACCTATGCGGCGGGCGGATATCCCTATACTCCGCCGGTGGGGCTGATCGCTGGCCTCGCCCGCAGCATCGAGATACTGGAAGACGAGGGGATGGAGGCGGTTTATGCCCGGCATGTGCGGCTGGCGACAGGCGTGCGGCGGGCGGTGGCGGCGTGGGGGATGACCCCCTGTGCGGTCAGTGCGGAGTTGTATTCTGACACGGTGACGGCGGTGGTGGTGCCTGCGGGGTGCAATGGCACGGACCTTGTGCAACTGGCGGCATCGAAATACGGGGTGGCGTTTGGGATGGGTCTGGGCGAGGTTTCCGGAAAGGTGTTTCGGATCGGGCATCTGGGCATGTTGACCGACGTCATGATGTTGTCGGGGCTGGCATGCGCAGAGATGTGCATGGTCGATCTGGGCTGGCCGGTGCGGCTGGGGTCCGGGGTCGCGGCGGCGCAGGAGTTTTACCGGGGCGGGACCATGGCAGCAAGGGCGGCAGCGTGATGTATATTCCGACCTATGCGGATGTTGAGGCGGCAGCGGCGCGGATTGCGCCCTATACCCATGTGACGCCGGTGCTGACGTCGAGCTATTTCAACGACTTGACCGGCGCCGACCTGCACTGGAAATGCGAGAATTTCCAGAAGGCCGGGGCGTTCAAGGCGCGCGGCGCGTCGAACGCGGTGTTCGGGCTTTCGGACGGGCAAGCGGCACGCGGGGTCGCGACCCATTCCAGCGGCAATCACGGGCTGTGCCTGTCTTATGCGGCGGGGCGGCGGGGGATTCCCTGCACCGTGGTGATGCCGAGGACGGCGCCGCAGGCCAAGAAAGACGCCGTGCTCGGCTATGGCGGGCGGATTGTAGAGTGCGAGCCGTCCACCACATCGCGCGAGGCGGTGTTTGCGCAGGTGGTGCAAGAGACCGGGGCGGAGTTCGTGCATCCCTACAACGACCCGCGGGTGATTGCGGGGCAGGCGACCTGTTCGCATGAGTTGCTGCGCCAGGTGCCGGGGATGGATGCGGTGATAGCACCGATCGGCGGGGGCGGGATGATTTCGGGGACCTGCCTGACGCTGTCTGCGCTTGCGCCGGGGATCAGGATTTACGCGGGCGAGCCAGAGATGGCTGACGATGCCGCGCGCAGTTTTCGTGCGGGGCGCATCATTGCCGACGACGCGCCGGAAACGATCGCGGATGGGTTGAAAGTGCCGTTGAAAGACCTGACATGGCACTTTGTGCAACGGCACGTGACGGACATTCTGACGGTGTCCGAGGATGAAATCGTCGAGGCAATGAAGCTGGTGTGGAAGCGGATGAAGATCATCATCGAGCCATCCTGCGCCGTACCCGTCGCGGCCGTTTTGAAAAATCCGTCGATCTTCAAAGGGTTGAAGGTTGGTATCATCATCACCGGCGGCAACGTCGATCTGGACAATCTGCCCTGGATGTAGGGCCTGGAGGTTAACATGAACAAGATCGTATCGTTTGAAGGGCTTGAGGTCGGCTATGACATTCCCGCACTGCCGGGAATGGACGAGGCGGATATCCAGACGCCGTGCCTCGTGCTCGATCTGGATGCGCTGGAGCGTAACATCGTGAAGATGGGCGATTTCGCCAAAGCGCACGGAATGCGGCATCGGGTGCATGGCAAGATGCACAAGTCGGTGGATGTGGCGCTGTTGCAGGAGCGGCTGGGCGGGTCTGTCGGGGTGTGCTGTCAGAAGGTGTCTGAGGCGGAAGTCTTTGCGCGCGGCGGGATCAAGGATGTGCTGGTGTCCAATCAGGTCCGTGATCTGGCCAAGATCGACCGTCTGGCGCGGATACCCAAGCTGGGTGCGCGGGCGATCTGCTGTGTCGATGACATCACCAACGTGGCCGATCTGTCGGCGGCGGCGATGAAACACGGCACGCAGATCGAATGTCTGGTCGAGATCGACTGCGGTGCGGGGCGCTGCGGGGTGAAGACCACGCCGGAAGTCGTGGCGATTGCATCGGCGATTGATGGCGCTCCGGGTCTGAAGTTTGCAGGCATCCAAGCTTATCAGGGTGCGATGCAGCACATGGACAAATACGAGGACCGCAAGGCCAAGGTCGAGCTGGCCGTGGCGCAGGTGAAAGACGCGGTTGATACGCTTGCAGCGCACGGGATCACGTGCGACATCGTCGGTGGCGGCGGTACGGGCAGCTATTACTTCGAGGGAACCTCGGGCGTCTACAATGAGCTGCAGTGTGGCAGCTATGCCTTCATGGATGCGGATTACGGGCGGATTCTGGACGCTGAGGGCAAGCGGATTGATCAGGGGGAATGGGAAAACGCGCTGTTCCTGCTGACGTCCGTGATGAGCCACGTCAAGGCCGACAAGGCGATCTGCGATGCGGGGCTGAAGGCGCAGTCGGTGGATAGCGGGCTGCCGGTGATCTATGGCCGGACAGATGTGAAATACGTCAAATGCTCGGATGAACACGGTGTGATCGAAGACCCGCAGGGTGTTTTGAAGGTTAACGACAAGCTGCGGCTGGTGCCGGGGCATTGCGACCCTACTTGCAATGTGCACGATTGGTTTGTCGGTGTGCGGGGCGGCAAGGTCGAGGTGGTCTGGCCGGTTTCGGCGCGCGGCAAGGCGTATTGAGTGGAGGGTGTATGCTTGCACGCACCTTGCCTCGCAGGTGGTGCGTGCAAGCACGCACCCTACGCCCTTGCCTGCAGTCGGTTGGCTTTTTGGTCGGCCTGCCTCCGGCGGGGATATTTTTCAACAGATGAAGGTGGGCCATGCGGATTGTTCCTGAGGGGTTGATTGCCGGGCTGGTGTCGGCTGAGGATGCGTTCACGGCTGTTGAGGCGGTGTTCGCGGCGATGGCGCGGGGGGATGCCTATAATTTTCCGGTGGTGCGCGAGGCGCTGGGCGAGGGGCGGCAATACGGTTTCAAATCCGGGCTGGACCGGGCAGGGGCATCGCTGGGCGTCAAGGCGGGGGGGTATTTTCCCGGCAACGCGGCGCGCGGGATAATCAACCATCAGTCGTCGGTATTTCTGTTTGACCAGCAAAGCGGGCGTCCTTTGGCGATGGTGGGGGGGAACTTGTTGACCGCTCTGCGGACGGCGGCGGCGAGTGCCATTTCGATCGATCGGTTGGCCCGGGCGGATGCGAAGGTGTTGGGGATCGTTGGGGCCGGGCATCAGGCCGGGTTTCAGTTGCGGGCCGCAGTGCGGGTGCGCAAGTTCGACCGGGTGATCGCGTGGAACCTGCACCCCGAGATGTTGCCGAAGCTGGGGGCGATTGCCGCAGAGTTGGGTTTGCCGTTCGAGGCGGTGGGGCTGGAGCGGATGGTCGAGGCGGATGTGATCGTGACGATCACGTCGAGCCCTGTGTTTTCGCTGGCGTTGGCGCATGTCAGCCCTGGCACGCATCTGGCCTGCATGGGGACTGACACCGTTGGCAAGCAGGAGGTGGAGCCTGCGTTGGTGGCGGCGGCATCGGTGTTCACCGACGAGGTGGCGCAATCGGTCAGCATTGGCGAGGCGCAGCATGCAGTTGCGGCGGGGCTGGTGGTGGCAGGCGACATCGTGCCGTTGGGCGAGGTTTTGACCGGCACGCATCCGGGGCGGCGATCCGTGCGCGAGATCACGCTGTTTGACGGCACGGGTGTGGGGTTGCAGGATCTGGCGGTGGCCGGTGTTGCGGTGGCACGGGCGGCAGAGCGCGGGCTGGGGATCGTGGTCGAGGTCTGAGGCGGCGGACGCTCCGCGGGGGATATTTTCAAACAGATGAAGCATGAGGCATGACACATGGGGCCGGGGCATTGAACCCGGCCTTTTGCTGTGGTTTGTCGGGCGGCAAACGGGGGGTGGTCATGCGGGTTTTTGTCAACGGTTTCGGTCGGATCGGGCGGTCGGTGGTGCGGGCCTGGGCGGCTGGTTTTCAGTCTGGCGCAGGCTGGCCTGACATCGAGATTGTCGGGATCAACGACATCGCGACGGCAGAGATGTGTGCCTATCTGTTTGAGTATGACTCGGTCTTCGGGGTGTATCGCGGAAAGGTCGCGCTGGAGGAGGGTGCCCTGGTAGTGGACGGCCGGCGGCTGCCGTTGAGCCGGGAAGCTGATCTGGAGGCGGTGGATCTGTCGGGTGTCGATCTGGTGATGGAATGCACCGGGCGGGCCGAGGGCGCGGCGCGGGGACTGGCGGCGGGGGCGCGGCGGGTGCTGGTGTCGGGGCCGCTGCCCGCGGCGGAGTTCACGGTTGTGCTGGGGGCGAACGAGGCGGGGTTGCGCGATCAGCGACTGGTGTCGAACGCGTCTTGCACCACCAATGCGCTGGCGCCGTTGGTCAAGTTGCTGGATGCGACTTACGGGGTGGTGACGGGGTCGATGACGACGATCCATTGCTATACCGGGTCGCAGCCGACAGTGGATGCGCCAGCCGCGGATTTCGCACGCAGCCGGGCGGCGGCTTTGTCGATGGTGCCGACGACGACCTCGGCGCAGCGGTTGCTGGACCTCGTGCTGCCTGACCTTGCCGGACGGATCGAAGGGTCTGCCGTGCGGGTGCCGGTGGCGAGTGTGTCGGCGGTCGATCTGGCGGTGATGGTTTCCCGTGTGCCTGACGCCCAAGCGGTCAACACGCTGTTCCGGGCGGCGGGGGGTGTGATCGGGGCGACCGACCGTGCGCTGGTGTCGTCTGACCTTCGGGCACGGGGAGAAAGCATCGTGATGGCCTGCCTCGAGACGCGGGTCACCAAGGACGGGATGCTGCGGGTGTTTGGCTGGTATGACAACGAATGGGGATTTTCCAACCGCATGCTGGATGTGGCGCGGTTGATGCGGTAACCGGCCGGAGGGACATCAGTCCAGCCCGTCATCCTCGATGTTCATCGTCTGCCCGCAGGCTTTGCAGTGCACCGCGTCATGGTCGTGGCGCATCAACCCGCAGTTCGGGCATTTCTGGGTCACCTTGGGAGGGCGGAACATCACCTGAATGAGGCGCAAGAACAGCGAGATGCCGAAGATCATGATCGCCACCGACAGCAGTTTGCCGCCAGTGCCGATCAAGATGATGTCGCCAAAGCCGGTGGTCGACAGGGTAGCCACGGTGAAATACAGCGCATCGACGTAGTTTCTGATGTTTTCGTTGATCGGGCTTTGGGTCTGATAGACCAGTGCCGTCATCAAAAAGATGAACACGCACAGATTGGCGGCAGCGCGCAAGGTTTGCTCGTTGCGGCGGAAGGTCGGGAAATCCTCTCGCAACTGGCGCAGGGTTTGCGGCGAGTGCAGAACGCGAAACAGCCGCAGCACCCGCAGGAAAGCCAGCCCTTCGCCCCAAAGCGGTGAGAACAGCGAAAGGATCACCGCCATATCGGCCAGACCATACGGGTGGATCAGGTCACGCATCGGGCGCGGCGAAATCCACAGGCGAGCCGCGACGTCCAGCAAGATCACCGCGCCGATCGCGATGTCCAGCGATTCGATATGCTTGCCGCGCGCAACGAAAGAGGTTGTGATCAGGAAGGCAATGGTCAGCAAATCGAAGCCGAGCAGGCCATATCGAAAGCGGTCGGCGGTTTCGGTCTTGCCTTTATACAGCGTGCGGATACTGGATTTCAGCGTTTTGCGCGCAGGGTCCGTCATGGGCGCTTTACATCCTCGCCGGGGGTCAACCCATGTTTGGCAACCAACCGCCAGACATGGGCCGGGACCATGTTCTTCATCCGCGCAGGATGCGTGCGGCGCAGGTGCGACACGGTTTCTGCCGCTTTAATTTCCACCCGTGCGCGGGCAAACTCCAACCCGCGCGGGACAATGCGCGGTTGCAAAAAACTGACGATGGGGCGCAGCCGGTTGGGCATCCGGCGCAGGGGCAAGCCCCCTGCGGCCAGTTCGGTATTGGTCAGAAAGCCTTTGACGGCGCCCCCACGTTTGCCCTTGTCGGTCAGCGGTCTGGTGGTGATCTGCGGTGCGATCAGGGCCAGCTGTTCCGCGCCCCGGTCGTTCCTGACGATCAGCCATTGATCGCCGTCGGCCCCCATGTAGCCCAAGGTGATGTCGGCCAGACGGTTGGTGTAATCGACGCAGGTCTTGCAGGTCAGCGGGAAGAAATCGGGGTCAAGCTGGCTGATCGGCAAGGACAGAAACGGCACTGCGCGGGGTTTGCGCCCGTCGGTATAGCGCAGCTCTATCTTGAAATCGGTGCGAAATTCCAGATAGCCGATCGCTTCGGGCTTGGAGTCCAGCAGATTAAGGAAGACGTGGAAGTTTTCGGTCGCTGTGTTGTCGGAACATGGTGTGCCGATGACGTAGATCCGCTCGAAGCCCGGTTCCGCCTTTAGCGCGCGCGGGGCGTAGACCTGACAGGGGATCCCGATGAAGGCGATGCGCTTGTGCCCGGCGGCGGCGGCGGGTTCCAGCAAGGCGAGTGTCGGGGCAAAGCCCATCCGCATGCCGCGCACCCCTGCCATCGCGGCGGGGTAGGTCACGATGACCGGCAGGGGTTTCCAGACGTCGGTGCAGTCTGTGGCCACAGTCAACACGGCATCCACTGCCCCGCTTTTCATGAGGCGCTGGGCAAGCGTCGTGGTGATGCCGGTCCACTGCGTACCGGGCGCGGGCAGGGTGAGGCGGGCGCGCAGCATCTTTTGCGCAACACCAAAGAACGCCTGTTCGCCACGGGTATCGTCGGCGCTGCGACCGTGGGCCCGGGACTCGGACGCCGGATAGTCGGGCTGGATGAACTGGCAGGCTTGCCCGCAGGCGCGACCATCCCCGATCCGGCTGACGCCGCGATCGGTGCATAGGCCTGGGCGGGCGGTACCTGTCAGGGCGGGAGCGATCAGTCCGGTGGTCATTGTCTTTGCCTCTGCCAACTTGGGCTGACAGTGGTAGTCGCACCGGACAGGGTCAAGGGGCGTTTAGAAGGCCATAAATTCAGATCGCCAGTTCCAACACCACAGTGAAGGCAGAGCCAAACTTGATGAGCAGCCCCGGTTGAAGGCCGCAAATGCCAAGTCTGGTGACCAGAACAAGTTGGGGCTAGCGTTTCAACATCAAAGGAGCGCGTAATGAATATTCGAAAATCTACAGAGGCAGACCGACCTGAATGGGAGGCGCTTTATGCAGGCTATGCGGCGTTCTACAAGGTCGTCCAGACCGTTGAAATGCGCGATACGGTCTGGGGCTGGATCACGACCGGCAAGATCGAGGCGCGGGTTGCAGTTCAAGACAGCCGGCTGATCGGCCTTGCACATTTCCGCAGCTTTCTGCGGCCCCTGTCGGCCAGCACGGGTGGATATCTGGATGATCTGTTCGTGGACCCTGCCGCGCGTGGCTTTGGGGCGGCTGAGGCGCTGATCGCGGCGGCCCGGACTGAGGCTGCGGCGCGCGGTTGGTCCGTGGTGCGCTGGATTACCTCGGAAGACAATCACCGGGCGCGCAGCGTCTATGACAAGGTGGCGCAGAAAACGGCGTGGGTCACCTATGATGTCAAGCCGTAGGGCACGCGCGGACCGTAGTCGGGCAGAGTCTTGCGGTCAGTGACCGGGCCACCAACGCCGTTGCTTTTGCGACTTCCAACGGCCTTTGGCGCCAATGAAAATAGCGCTCCGGGCGGCGGCAGAGGTCGCTGCGACCAAGGTGCCAGACCCGCTTAGCCGACCTCGGCACCGAGACCGTCGGTGTGCGAGCCTGCCGGAAGCTTGAGTTGGACGACTTTTCGGTCCGTGATGTCACCAAGCGCCAGAAACATGCCGGTGGCTTTGATCCTGAGCAACGTCAGCGCCATGATCGGGTTGAACGACGGCATGCCGAAGTGCAAAGGGGCGACCAAGGCAAACCATCGGGCGATGATGCGTTTGCCGAACGCCATCTTGTCCAAGGTTGCGGCGATCACCCCGCCCGGCACGATGCCAGGAATGACCGAGTCGTTGGCGTCAAAGCCCAGGCCGACGGGGTGATCACCAAGATTGCAATCAGCGACCGCCGAAATTGCCATGTTATACTCCGAGTCCTGCGGAAGCCGGATTTGATGACTTGACGGCTGGGTTGAGATCGATTCAGTTATGCCCATGATCCGCCCCGGCTTTCTTTCCTTAGCAGAGCGCCTCGAGCTCGAGGCTTGCGTGCGCCGTCAGCGCGAAGACCACGGTATTGCCCGTCGGGCAAATGCGATCCTGCTGCTCGACGACGGTAAATCCTGCCAGGAGATCTCGGATTTCCTGTATCTGGACGACGACACCA
>Ga0209702_10009530_pt1 | contig 10782 bp, 9 predicted proteins | sample FRY01_FD_187210 | JGI IMG/M metagenome (GOLD analysis project Ga0209702, IMG submission 187210) | Freshwater microbial communities from Lake Fryxell liftoff mats and glacier meltwater in Antarctica - FRY-01 (SPAdes) (version 2) | ecosystem: Environmental > Aquatic > Freshwater > Ice > Glacier... | reverse complement strand
GCTGGCAAACAGCTGGGCGCTGTCGTTCAGAACCGAGTAGCGCACCACCGACTCGTCTTTGTGCTCGCACAACAAAATGCCCACCGTCGGGTTGTCATCCACGCCCGTAGCAGTTTGCCCGCAGCGCGCCGACCAAGCACATCGTCGAAGGATCTCTGAAAGAGGGTGCTCAAGTTGTCCAGCATGACGACAAAACGACGTGCTGCCAGTACGTGTTGCTCGGCGGTGTTTGGACGAAGGCCACAAAGTCCGTCTTGCTGCTGCTCTCGGTCACGCAGACGACCTGCTGCCCGGCTTTGATCGACGGCAACGAACAGGTTGACCGTGTCTTTGCGAGCGTATTCATGATCCTGCTTGGTCGTTAAACTCGGCTTCTTGGGCTGCGCCGAACGGCTGTGCCTTCCCAGTTGCTGAGGATTTCCGTCAATCTAAATGACTGGCTGCCCACAGCAAAGCGGCTTTGCGTAGAGCTTGAGCAGGCTGTACAAGCAAGAGCGGCACTCCTCAGCCAAATTACCAACACACCACACCAGACGCCTCCAAGATTTGAGGTCACTTATTCGTTTACGCCGAACGGTTTCTTGATTCACGGTGCTATGGCCTCCCTCTTGGTGTGCGGCACACGCTCGAGCTTGATCAGTGTCCAACGCCGGCGCCCCTGCGGGGGCGCCAAGCGACTTCGCCACAAGGCTGCTCGACCTATACCCAGCCCCTCCAGGATCTGCGCCTCCGGCACTCCGCGATCCAGGCAAGACAACGCGTGCGCTCGATTCACTTCTCGCGAACCATGAACACCCATGCTGCGAATCTTCTTGACAGATACTCGATCTCCGTCCGTCAAATGCATTTCGTTCTTCTTTGTAGGTACACCCCCGTAATCCAAGTGGCCGACTCCTTCCATCGGGCCATCACGCATTGAAGCTCATCCTCGTGGCAGCCCTCGCAGCAACACGTCACAAAAAAACTCGGAGGGTGGCGAGAGCGGCAGGTCGGTGCGACGCACCAGCACGATGGCAGGCGCCGGGAGCAGCTCACGCACGGAAATCACATCAAGCAGGTCGCGCGTCATGGCAAAGCTCATCCACTGCTTGGGCAGCATCGCCAGCAGATCGGTCCGAACCAGCGCCACCTCGACCGACAGCGCCGAGCGAGCGCTCAGCATCACGCGCGGCGCGGCCTGCTCGTGGGAGGCAAACAGGCGAGCCAGGTCGTCTTCGGCGTTGTGGTCGATGGTAGTGGTGGCCCACTCGGCGTTGGCCAGCGCTTTGAGGCTGCGCACGCGAGCCAGTGGGTGACCTTTGCGGCAAACCACCACGCGCGTGTTGTCGCACAAGTGCTGAAGCGCCAGGCCCGGCGAGGGCTTCAGCCAGGGCGCGGCGCCAAGGTAGAAGTCCACACTACCGTCGCGCAGTGCACCTTCCACTGCCGGCATCAGGCTCTCGGTGATGTTGAGTTTGACCTTGGGGTAGGTGCGCCGGAACACTGGCAGGGCGTCAGGCAACATGCACAGGTGCGGCATGATGGACAGCGCCACCGACACGATGCCCTCGTAGTCGGGCCCGGGCTGCTGCACCTCCTCACGCGCCCGCCGCGCCTCATTGGAAATCACGCAGGCCCGGCGGTGAAACCGAACCCCTTCTGCTGTCAGCACCATGCCCGTGGTCTGGCGCGCAAACAGGTTCACTCCGAGCTCTCTTTCCAGCGCACGTACGCTGCGTGTTAGCGAGGGCTGCGGCACGACCAGCCGCCGGGCAGCCGAACGCAGGCTGCCGTGTTCGACGATGGCCATCAAATGCTGCAACTGGTCGAGTTTCATGGATCTATGTTCGTGAGACTGGAGATGCAATTTGTGAATCGCTTTTCTGATTTCGCCATCTTATTCGGAACGCTGCGTTCGCCTAGATTCCACTCCATCCCGAAGCCGGGCGTCCATCACACCAATGTTCTGGAGACAAGACATGACCCTAATTTCCAAACGCGGCGCCATGCTGGCGGCCCTGTCCCTGCTGACCCTAACAGGCACTCCAGTCATGGCCCAGGCCTGGCCTGACAAACCCGTACGCATGATCGTGCCGATTGGCGCTGGCTCCTCGCCCGACGTGGTGGCCCGCATCCTCGGCGAAAGGCTCTCGACCATATGGGGCCAGGGCGTGGTGGTGGACAATAAGCCCGGCGCGGGCGGCATTCCAGGCATGTCGGCGCTGGCTCGCTCAGCGCCCGACGGCTACACCATCGGCTTCGTGCCAGCCGCCATGGGCACCATCACTCCACTGGTGTTCAAGAACCCGCAATTCAACCCCGACACCGACCTGATGTCGGTTGCCACTGTGGCCACCAGTCCGATGATGCTGGCGGTATCGCTCGCCAGCGGCATCCAGTCGGTGGCCGACCTCACCAAGTACGCCAAGGCCAACCCCGGCAAAGTGAATTTCGCGGCTCCTCAGCTCAACTCGCTGCCGCATCTGACGGGCGAGATGGTCAGCAAGGCTGGCAATATGAATCTGTTCACCGTGCCCTACCGCACGCCGCCAGAAGCTGTTGCCGCTGTGCTTTCGGGCGACGCAACGCTCGTGGTGGACGGGGTTCCGAGCATGCTTAAGCACGTCGAATCGGGCCGCCTGCGCGCCGTGGGCGTAACCTCGGCCAAGCGCCTGCAAGGTATTGATGTGCCGGCTGTGGCCGAGACTTACCCGGGCTTCGAGGTCATCGGCTGGTTCCAGATCCTTGTGCCAACCGGCACGCCTGCCGCCATCGTAGAGCGCATCAACGCCGACGTGAACCGCATCACCGCTTCACCCGAGGTTACAGCCCGTCTGGCCGCGATGGGCATTTACACGCGACAGGACACCGTGGTGGGCGCCCGCGAGTTTTTCGTGCAGCAGCAACGTGCAATGAAACGCATGGTGAACGAACTCGGCGTCCAGCCGCAGTAGGGCTGTCCTTTTCTTAAGCAACGGAAACTCCTGATGACACCACGCAAAAAAGCCCTGGTCACTGGCGGCGGCACCGGCATCGGTCGCAGCGCGGTACTGGCCTTGGCGGCAGCGGGCTACGACGTGGCCATTAACTACGCATCAAGTGCCAAAGCCGCACAGGGCGTGGCCGAAGAAGCCAAGGCACTGGGCGCCCAGACCCTGCTGCTTCAGTGTGACGTGAGCGACGATGTTGCGGTGCGCCAGATGCTGGCGAAGGTGGGCGATGCCTTCGGCCACCTCGACGCGCTGATCAACAACGCCGGCACCACCGCGACCTGGAAAGTCAAGGACATGGACAGCCTGGACATGGGCGAGTGGGACCGCACCTTCGCGGTCAACGTGCGCGGCAACTTCCAGGTCTCGCGCGCGGCCGTACCGCTGCTCAGGAAGGGCAGGGCAGCTGGCGGTGAACCGTCGATCGTCAACACCGCGAGCATCGTGGGCCTGCGCCCCGGCCCGCAACCGCCGCCCTACGCGGCCAGCAAGGCGGCGGTTGTAAGCCTGACCAAGATGATGGCCTGGAATCTGGGGCCAGAGATCAGGGTGAACGCGGTCGCACCGGGCTGGATGGAGGGCGAGTGGATGGAACGCATGCTGGGCGAGAAATACGACGCTCTGATGGGCGCCCGGGCCAAGGCCACGCCGCTCAAGCGCTGCGTCACCGCCGACGACGTGGCCGAGGTGATGATGGCCCTAATCCAGGGCATGCGTTTCGTCACCGGCGAGGTCGTTGTCATCGACGGCGGTTTCACGAGCTCGACCTGACCCACCCTCGCCGCGCTGCGCGCGCCCCCCTCAACGGGCGGCACTGGGCTTCCGGCGAACCCGACCCGCTGGTGCCCCGCAGGCTTTAGCCACTAGCGGCACTTCATTTTTTCGGTTTCGGGAGATTTCCATGCTTGAAGGATTCGTTCCCTTTCCCCCTGAATACGCCGCGCGCTACCGCGCCAAAGGCTATTGGCAAGACCGGTCGCTGGCGCAGGAGTTCGACGCGGTGTTCCAGCGCTACGCAGACCGCGTGGCGCTGATTGACGGCGGCGTCACGTACACCTACGCCCAACTTGACCGCGTCAGTTCCAACCTCGCCCTCAACCTGCTCGAACTCGGCCTGCAGCCACTGGACCGCGTGGTGCCTACGCTACCCAACGTGCATGAATTCGTGGTGCTGTATTTCGCGCTGCAGAAGATCGGTTGCATCCCCATCGCGGCGCTGGTCACGCACCGCTACGCCGAAATCAGCCAGTTCGTTAACCTGTCTGACGCCACCACCTGCGTTTACCCGGAAAGCTCAGGCGACTTCGCCTTTGCACCGGTGATCACCCGCGTTCAGGCCGAGAACCCATCGCTCAAGTTCCGCATCGTGCTGGGCGAAGCTGGTGCTAACGAGGTGTCACTGCGCGGGTTGATCAACCAGCCAGCTACGCTGCCCACTTCTCGCCTGAGTGACATCCCGATCGACCCGACCGACCCCTGTATCTTCCAGCTATCGGGTGGCACGACCGGCATCCCCAAACTGATCCCGCGCACCAACAACGACTACGCCTACAACTCCAAGGTCGCCGCCGACGTCTGCGAGATTACGCCCGACTCGGTGCTGCTGCTGGTGCTGCCGATCGCGCACAACCTGCCGCTGGCCTGCCCGGGCATCCAGGGTTTTATGTTCAAGGGCGCCAAGGTCGTGCTGCACGCCAACACGCGCCCCACCGACATTTTCGGGCTGATCGAGAAGCATCAGGTGACCCACCTCAAGGTCGTGCCCGCGCTGCTAATTCGCCTGATCAACGACCCATCAGTGCAGGACCACAGCCTGTCCAGCCTCAAGCTGATCCAGAGCGGCGGCCAGCGCATGCAGCCTGAGGTGCGCGCGAAAACACGCGCGCTGATACCCGGTGTGTTCGTACAGGAGAACTTCGGCATGTCCGAAGGCACGCTGATGTTCGTGCGCGCCAGCGACCCCGAAGAGGTGAAGCTCGAAACCTGCGGTCGTCCAGTCTGCGAGGACGACGAGGTGCTGCTGCTCGACGACGAGGGCAACGAGGTACCCGACGGCGAGGTAGGCGAGTTCACAGTGCGTGGGCCGTACACCCTGCGCGGCTACTTCGGTGTACCCGAATACAACGCGCGCCAGTTCACGCCCGAGGGCTTCTACCGCTCCGGGGATCTGATGCGCAAGCACCCCAGCGGCAACTACATCGTCGAAGGGCGCAAGAAAGACCTGATCAACCGGGGCGGTGAAAAGATCAGCGCCGAAGAGGTGGAGAACCTGATCCTGATGCACCCCGCTGTTCAGAACGTGGCCTGCGTCCCCATGCCCGACCCGGCCATGGGCGAAAGGATGTGCGCCTTCGTGATTCTCAAAACTGGCCAGACGCTGCATCTCAAGGAGCTGGTGGGCTTTTTGCTGACCAAGGAGATCGCCAAGTTCAAGCTGCCCGAGCGGCTGGAGGTGTTGCCAGACTTCCCTGTTTCGACCTTCGGCAAGGTCTCCAAAAAAACGCTGAGCGAACTGATCGCCCAGAAACTGCAAATCGAACAGGCAGCCACTACCTCCCACTGAACACACAAAGAGAAGAACACCATGCGCATCATCGATTTGCACTGCTACCCCGGGACCCCCACCTGGATCGAGTCCCAGGGCCCTTACCCAGCCGAACTCGCACGCTACTGGAAGCGCGACTGGGTGGGCAAGAGCGAAGACGAGGTGATCGCCGAATTCACCGGCGCGGGCGTCGAGGCTTGCCTGGTCGCGCTCGACCTGGAAACCACAGTGGCCGCACCGCCCTGCACCAACGAATACGTGCACGGCATGTGGAAGCGCCATCCCGATCGGGTTATCCAGTGCTGGGGCGCGGTGGAGCCGGCCAAAGGCGAGATCGCGACGATCCAGGCCCGCAAAGCCATCAAAGAGCTGGGCTTCATCGGCTTCCACTTCCATCCAATCATGCAGCACTTCGCCGTGAGCGACCGGCGCTACTACCCGCTGTTCGAGGAGATCAACGCCATGGGCGCGGCGGTAATGGTGGACGTGGGCACCACCGGCATGGGCGCTGGTATGCCGGGTGGCAACGGCGCGCTGGTGCGCCACGCACACCCCGAACACATCGACCAACTCGCAGCCGATTTTCCCCACTTAAAGATCATCATGGCCCACCCCGGCTGGCCCTGGGTGGACGAGACCACTGCCGTCGCGCTGCACAAGGGCAACGTGTACTGGGAGATGTCGGGCTGGGCTCCAAAACACTTTCCAGGCAACCTCAAAGTGGACATTCGCGGCCGCCTGCAAGACAAGATCATGTTCGGTAGCGACTACCCCAGCCTGCCCTACGAACGCATCCTGCGCGAGTGGGACGAGTTGGACTACAAGCCGGAGGTCATGGAAAAAATCATGCACGGGAATGCCGAGCACGTGCTGAATATTTAACTGCCCCGCGTTGGTTTCTCTGCGCTCTCCCAATGGACGAAGCTGACGGCCCGGCGGGTCCGGTTCCACGGCGTCCTGGGCTGAACAGTCCTTTTTGTCCTCCAGCCTTCTTTCTTCATGAACGCATATCTTTGTGACGGCGTACGCACGCCGATTGGCCGCTACGGCGGTGTGCTTTCGTCGATTCGCACTGACGATCTTGGCGCGATTCCGATGCGCGAACTGATGGCGCGGCACGCTTCGCTCGATCCCTTGCTGATTGACGAGGTGATCTATGGCTGCGTCAACCAGGCCGGCGAGGACAACCGCAATGTGGCGCGGATGAGCGCGCTATTGGCGGGCTTGCCGGTGGAGGTGCCAGCGTTGACGGTCAACCGCCTCTGCGGCTCGGGGCTGGAAGCGGTGGTACAGGCTGCGCGGGCGCTTCACGCAGGGCAGGTGCAGCTCGCCATCGCGGGCGGCGTCGAGAGCATGAGCCGCGCGCCTCTGGTGATGCCCAAGTCCACAGTCGCGTTTTCGCGCCACGCCGAGATCCACGACTCAACCATCGGCTGGCGCTTCGTGAACCCGCACATGGAACAGCTGCACGGCACCGATGCGATGGGCGAGACGGCAGAAAACGTAGCGCAGGAGTACGGCATCTCACGCGCCGACCAGGACGCGTTCGCGCTTCGCAGCCAGCAGCGCGCCGCATCTGCCATGCGCTCCGGCGTACTGGCCGACGAGATCGTGCCAGTGGCGGTGCCTGGCCGCAAAGGTGCGGTCACGGTGGTGAGTGAAGACGAACACCCCCGCGCTGATACCACGGCTGAAAGCCTCGCGAGCCTCAAACCCACATTCAGAAAAGACGGCAGTGTCACCGCCGGCAACTCGTCAGGCGTGAACGACGGCGCGGCCGCCTTGCTACTCGCCAGCGAAGGGGCCGCAGAGCGCCACGGCCTGCAACCCATAGCCCGCATCGTCGGCTTCTCCAGCGCCGGTATCGCACCGCGCGTGATGGGCTTTGGCCCGGTGCCCGCCGTGCACAAGCTGCTGGCCCAAACCGGGCTGCGTATCAGCGATTTCGACGTGATTGAACTCAACGAAGCATTTGCCGCACAAGGCCTGGCCGTGACGCGCGCGCTGGGCTTGCCCGACGACGCGCCGCACCTGAACCCCAACGGCGGCGCCATCGCCTTCGGCCACCCACTGGGCATGAGCGGCGCACGCTTGGTGCTCACCGCTGCGCGGCAGTTGCAGCGCAGTGGCGGGCGCTACGGTCTGGTGACCATGTGCGTGGGTGTGGGCCAGGGCGTCGCCCTGGCGATTGAACGAATCTGAGAACCGACATGAACGACCCCATTCGCATCGAACTCCGTGACCACATCGCGCTGCTCACCCTCAACAGGCCCAACACACGCAACGCCCTGAGTGGCGAGGCTATGTTTGCCGCGTTCGAGCAGACCTTCGCCGCGTTGAACACCGACCTGAGCGTGCGCGTGGCCATCCTCACCGGCGCGGGCACGGCCTTCTGCTCGGGCGGTAACGTGGCAGAGATGCGCGACCGCACCGGCATGTTCAGCGGATCGCCAAAAGACATCGCCCAGCGCTACCGAGATGGTATCCAGCGCATCCCGCGCGCGTTCGAAACGCTGCAGGTGCCTATCATCGCGGCGGTCAACGGCCCGGCCATCGGCGCGGGCAACGACCTGGCCTGCATGTGCGACCTGCGCATCGCCTCAACGACCGCGCGCTTCGCTGAGAGCTTCGTCAAGGTCGGCATCATCCCTGGCGACGGCGGTTGCTGGCTGCTGCCGCGCGTGATCGGCCACGCGCGCGCCGCCGAGATGGCGCTCACAGGCGATGCCATCGACGCCGAAGAGGCCTTGCACTTCGGCCTGGTCTCGCGCGTCGTCGCTCCAGAGGCGCTGCTGGCAGAAGCGTTCCGCCTGGCTGGCCGCATCGCCGCCAACCCGCCACAGGTGCTGCGCTGGACGCGCCAGCTGCTGCAGCAGGCCCGCACCGGCACGCTGGACGAAGCGCTCAATGCAGCGGGCCGCTTGCAAGGTCTGGCGCACCACACGGCCGACCACGCCGAAGCCGTGGCAGCCTTCTTCGAGAAACGTTTACCCAAGTTCACCGGAGACGCCCAATGAGCGTCGATCGCCATCCGCCCCCGCTGCTTGAAGAGCGGCCGGCCGATGGCGTGGTGCTGCTGCGCTTGAACCGGCCCGAGGTCTTCAACGCACTGAATCTGGCCCTGCGCCGTGCACTGGCCGAGGCCTTCCGTCGGCTGGATCTCGACCCGTCTGTGCGCGTGCTCGTAATCGCCGGTGGCCCGCGCTTCTTCTGCGCCGGCGCCGACCTCAACGAGTACGTCGACGCGACTCCAATGGACCTGCTGCAACGCCGGCACGACCTGCTCTGGGGCGCCATCGCAGCCTGCAGCAAGCCGGTGATCGCGGCAGTGAACGGTTTTGCCTTGGGCGGCGGCTGCGAGCTGGCGCTGCACGCCGACCTGATAGTGGCTGGGCAGAGCGCGCGATTCGGTCAGCCAGAGGTAAAGGTCGGCATCATGCCCGGCGGTGGTGCCACGCAGCGGCTGACCCGCTCGGTTGGCAAACACGCTGCCTTGCAACTGTTGCTGCTGGGTGAGCCCATCAGCGCCGAGACAGCTCAGGGCTGGGGCCTTGTGAGCGAGGTGCTGGACGATGCGGCGGTAGAAGCCCGCGCTCTGGCCATGGCGGGACAACTGGTGGCGCTGCCGGCGGTGGCGCTGCGGCTGGTGAAGGAGTCGGTGCTGATGGCGATGGAAACACCACTGTCGGCCGGCTTGGTATTCGAGCGCGCGGCCTTTCAAACAACTTTCGCCACGGCCGATAAACAAGAAGGCATGCGCGCCCGGCTGGACAAGCGCGCAGCACGGTTTGAAGGGTGCTGAAACCTTGCTGGCTGACGGTTAAGCCGCACGCTTGGCCAGCAGCGCGCGGCCCACGCGCGAGCCGCTCGGTCTGCCGAGTTGCTCGCTGATCCAGGCGCCAGCGTCCACCAGCGCATCGAGATCAATGCCGGTCGCTATGCCCATGCCGTGCAGCAGATACACCACGTCTTCGGTCGCCACGTTGCCGGTGGCACCTTTCGCATAAGGGCAACCGCCCAGGCCAGCGACCGAGGTGTCGAACTGCCACACACCCAGCTCCAGCGCGGCCAGCGTGTTGGCCAGCGCCTGGCCGTAGGTGTCGTGGAAATGGCCCGAAATATCGTCCAGCGCGAAGTGCTTCAACGTGGCCTCGATGGCGGCCTGCACCTTTCGCGGTGTGCCCACCCCAATCGTGTCGGCAACGCCCACATGCTGCACGCCGATGCCCGCCATCAGCCCCGCGAGATAGGCCACCCGCTCAGGCGCAATCTCGCCCTCGTAAGGACAGCCCACGGTGCAGCTCATCGCGCCGCGCACATAAATGCCCGCCACTTTGGCCGCCGCCACCACCGGCGCAAAGCGCTCGATGCTCTCGGCAATCGAGCAGTTGATGTTCTTCTGGCTGAACGCCTCGCTGGCCGCGCCGAACACCACGATCTCGTCGGGCTGGTCCAGCAGCGCCGCCTCGAAGCCTTTGAGGTTGGGCGTCAGCACCGAGTAGCGCACGCCGGACTGGCGCTGGATGCCTTGCATCACAGCGTGGTTGTCGGCCATCTGCGGCACCCACTTCGGGCTCACGTAGCTCGTGACCTCGATCTCTTTCAGGCCAGCGGCCTGCAAGCGGTGCACCAGCTCGATCTTGACTGCGGCGGGCACCGGCTGCTTTTCGTTTTGCAGCCCGTCGCGCGGGCCGACGTCGACGAGTTTGACTTGGGGTGGGAGGTTGTGAAGGCTTGTCATGTTGGTTTCTTCGGTTGTTCAGTTGGGCAAGCGTCGCTCAGGGCGGCCTCGGTTCAGGCTTCCATTCGGCGGCTGCATTCGCGCTGATTGCGGGCAGTCGCTTCTTCTGGCTGGGTCATTCTTCGGCTCTGGTTTGCAGCTGTTGCGCCTCTTCAATCGCCGCGCGTTCCTGCCCAATTTCTTGGCGCAGCGCCTCTTCCGACGGCAAAACCAGCCAGTACTTGCTGGCGAACAGCTGGGCGCTGTCGTTCAGCACCGAGTAGCGCACCACCGACTCGTCTTTGTGCTCGCACAACAAAATGCCCACCGTCGGGTTGTCGCCCTCGCCGCGCTTGAGGTCGTCGTACATGCGCACATACATGTCCATCTGACCAATGTCCTGGTGTGTGAGCTTGCGGGTTTTCAACTCAACCAGCACAAAGCACTTGAGCAGGTAGTTGTAAAACACCAGGTCGATGTAGAAGTCTTGCGACTCGGTGCTGATGCGCTGCTGGCGCGCCACAAAAGCAAAGCCCTTGCCCAGCTCC